>VOFC01002659.1_pt1 | contig 18966 bp, 24 predicted proteins | sample 5384161 | NCBI WGS metagenome assembly VOFC01 (sample SAMN12384722, study PRJNA508395) | human gut metagenome | isolation source: healthy gut B | host: Homo sapiens
TCGTGCGCCTTCAGCTTTTTCAGGCCATCCGGGTAATAGACCCATGAGGGCCGCCCGGCCAGCGCACCGGAGAGAAGCTGTGGCAGCAGATAGTCCTGAAAGTAAAAGACCGTGGCGTTCCCGTCCTGCAAAAGTCCGTTTTGCAGCGCGCTGGACGCCTGAAACCACGCCTGATTGGCCTCATACAGATTGGAAAACACGCTGGATACACCGCAGATCAGACCGAGCCTGTCCAGCAGCGGCAGCAGCTGCGCCGTTGTCTCGCGCTCAGCCTGTGCGGCGGGCAGAAACGCGGCGACGGTGCGCTCGTATTCAAAGGCTATCGCGCCGGGGTGCCGTTCCTCCAGTGCGGCGGACAGATACGCGCCGGGCAGCGGAGCCGCGCCGCGCTTCGGCTGGAGGCGGACGCAGACCCAGTCCGTTTTCCCATTTTCCTGACTGAGCGCCCGCCGCAGCTCAAAATCGACCGGCTGCCCGGCAATGACGCTGCGCAGCGCGCGGCGGACGGCGGAGCGGGTGCTGGCAAGCACGGGGTTCTGCTGGATCGCCTGCCGCAGGAGCTTGGCGAGGAAAACCGCGAGCGAACGGTCGGAATCCCGCAGCGGGCGGAACGCCTCGAACACCGTCAGGCAGCCGAGGTATTCCTCCTGATCGAACACATTGACCGACAGCGTCCGCGCACCCTGCAGCTCCAATAAGAGCGGTTCATGGACATGGGTAGAGAGGTCGTGGATCGATAGAAACGTTGCCATCTTCTCTGCGTCAAATGTCTCGGTATCCAGCCGGATGCCGAGATCTTTTTGAAAATATGCCTCATCCGTCACGGCGAGATACCGGAAGTCCGAACCGATCAGCAGCATCGGATTCGAGAGAATATCGCGGCTGACCTCCAGCATCTGCGGCAGATTTGCGCCGTGGCGGAGGATGTGCCAGAGGCGCTCTTCCCATGCTTCGTATTGGTCAAAAATATGCTGCACCAGATTGAAGACCCGGAAGATGTCCGTATCCGCCTCGACCACGATCACGCTGCACCGGTCATAGAACGCCGTCAGATTCCAATGCTGCCCGAGGCAGACGAGACACACGTTCTCGCGCAGCGACGGACGCACTGGCAGATGATCGGCAGAGCAGACGTAAACGCGATTTTTCTCAAACGTCTGCGTCCGGTCGAGATAAAACTCCGGGCGGCTCAGCGTTAGCTCCGTACTGCCCGCGCCGTGCAGCTCGACCGCCTTCAGCTCTTCTTTCAGTCTCCAATAGAGAATATCCGCGCACAGCTTCATGGGAGCTTCCTCCAATCTCTTTCTTGATTTTTATTATATTCCAGCAGAAAGCGGCTGTCAACGAAGCTACCATACAAATTGTATGGGTCGCATCTCTGGACGGCGAAGAATCTGCTGTTTTATACAAAAAAAGCACGTACAAATTGTATGATTTGCTTCCATACAAACTGTACGGCGTAAACCGGCAAAAACCGCGCAATTTGCAGCATTTCCGCGGCATGGGCTATTTTTTATAATAGAGTCAACTCAGAAAAAAAGAAACAGGAGGAATACCATGCTAAAGGAAAAACTGGAGCAGCGGAAATGCTTCCCGACCGCGTGGGGCAAGCTCATCCCAGAGGAAGAAGCCTACCGGCAGCTCAACCGGCAGATCGCGGCCATGACCGCGAATCTGTTTCAGGTCATGCGCATCTTTGAGCCGAGCTGGGAAAAGCGCACCGAGGCCATCTGCGACATCGCCAACATGATGAATATGGCGGTCGCGGGCACACCGGAGGAACAGAAGGATTACGTCAATGCTTCGCTCTATGAGGCATTCAACATCCCGGAGCTGTGCGAAAAGTCGAGCTGGCTCGGCGGCATCACCGGCGACTCCGGCGACGAGTGGGAGAACATGGCGGGCCGCGTCGTGCAGTTCACGCGCAACCGTGTGGAAAAGGAGCTCGACACCTGTCCGTGGGACATCGTCGGCAGTGAGCTGTGCAACATGACGACCAGTATGTTCACGGCAAACTTTGACTTGGCGTCCTCCAAGGGTACGGAGAATGAAGTCGCGCTCAACATGTGTCAGGCCCGAGGCTGCGGCAACAAGCACTGCCGCGTCGTCGCGGAGCGCCGCGACGTGTACGGCCTGCCCAAGCAGGGATGGCTCGACCACATGCAGCAGCCCGTCGACCCCATCCACGACACCCCGCGCGAGCGCATGGTCAAGGAAGGCCAGTGCCTGCGCAACGGTCAGTATACGCAGAACTTCGGCGAAGAAACGTCGCTCGAAAAAGCCTATCACTGGGTCGCGCAAATGGGCTGGGTCTGGTCGATCCAGTTCCCGATGATGGCGATCAAGGATATGGCCCCCGACGAGGACGAGTTCCTGCGCGTGTTCCGCATCGTCTTTGCGACGGCCGGCAAGAACCAGTTCATCGATTCCTTCGCCAAAGAGGGCCTGCGCAGCTACCTCGGCGTGCCGCACGAGATGGACGAAAACGACGGCAGAATTCTCGGCGGCTACATCCGCTATATGCTCGACGTGCAGCAGGTGCCGTATGAGATGGTGCGCTGGACAAAGGACGAGACGTGGATCAAGGTCAAAGCGAGGACTTCACAGCCCGCTATGAGATGGCCCCGCTCGACGAGCTGGTCGATGCCTACGAAGCGCAGTGGAACGGCGCGGCGAAAACGCTCGTCAGCCCGAATGGTCGTGCGTCATCGAGGACCGCGACGAGGAAGACATGTACATCAAGGTCATCCGCAAGGAAGACCTGCGGATGCTGTAAGGAGGTGCCGAACGATGTTATTCAGAGAAGATCAAGTCGCACGCGCCGACGCCGAGGCCATCCGCAAGGGCGTGGGCTTCTACCGCTGGACGCATGATCTGGTGGAGATCACGGGCAAGGACGCGTTGGAGGTTCTGCAAAAAATTTATATCAGCGACATTTCCAAGGTCGCCGTCGGGCGCTCGAAATACACCGCTTCGCTGGACGAGGCCGGCGAGATCATCGACGATGTGATCGTCATGCACATGGCGGACGGTTTGTACTGGGTCTCCGACCTCTACGGCCCGCGCCTGCTGCCGTGGATCGAGCAGCACAAGGGGAGAGGCTGATATTCACGCGAAGATCATCACCTACGACTGGGATATGTACGCTGTGCAGGGGCCGGACAGCGTCAAGGCGATGAACGCCATGCTGGACGAGCCGGTCGACGAGCTGAAGCGCTTCGGCATCTGCGAGCGGAAGCTCGGCGATATTCCCGTCTACATCCACCGCTCCGGCTTCACCGGGGAAAACGGCTATGAATTTACTCCGCATTCGACAAGAGTGCAGAAATTCACGATCTGGCGCTCAAAGCCGTCGAATCCGTCGGAGGCCGGGAGCTTCAGACGCTCGAGGTCTACGTCCGTTCCATCCCGATGGAAAAGGGCTTCGCGCTCAAGCAGGACTTCAAGCACCTGAGCCCGTATGAATGCGGCCTTGGCTGGGCCGTCGCCGCCGACAAGGATTTTATTGGCAAGGAAGCGGCGCTCGCACGGAAGGAGCACCCGAAATACCGCATGGTCGGTCTGGAATTCTCCCGTGAATCGACCGAGGACATCTCCATCTGGGAGCGTGTATACTGGTACGGCGTCGAGGTCGGCCGCTGCGCACAGACCATCTACGGCTACACGGTCGATAAAAACATTGGCTTGCCACCGTTCGCGCGGACGTGCCGACGGCGCGGAGCTGACCGTCGGCTGCAACGATTCGCCTGCTGTTGTCGTAAACAAGGTTTTCTGCTGAGGAGGACATTATGGGAAGATTAGATGGTAAATCTGCATCGTGACCGGCGCTTCCGCCGGGATCGGCCGCGCCACGGCGGAATTATTCTGCCGCGAGGGCGCGAAGGTCGTGGCGGTCGCCCGCCGCGAAGAACGCCTGAAGGAGTTGGCCGAGGAATGCAAGGATGCTCCCGGTGAAATGACGTGGTACGCGGGCGACGTCGGCGACCCGGCGGCAGCCGTGGGCATGGTGAAAAAGGCAGTCGAGACGTTTGGACGGCTGGACGTTGCCGTCAACTGCGCGGGCGTGATGGACGACAACACGGCCATCGCCGATATGTCCGACGAAATGCTGGAAAAGACATTCCGCATCAATACGTTCGGCCTGATGTACGGCCTGCGCGAGGAATGTAAGCAGTATCTCGCGCAGGGCGATGGCGGCGTGATCGTCAACATCTGCTCCGTCGGCGCAACGCACCAGACCGCGGGCGTGGCCTACTGCGCAAGCAAGGGCGCGGTGCTGGCGGCGACGAAGAACACGGCGTTCATGTACATGGAGGAGGGCATCCGCTGCAACGCGCTCTCGCCCGGCGGCGTCGTGACCGACATTCCGCTGGTCATGCCGCCCGCCGACGAGTTCGGCTTCGGCCGGACGAGCAAGCTTCTGGACTTCTCCGGGGAGCTGGCCATGCCGGAGGATTTGGCAGATGCGATTCTGTTTCTGGCCAGCGACCAGTCCCGCTACGTCAACGGCGAAGAGCTGAAATGCGACGGCGGCTGGACGTGCTTCTGAGAAAATACAAATAACACAGCACAGGCGGCCCATCCGGAGCCGCCTGTGCCATGTCGGGATCAGGGAGGTACACACATGAAGAAAACAATTACGGTCGTGACAGGCGGTCACGGCGGCATGGGAAAAGGCGATCTGCAAGGAACTCGGAAAAACGTCCGCGATCGTGCTGGCGGGGCGCAACCTCGCAAAAATGGAGACCGTGAAGGCGGAGCTGGACGAGCTTGGCGTGGAGAGCTGTCTCTGCAAAACAGACATCGCGGACCGCACACAGGTGCAGGCATTGGCAGACTATGCTACATCGCTCGGCGACGTGACGCAGGTCATACACACCTCCGGCGTTTCGCCAAGCGATACGGCAACAGAAAACATCATTAAAATCAACGCGGTCGGCACGGTCAATATGGTTGAGGCGTTCTATCCGGTTCTGACCGAGGGCGGCGTGATGATCAATTTTTCCTCCGTCGCGGCCTACACCATGCCGCAGACGGACGAATGGACGCAGGCCTTCCAGTCATGGAACGAGCCGGACTTCTATGACCGGCTGCTGGTGCTGGCCGGGGAAGCGGAGGACGAGAGGGCAAGTTCTTCCGTGCGGGTCTCGCCTACGCCATGTCCAAGAAGTTCGTGATCTATTTCACGCAGAAGAATGTGGCGCGCTTCGCGGAAAAGCACTGCCGCATCCTGTCCATCTCGCCCGGCTGCTATCTCACGCCCATGCACCAGAAGCTCATTGACAATCAGCCGGAGACAGCGGTAAACCAGCTGGAGCTGATTCCGGCGGGGCGCTGGGGCCATCCGTATGAAATGGGCGCGCTGACGGCGTTCCTGTGCTCGTCCGGAGCTGGCTACATCAACGGCGTGGACATCCTCGCCGACGGCGGTCAGAACGCCGGAATCTTCGTTCCGCAGATTTGAGAAAAGACATGAAATGGGCGGCGCTCCGGTCGGAGCGCCGCCCATTTTGAAGGGATGAGGCGTGTAAGGTCAATTATTCGATCGCCTGAAGCTCCTTATCCAGATCGTCCAGATGGGGCTTGAGGAACGCCGACTGCGGGAAGCTGGCGAGCTTGCGCAGCGTCAGACCGCCGACGAGCTTCATCTGATAGGCGTTATCGTCCAGAATCGTCTGCTGGAGGCATTTAACGGCCAGCTCGCCGCGCTTTTTCGGTGTCAAACTCTGTTGCCAGTTCGTCGATCATGGCGTTCACGTCCGTGTTTTCATATGCGCCAAAGTTATAGCTCATGCCGGGAACGCAGGAGGTGGTGAAGAAATACTGGGGGTCGCCGGAGGGAGCTGTTACCATCGCAGAAGCGTAAATATCCCAGCTTGTCATATCAGCGAGGAACTCGCGGCGATTCGCTGTGCAGTTGATATCAACGTCAATTCCGATGTCCTTGAGCGTCGCCTGCGCAGATTCTGCCAGCAGCGGCAGCTCCTGACGGCTGGGGTAGGTCAGCCAGCGGATCGTCAGCTTCACGCCGTCCTTTTCGCGGATGCCGTCGCCGTCGGAATCAAGCCAGCCCGCGGCTTCCAGCACTGCTTTCGCATCTTCCGGATCATAGGATTCGGTCGTCACGTTCTCCCCGCCGAAGGTCGCAAATCCATCCGGGAACGCACCGTTGCCGGGAACGCCGTGACCGTCCAGCAGCGCGGAGACAAAGCCCTGCTTGTCAATGCCCATAGCAATGGCTCTTACGAACGGCCGCATCCTGGATGATGGGGCTTGTCATGTTCATGGAGGCAAAGAACGCGCGGGAGGTCTGAATGCTGGAGAACTGATAATTGCCGTTTTCAAAGTTCGGATATGCTTCATACGCCATGCCGTAGGCTGCGTCAATATCGCCGGCCTGCAAAGCCGCCGAGAGGGTATCGCCGTTGGAAAGCGTGCGGATGATCAGCTCGTCGATCTTCGGCGTACCGTTCCAGTAATTTTCGTTCTTTGTCAGCGTCAGATGATCGTCCGTGACCATGTCTGTCACAACATAAGGACCGGTACCGGCGACAATGCCGACGTCAAAATCACTGGCGTCTACATCGATGATGCAGCCGTAAGGATCGCCCAGATAGTTCATAAGTGCCGGGTTCGGCTCACTGGTGGTGATGGTCAGGACCTGACCGTCCGCCTGCATGTCGGCAATTTTGGTGTCGCTGGGGGCGCGGTCGTGGTTTTCCAGCAGATGCTCAAAGCACTGCTTTACGGCTTCCGCGTCCATCTCTCGCCCGCTGGAGAACGTAACATTGTCCTGAAGCGTGATCGTCCACGTGAGGTTGCCGTCGTTTTCCCATGATTTTGCCAGCCACGGCTCAAGCTCCATTGTATCACTGTAGTGTACCAGCGTTTCGCCGATGCCATAGCGGATGCAGGCCCAGCCGTTGTAGGTACGGTGGGGGTCAACGGTCTCTTCCCAGTTTTCCGAGTTGAACGTCGTATCGCCGATGACCATCGTCTTCTTGGCGGCGGGTTCGGATTCGCCCTGCGACGCGTCCGTCTGGGGCGCGGCCGTTTCCTGTGCGGCAGGCGGTTCGCTTGATGGCTGGCTGGCGTTGCCGCTGCACCCGGCAAGCAGCGTGATCGCAAGACATACGATCAAAAGAAGAGATACTGCTTTTTTCATCTTTTTGTTCCTTTCAGATTTCAAATATTGTTCCAGTCGAACTGGTTGTGCATTGTCTTCTTACAAAACGCTGTCGATCAGGCGCTTTGTATAATCATTCTGCGGATGACAAATTACCGCATCCGGTGCTCCCTGTTCCACGATGTCCCCATGGTACATAACCAGTATCCGGTCGCAGAACTGCTGCACCAGAGAGATGTCATGGCAGATAAACAAAATGGAAAGCGCCGTGCCCTGTTCACAACGAAGCTCGTTCAGAAGCTCCAGAATTTCTTTCTGCACTGTCACATCCAGCGCAGAGGTCGCCTCATCGCAAATCAGCACCTTCGGCTTTACAGCAAGGGCGCGGGCAATCGCTGCGCGCTGGCACTGTCCGCCGCTGACCTCATGCGGATACCGCCCAGCAAATGCGGCAGGCAGTCCGCACCGTTCAGAAGCCGCGCTGCCTGCGCGTCTGCGTCATGCCGGGTCATCCCGCAGTTTCGCAGGCTTTCCCCAATGCCGTCACCCAATGTGCGGCGTGGGTCAAAGGAATCTGTCGGTGTCTGAAAAACCATCTGCATTTTCCGATAGATCATGCGGAGTGATTTTCCCGTTTTCAGCGTAATGTCCTCGCCATCCAGAAAAATCTTTCCTTCTGTCGCATCCAGAAGCCGCGTGATCAGATTCACCGCCGTTGTCTTTCCGCTGCCGCTTTCGCCGATGATGCCGAGACGTTCGCCGGGCAGCAGGTCAAAGCTGATGCCATTTACAGCGGTCAAATTGCTCTGTCCGCTGCGGGTAAAGGTTTTTGTCAGATTTTGAACGCGCAGAATCGGCTCCATCTCACGCCCTCCTTAACCGCGGCACGGCAGACAGCAGCATGCGCGTATAGCTTGCCTGCGGATCATGCAGGACCGTCTGCGTTTCTCCGTACTCTACGGTTCTTCCATCCTGCATGACCAGCACCCGGTCTGCCATCGCACCGATGACGCCAATGTTGTGCGCAACAAGCACAATGGCGGTTCCATAGGTCTTGCGCAGCAGGAGCAGTTCTTCCAGCACCTGTTTCTGCACGGAAACATCCAGCGCGGCTGTCGGTTCATCGGCAAACAGAACGCCGGGACGCAGAAGCATCGCCGCCGCAATGCCGACACGCTGTTGCATTCCGCCGGACAGTTCAAAAGGATAGCTGCGCAAAATACGCCTGCCGTCTTCAAAGCCGAGCTTTTCGAGAAGCTCCAATGCACAGCTCTCAAATTCCTTTTTTGCTACAGAGCCGTGCTGCGTCATGATTTCGTAAAACTGTGCGCCCACCGTGCGGATCGGGCAGAAGGAGCTGCCTGCGCTCTGAAAGATCATGCCAAGCTCCGGCCCGTTCAGCTTCCGCAGCGCTCTTGCAGGCAGATCCGGAAGGTTCCTCCCTTTATACCAGATGTCGCCCCGTGTCACCATGCCGCTGCTTCCGAGCAGCCCCATGGCAGCTTTCAGCAGCGTGGATTTCCCGCAGCCGCTTTCTCCGACAATTCCGAGAATCTCGCCGGGGCGCAGCGTAAAGCTCACATCCTGTACTGCCAGAATTCCGTTGTAGGAAATGTCCACATGGTCATATCGCAGTAATTCTTCCATTGGCTCACCTCCCACGGCTTTTGGGATCCGCGTAGTCCCGAATCGTATCGCCCAGCAGATTAAAAACCATGACGGATATAAAATTGCGATGCCAGGAGAAAACGTGATCCACGGCGAAGTGGTCATCAGGCTGCGCGTATCGCTCATCATACTGCCCCACTCGGCTGTAGGAGGCTTCGCGCCAAGGCCAAGAAAGCTCAGCGCCGCCAGCTCCATCATCATCGTGCCGATATCCAGCATGGCCGTCACCAGAATCGGACCGATGATATTCGGCAAAATGTGTTTGAAAATCAGCTTGCCGGAGCTGCTTCCCGACAGCTTCGCTGCCCTCATCCAGACGGTTTCCTTCTGCGCAAGCGTCTGACTGCGGGCAATACGGGCGTATTTCGGCCACGAGATCGCTGCCAGCGCAATGATCGCGTTTTGAAGTCCTCCGCCCAGAGAACCGGCCACGGCCAATGCGAACACCAGTCCCGGAAAGGCAAGAAACATATCCGAGATGCGCATCAGCACCGTGTCCATCCAGCACCCGTTCCAGCCGCAAAATACACCGACGGCGGTTCCTAACACGGTAATGACCGCCACGAGCAGAAGGGTAGAAAAAATACTTGTTCTGCTGCCCACAATGACGCGGGAGAGCATATCTCGTCCATAGCGGTCTGTACCCAGCAGATGTTCTGCCGAGGGCGGGGCTTTGGCATTGCTCAGATCCTGCAAATAGGGATCGTATGGAGTAAGCTGTTCTGAAAATACAGAAAACAGGATCAGCAGCACGGCAAGCGTTCCAAACACGATCAGTCGGACTTTGACGCTGCTGCGCCGGATTCTCTGTTTGCGGATCGTCGGCTGACTCATACCTCGCTCACCCCCAGCCTGATTCTCGGATCGAGAGCGTGGTAAAGAAGATCGGTGATTAAGTTTACCATCACATAGATGATTGCCATCCAGACCACATACGCCTGAATGAGTGGATAATCCCGCATCGTGATCGCGTCCACCGCCAGCTTGCCGACGCCGTCCCACATAAAGATGCTTTCAATGATCGCCGTGCCGCCGAGAAGACTGCCGATGGACAGCGCCAGCAGCGTCAGAATGGTCAGCATGGCGGATTTCAGGACGCTTTTCCACAGGATCACCCGTCCGCGCACACCGCGCGCTTTTGCGCCCTCCACATAGTCCTTGTTCAGCTCCTCCAGCACAGTGGCGCGCACCTGCCGCATATACTTGGCGGACATGGCAACGGCAAGCGTCAGGCGTCGGCAGTACGGCGCTCTGCACAGTCGTCCCGTTTGAGATCACAGGGAAGATGCTCCAGTGGATAGAGAACAGCTGCATCAGCAGCAGTGCCACAAAAAAGTTCGGCAGACTGTTGCCGATGAAGCTGAAAACGCGCAGAACATAGTCTGTAAATTTATCGTGCTTCACCGCCGCCCAGATGCCCAGCGGAATAGAGATGATAACTGTTGCACAAATTGCCAGAACCGTCAGCAGAAGCGTCGCCGGGAGCTTGGACACAAAGGTCTGAAACACGTCGCGTCCGGAAATGTAGCTGATGCCCATGTCTCCGGTCAGTATCCCGCCAACCCATGCCAGATACTGCGTCAAAAACGGCTGATCGAGTCCAAGCTCTGCGCGCTTGGCGTCGATGATCTCCTGCGCCACCGCGCCCTTGTCGCCGTAAAGCTCGGTGATCGCGTCGCTGCCCGCGATTCGCATCATGGCGAAGGACAAAAACGTGATACCGATGAGGACCGGTATGAGCTGTAAAAATCGTTTGAGAATGTATTTTTTCAAAGTGTCTCCTTACTGGAGCAGCGGACATTTCCGCCCTTCCACCAGAAACATTGGTGTTGAGGCGTTGTTGATGCGCTCTTCCTTTGTCCAGACCTGCTTCCAGATCTCCGTATCCGCGGCAGCCTGCATCCCTAGTCCGCGCAGCACCCGCAGATCCCATGCAGGACGCTGGTGCGCGGAAAGCGGTGCCTGCCGTGCGATCGCTTCCATCGCGGAAACATCTGTTCCCGCCGTTTCATCCCGAACATCAGCGCTTTGCAGATTTTTTCTGTCCTGCGCGTGGGCAAGCTGTGCGCCCTCATCCCACAGATAGCGATACCAGTTCGCGTCAAAGTTCAGAAGCACGCCGCCCGGTTTCAAGACGCGCATCCATTGGGCGTAGGCTTTTTCCGGATCATGCAGGTTCCATGTAACATTTCTCGTGACCAGTACATCGAAGGACGCCGTCTGAAAGGCAAGCTTTTCCGCGTTCATCTGCTGAAAGTGAATATACTTTGCCAGTGCACCGGCATTGTGCCGCGCTTCTTCCAGCATCGACGCCGTATAGTCTACCGCTGTGACCTGATAGCCGAGCTCTGCCAGAATGATCGCGAAAAAGCCCGGCCCGGTGCCAACATCCAGCACCCGGATTTCCTCTGGGCATCTATCCGGGAATCGTGCAGTAATTCTGCCGGAGATCACGCCGCGCCAGACTGTTTTCTGGTCAGAGGCAAGCTCTTCCTGATTGACTGTAGAATAACCGGAAGCGCGGTTCGTCCAGTAGTGAATATTTTCTTCCTCATAGGTTGCAAACTGTTTCATGGTATCATCCTCTCTCGTGCAGCGTTATGCTTTCCTTGCCCAAATGCCGAACATCGGCGCGTGCGTCAAATCCAACGCTCCAAGGATTCGCTGCCCGACTGTTGCATCTGACCGGCAGTCGGAAAAACCGATCCTGCGCAAAACACGCATATCCCACGCGGGGCGCAGCTGCCCAATGTCCATGGTCAAGGTGATCTCGTCGTTTTCCTGCTGCAAGGCGTCGGTCATGCCGATATGTCCATACGGGCTGTCCGGCGCGACCTTGCAGTTTTGCATACTGTGGCTGCGCACATTCGCGGCGTAGTCCGCGTCAAAGTTCAGGAGCCAGCCGCCAGGCTTCAAAACCCGGAACCATTCCCGGTAGGCCTTCTCCGGTTCCGGAAGCGTCCATGTGAGATTGCGGCTGAGAACCACATCAAAGCTTTCCTCCGCATAATAGATTTTGATGTCACGGACGTTTTTTCCGTCAACAACGGTTTTTTCTCCGACCTCAATGCGGTCGATCAGTTCGTCTACCGTTTCACGGTCAAGCTCCCGAATATGCAGGTGCTTTCGGACGACTGCCGCCCAGCTTTGAATGTCGGCGGCGCTCTGCTCATACTCCCTGACTTCCGCAAGAAGCGTATCCAGCCGGTCGGTTCGCTGGCGGCGCTCCTGCTCGGTCTTTTCAAGCAGCACGGCGAAGGACGCTGCGCTGATGCTGCCGCAAACCTTGTCCTCATAGAGCTTTACGGTCATTTGCTCCAGCTCATGGACGCGGCGGCGCAGCTTCCCAATCTCCTGCCGGACGCTTTCCTGACGCTCTGCGTCTGCGGCGGTGCGCTGCGCTTGCAGCCTGTCCAGCATGGCAGCTTCGTCCAGTTCCAGCGCCTCGGCATGGGCGCGGATCTCGCTCAATACAAGCTCCGTCAGCGTCATCTCATAGATGGTGTGCCGGGAACACGCGCCGTAGCCGGAGGCCGTATAACGGGGAGCAGAAATAGGAAACGTACTTTTTGGACGTGCCGTTCTTGCGGCGCTGCGTCTCCCGGTTGCCCTGAAGGGGTGCTTTACAGTCGGTGCAGATGAGCTTGCCGGTGAACAGGAAGGGCTTCGGCGGCGCGTTGTCCGCCGAGAGCAGCGTCCTTTCCTGGTTGATGGCCTGCACTTCATTCCATACCTCCGGCGAGATGATGGCTTCATGCAAAGCCTCATGCCGTATCCATTCGGATTCCGGCTTATAGATCATGGTGTCGTCCTTATAGGAGCGCGAGCCGGTCTGGTTCTGAATGAGATTTCCGGTGTAGACCTCGTTTGTAAATACATTCTTCACCGTGGCGTACATCCAAAGGTTCGCGTACTTGCAGGAGCCGTTGCCGTACAGCTTTGCCCAATACCAGCGTGGGGACAAAATGCCCTCGCTGTTCAGCACGGCGGCGATCTTGCCATAGGCCATGCCGCCGCGCCGCAGCTCAAACATCCGGCGCACCACGGCGGCTGCTTCCTCGTCGATCACCAGCCAGTGCCTGTCCTCCTCGCTCTTGCGGTAGCCGTAGGGCGCGTAGGCGGCAATATACTGGCCGCTGCGCATTTTGGCGTGAAGGACGGATTTTACCTTATTGGAGAGGTCTTTCAAGTGGTAGTCGTTCATCATACTACGGAAGTGCAGCATATCCGTGTTGTCGCCCTCGGTGTCGAGGCAGTCAAGGACGGATACGAAGCGGCAGCCCAACGAGGGAAAATAACGTCGGTATAGCGCCCGACCTCCACAAAATCACGGCCCAGCCGTGACAGGTCTTTGACAAGGATCAGGTTGATAAGGCCGTGCCGCGTCCTCCAGCATCTCCAGAAATCCGGGACGCTGGAAATTTCCACCGCTATAACCGTCGTCGCGGTAGGACTTGACCTCCGTCCAGCCGTTGAGCATTACGAATTTGGAAAGCAGTTCATATTGATTCTCGATGCTGACGGATTCATCAGCGGGGATATAGTTTTTCGCCTTGGCGGAGTTGGAGGCGTCGTCCACGCTCAACCGGCAATAGATGCCGACCTTATATAGCTTTTTCATACGCTTCCAGCCTCTCCTGTGACAGCGCGTCGTCCACGCTGCCGACGTAGCGGTAGACCACCTTGACGTCGCAGATGCGCTGTCCGTTGACCTTCCGCGCCTCGCCCACCTCAATGCGGTCCACCAGTTCAAAGAGGATGTTTTCGTCCAGCGCCGTGATCTCGGTGTAGCGGCGGATGACCTCCATCCAGCGGTTTGCGTCCTGCCGGTTCTCAAGCTGCGCTCTGACCTTCTGCTCCAGCTCCGGGATGGCGGCGGCTTTTTTCTGCCCGTTCGGTTTCGTATTTCCGCATGAGCGTCTGAAAGACCGTCTGGGGATGGTGCCGGTGCATTTGTCCTCATAGAGATTCTGCATCAGCCGTTCCAGCTCCGTCATACGCGCCGCTGCCGCTTTCATCTCCTGTTCATAGGAGATGACGCGGCTGCGGCTTTCCTTTTCCTTCATGCGGCTGATCTGCTCGGCAAGGCGCTCGCCGTCGCACTCGACGAAGCGCGCCTTTTCCCGGATGTCCGTCAGTACCAGCTCCTCCAGCACATTTTCATAGATGGAGTGGATGGTACAGGCGCTTTTGCCGCTTCTGGCATAGTTGCCGCAGATAAAGGAGCTGTACCGCCCCGGCGTTCCGTCCTTATAGGTGAAGCGCTCGATGTGGTTGCGCATCTTGAAGCCGCAGTCTGCGCAGTAGACAAGGCCGGTGAAGATGCTGCGGATGCCGTCCGTGGGCGGCGTCTTGCGCACCTTCTTTTTGTCGATGCTGACCACGGTATCCCAGACCTCGCGGGAGATGATGGGTTCGTGGGTTCCCTCCACCCGTATCCATTCCTCCTCCGGCTTGTTGATGAGCTTTCGGGACTTATAGGACAGAGTGCCGGTTTTGCCCTGCACCATGTTCCCGATGTAGACCTCGCTGCGGATGAGGGCTTTTACGGTGGTTTCCGCCCACTTGTGGTTGACGTTGCGCGGGTCGCTGCGCCCCTTGCGCTGATAGTAGAGCGCACCGGGCGGCAGAACGCCCTCCTCGTTGAGCGTGACGGCGATGGCACGGAAGCCCATGCCGGAGGCGCGCATGGAAAAAATGCGGCGCACGGTAGGGGCGGTTTCCTCGTCGATGACAAGGTGGTGCTTATCCTCCGGGTCGCGCTTGTAGCCGTAGGCGGGGTAGGTTCCCATGAACTTGCCGCTTTCCGCGCAGGCTCTTTTTGACCGCCTTGACCTTCTTGGAGGTGTCCCGGCTGTAAAATTCGTTAAATAAATTCAAAAGCACATAACGTCGGTGCTACCGTTGTCGCTCATAGTGTCGATGCCGTTGTTCAGCGCGATGAAACGGCAGCCCAGCGAGGGGAACAGGTAGTCCGTGTACTGTCCGAACTCGATGTAGTTACGCCCAAAGCGCGATAGGTCTTTTACCAGAATGAGGTTGATTTTTTTGGCTTTTGCATCTTCGATGAGGCGTTTGACGCCGGGCCGGTCGAAATTCGTACCTGAGTACCCGTCGTCACAATACACCGCGATCTCGTTCCAGCCCCGCTGACGCACATAGCTTTGCAGCAGGAGCTTCTGATTTTCAATGGATACGGACTCCCCGTCGCGCTCATCGTCGTTGCTGAGCCTGCAATAGATGCCTACGTTGTATGTCTTTTCGATCATCTGTATTTTACCTCCCGATTCTCTGCGATTCATACATCCGTGCGGCGTGATGGCTCTCGCAGGTTTTCCCTGCAAGAATATGATACCGGGGATACCATCTTCGCGCAAGGATGCCGCCGCAGGGAGGCTGATTGTCTGTTACGATGCGTGACAGGGCTGTGCGGCTGCGGGAGCGTCCAGCTCGTCATGGCGCGGCGCACCGCAAGCTGCTCCAGCGTCCTGCCAAGGTCCTTTTCGCCGGAAAACACGCTTGTCACGCGATAGAGGGTCTTGCCGATTCTGACCTCCTTATAAGAGGCGACCGGCTCTTTGGGGATGGCTTGCTTCTGCATAAACGCACCTCCGATTTATCAATTTAGTCCCGCTGCCACGATATGACAGCGGGGCTTGTTCGTATTCGTTCCGGCAGAGTAGCCGCGCCGGGAGGATTGCCGTCATGCTGCATGATACTGCACCGGCGCGGCTGTCTGCGTATGTTGTGTCATGTAGTTTTGTTCCACCGTATTTGTCACAGCCCCCGGCGCGAGGCGTATATTGCCTCTGGGACCGGCATCAGTCGCCTTTGGCAAGGCTGTCCCATTCCCGCAGCGCCGTGGCTTGTAAGGCTCACGAGCGCCGCAGGAATCCCCTCAAGTCAGTGGGAGGCCGTAGCTGGGGTTGCATATCGCCCGCGCTGTCATCGCGCCCGATGCTGCCACGCATCGGGTCAAAGGCCGCGTAGATCGCTCGGACAGCCGCCCATCCCGAAGGGCGGGAGGTCTGTCGTCATGGCGGCGCGCCTTTTGTCGCTTGGCCTTTCAGCCGCACGGGGTCTGTGCTGATACCGGTGTCTATGCGGTTGTCAAGGAGCAGAGGCGAGAAAGAAGAATATCCCTCTCATATACCTCAAGAAAAACGGGCAAAAGGACGGGGTAACTCAAAATTTCTTCAGAATTTTTTTTTGAGCGATTTTTTTCCGTCCGCGCTGAAATGCTTCTGCGAAACTGTGCTTTTAACAACACCTTCGCTGGCCGCAATAAGCTGGGATCGTCATCTTCAACGAATGAGCAAGAACACGCCGCCGCCGCTGTGCGGGCGTGAGCTGTGCCAGAGCTTCTTGTAGCAGTCGCTCCAGCTCCATGCGCTCCAGCGCCTCGTCCGGCTGTTCCGGCAGATTCAGCGCCTCCGCCTCAATGCCGTCGCCGGCGTCCAGTGAATAGAACGCCTTGTTGTCGCGGATGTACTGCGTGTAGTTGACCTGAAGCCGCTTATCTTCTTCAAGAAACGCGGCAACTTCATCGGAAACCTCGATAAAGGCATCCTCGGTGTACCACGGGTAAAGCTCCCGCAGGTTGATCGTTGTCATGTTGTTTTCCTCCGTTTGGATTTTTTGATTGATGTCGCGTGAAAATCCAAACGGAGGGCGGCGGGGAAAGCGGCAGCCCACAGAGAAGAAGTGCCGTGAACGACAAAAGCACCTATAAAGGCTTCAAAGCCTTCATAGGTGCTCAATAGGCGCAATGAAACAGCAGAAAGGGCAGGCGGGTGCAGAAAACTGCTTTCATTCCGTATTGGTCCGGTTATGCGATTTGTGCGGCGGCAAGCCGCATCAGCGACACCTCCGTACTCTTTTGTCATAGACTGATTTCCTTTCTGCTCAAATCGGATAGAAATGGCGAAAGGCGGTTGTTCAAAAGAGCAACCGCCTTTCCTGACGAATGAAACCGAAAAAGGGGCGCGGGGCTATTTGCCCGCGCCCCTAAAGGTGAACCTGTTTACTTTTCGATGATTTGCAGCGCTTCTTCCTCACGCCGCCGCCTGATCTGCCATGTGGTCAGCACAAGGCATCCGGCAAGAGATGTACAGAGTGAGACCCCCACAAACCTAACACGCCGTTGTCGCCGGTCTTTGGGATTTACAGCCGCTTCGGGTCGATCCAGCCCATCAGGCCGCCGGGAGCTTTGCCCTGCACCAGCTCATACTTCTCAATGAAGCGGTGGAGCATGGCGGCGATCTCAGCGCGGGTGGCCGTGCCCTGCGGGTCAAGCAGATTGCCGGATTTTCCCTTCATCAAGTCCGCTGCCGACCGTCCATTGCATCGCCGTCTTTGCGTAATCCGTGATCTTGTCTGCGTCCTTGAACGTATCCGGATTTCCCTTGACGGCCAGATCGTAGCCCTTGTAGTCTGCGTAGCGGTAGAATATGGCTGCAAGCTGCTCGCGGGTGATGGGATCGTCCGGGCCAAACTTGTCTTTGCTGTAGCCCGCGAAGATGCCGTTCTCCGCCGCCCATGTAATCGCGTCAGCGTACCACTTTCCGGCCTCCACATCGGTAAAGCTGTTTTTGCCCTTCGGTACGGGGCTGCCCTCCATGCGCCAGAGAATGGTCGCCATCATGCCGCGCGTCGCCGTCCCATGCGGACTGAACATGACCTTGCTCGTGCCGAGCATCAGTCCGTTTTCGCAGACGAACATCACATCGCCGTAGAACCAGTTCTTTTCAGAAACATCGGCAAAGGGATTCATGCCTGTGTTCGGATTTTCGTCCACGCGCCAGAGTGCATACACGGTCATATCCCTCGTCAGATAAACACCGGAAACCTTGTTTGTCAGGTTGCGTTCGGTGTACCAGCCGATAAAGGTGTGTCCGCGCCAGGTGGGGACATATTGGCTCAGGTCAATGTAGGCATTGTACGCTTCCCGCACGCGGGGAATATCACTGCCGCCGCCGGTTTCAAAGTGCAGCGTGTAGTAGGTGACGGGTGGATTGTAGCCGCCGCCGCCGCCGATGTAGGCCCAGTGGGCGTAGACGGTGGTATTTGCAGAAAATACGGTAGCCTTTGTGATCTTTATGCCGCCGCTCTTTTCGGTGTACCAGCCGTCGAAGCTGTGCTGCTTCGGGAGGCGCTGGGAAGAGAGGGCAGCTTCTGATTGGTGGTGGGCATGCTGCCGACAGAGGGCGTACCGCCGTTGCCGTCAAAGGTGACGGTAAACTCGGTGGGCGCAGGAGGTGCGTCCTTCTCAAAGATGGCCTTGACCTCCACGTTGGCACTCGGCATGGTGAACTTGTTGTCCTTGATGCTCACGCCGCCGCTCATGACCTGCCACTCCTTGAAGTGGTAGCCCTTGTTGGGCGTGGCGGTCAGGCGAATCTCCGTACCGACCACGGCTTTTGCATGAGATGCGGAAGCTGTGCCGTTTCCGTCCGTTTTCACGGTGATGGTGAACTCGGTGGGCACAGGAGGTGCATCTTTCTCAAAGATGGCCTTGACCTCCACGTTGTCGTTCGGCATGAGGAACTTATCGTCCTTGATGGTCACGCCGCCGCTGATCCGGTGTTTGGCGTGGCGGTCAGGATGATTGTCGTACCGGCCACAGCGGTGGAAGGAGTTGCGGTGCCGGTGCCGTTTCCGTCATTGCTGACGGTGACGGTGTAGGTGGTGGGGGGTAATAACGCTGTTTTCCCACAGCGCCTTGATCTCGGTATCCCCCGAGCACGGTGTAGGAATCTCCCACCTTGTACTCTGTGCCGCTAATCTCCCAAGCCTTGAACTCCTGATCGGCGGGAGCGGTGAAGCCGCACTCCGGGCAGGATGTAATTTGCCCTGCCTTGACGGTCACGGGCCCCATGCTGCCGCTGCCGCCGTTGCCGTCAAAGGTGATGGTACAGTCAGCAAGCGGCGCACCCTCACCCACAGTGACTTCCGCATCGGTGCTGGCAAAGTGGTTGTTATCCTCCGCATAGCGAACGAAGTAATTACCAGCGGACAGGTTTCAATCTCGATACCGGTGCAGGCGGTGTAGGTAATCTCGCTCTCGCACGGTATTCCATCGTTGCATCCACGCCGGTGATCTTGCCGTCGCTGCCGCCCTCGGTAGTGGGCGCGACTTCGAAAGCCGATAGGCGCTTCCTGCGTGGCTTTGC
>VOFC01003270.1_pt1 | contig 18961 bp, 24 predicted proteins | sample 5384161 | NCBI WGS metagenome assembly VOFC01 (sample SAMN12384722, study PRJNA508395) | human gut metagenome | isolation source: healthy gut B | host: Homo sapiens
TGGTCATGTCCACGAACACCGCCGGGTTTGCGTAGTTCAGGTCCCACTGGTAGTCGTGGAAGGTGGTCAGCACCCACTTGTGCATCTCCTCACACCATGTAAAGTTGCCGGGCGCAGTGTTGGGGCTGGCGGTGTGGTTCATGACAAAATCCAGACACAGGCTGATGCCCGCCTTGCGCAGTTCACGGGTCAGATCTTCCAGATCCTTGTTGGTGCCAAGGGCCGGGTCTACGGTGTCGAAATCATCTACCGCATAGCCGCCATCGTTGTGGGGATGGGGCATCTGCAGCAGGGGCATCAGGTGCAGATAAGTCAGCTTCTGCTCCTTGAGGTAGGGGCAGCTTCTTTGCCAGCTCTTTCAGATTTCCGGCAAAGAGGTCGGTGTACATGGTCATGCCGAACATATTGCCACGCTTGTACCAGTTCGGGTCGGCAGAGCGTACCTTATCCAGTGCTTTCAGCTCGGCGCTGCGGGCGTTGTAGGCGTCTGCCATCTCCCGCTCCAGAACCTCCAGCCCTTCCCGGTTGTGGTACAGCTCCATGAACAGCCATTCCAGCTCGTCCTTGTGCTTGGCAAACCGGGACTCAAATTCCTGTTTCACTGCCATGGTTCAGCCCTCCACTTCCGCAAGGGTGGGCATGGCAGGGATGGCACCGCGGCGGCTGGTGGTGATGCTGGCCGCCTTGTTGGCAAAAGCCAGAATGCCTTCCAGTTTGTCCGCCGTGAGGTTGTTCAAATCCTCTTTGCAGAGCTTGGACAGAGCCGCTCCAAAGAAGGTGTCGCCTGCGCCGTTGGTGTCGCCCACCTTGCAGGGAACGCCAGCCACATGACCGGTTTTGTCCCCAAAGCGGTAGAATACGCCGTTTGCACCCAAGGTGACAAAAATCAGCCGGATGCCGTTCTGTGCCAGTTGTGCCGTGCCGCTTTCGCAGTCAGTGGTTCCGGTGAGCAGGGGCAGCTCCTCATCGGACACTTTCAGGATATCCACCAGCGGCAGGGGAGCTTTCATTGTTCTTCCAGAGGTTTGCACGGTAGTTGGGGTCGTAGGTGATGGTAGCACCCATCTTTTTGGCACGGGCGGCGGCATCCAGCGTAGCGGTGCGGGAGGGGTCCGCGGTCAGGCTGACAGAGCCGAAGTGGACGATTTTGGCAGCTTTCAGAGCGCCCGTCCGAAATGTCCTCTTTGCTCAGCATCACGTCAGCGTTGGCGCTGCGGTAGAAGCTGAAATCCCGCTCACCGGTGGCATCCACCGAGACCACCGCCATGGTGGTGGGGTGGTCTGCATCCACCGCCATGCCGGAAATATCCACCTTGTTTTCTGCCAGAACCTCTTTCAGGTAGCGGCCAAAGGCATCTGCGCCCACTTTGCCAATAAAGGCAGTCTGTGCGCCCAGCCGGGCAGCTGCCACCGCCAGATTGGCCGGGGCACCGCCGGGGTTTGCGGCAAACTGAGGAATGCCGCGCGCATCCTTGCCGGTCTGGGTCAGGTCGATCAAAACTTCACCAATCGTTACAATGTCCATGATAATTCTCCTTATTCTTGGTGTGAAACCCAACGATTACCGTTGGAACAGATAATGAATGTAAGCGGCTGCACGCTCCGGGTGCGGTGCATTCTGCACTACCCCAAGATAGACCTTGCCAGAAAAACCTGCCTGCCTGACAAACGGCGTGTCCGAAATATCCAGCACTGTCCCACCGGCGTTCAAACCCGACAGTGCATGGAAAGATGCATCCAGTGTCCGCAGATCGAGAAAATAATCATCTGCCAACAGTCGATCCCGTGCATATTCGTCCATCAGAACAATATCTAACCGCTGGGCACTGACTGCACCCAGCAGCTTCATCTCTGAAGCATATACATACTGCTCCTCTGCGTGTTCGCTCTCACTGAGCAGCAAGCCGGACAGCAGATCGACCTGTTGCTTTTTGGTCAGACCCTGCGCCTCGGCAAAGCCGGTGGTAAGCTGTTCCGTCAGATCAGACCCGGCAGTGATATTTACCAGACCAAGGTAAAGCACATCCTCTTTTTTCGTCACATGGCGGTAGGCTGCATACCCAAGGATATAGACGACGATGAGCACGATCGCAATGGGCAGCTTGTAATATGCCCAGATGTGCTCCCACTTTTTGTACCCATGGAGGGAGCGGAGCGTATCCCGGTCAGCTTTTGTCATGGTCGTATTCCTCGTATACTGCGTCAGGGTCTCCACCGATCAGATAGAGGATCCGAAGCATCAGGAAGGAGCAGAGCATGGCGCACAAGCCCATGCCCAGCAGGAATGCAGGCGTGAACACAAACACTATGACGTACCCCATGATGCCATAGATCGCCGCCATCAGCAGGGTACAGAACAAATACCGGACACCCACGAGAAACGCTGTTTTCAGAATGCCGAAGGTGGTGTTTTCAAAGCGTGCCAGCAGGGGAAAGGTATACAGCAGAACGATGCCGTACAGAACTGCCGCACCAATAAGCACTGCAGTGAGCAGCGTCCAGAAAATGTTTTCGCTCCACATTCGGCGCAGCACAAAGCCATCCGCAGCCAGGAAACTGCCGACTGCCAGCAGGATAAGCCAGAGTTTTGTGGCAGGCTTAAAATTTTCCCGGAACGCCTTAAAAACATCCGGGTCAGACCATCGTCCCGATCTTCCGCCATTTTGAGCGTGACGTAGAACAAGGCGGTCGTAGAAGCCCCTATGGTAACGATGGGCAGGCTGCACACGAGCCATAAGATGTTCAGGTAAGCACTGTAAGTCAATTTCGTCAGCACAGCAAACAGCGGCTTGTCCGTGTTGCACAGGTCACGCATGGGGGGTTCTCCTTTCGCTCAATCTCCTGTGGATTCGCGCAGGATCAGGTTGGTTTCCGTATAGACGGTGCGATAGTTCAGCGATGGCTCTTCGATGCGGGTTATAAGCAGATTGGCAGCGGTGCAGCCCATGATCTGTCCATGGATATGGATCGAAGTCAGATGGGGGGACAAAGTAGGAAGCCTCCTGACTGTCATCGAAGCCGCAGACCCAGATATCATCGGGAACCGAATACCCCAGCTCATTCAATGCCTTGACCAGATCCATGGCAACAAAGTCATTGGCGCAGATAAAGGCATCCGGCATCGTTTTGGACCGACGGATGGTTTCGTACAGGGATGCCGGATAGTTCTGCTGTCCAGCTGGCATCGCACAGGTGCTCAGGCCTTCTGTCAGACCAAAGTACTCCATTGCATCCTTATAAGCCATATAACGCTCAAAGAAGGACTGACAGTGGTTTTTATCCCCCGCAAAGCTGATGCGTTTTTTGCCGCGCTGGACCATGTGGGCCACTGCATTCTGGATCTCAATGCGGTTTTCCATATAAAGGCGGTCGGCTTTAAGAGGAGGACGCATATCCATCACAGGGGTGTCTACAAACAGCAGCGGAACATCCAGATCGCACAGCATCTGTGCGTAGTCATAGTCGAATACTTCAAAGCAGATGATGCCGGCTGTGCGCTGGATGTTGAGAGAAGATGGAAGTTTTTTCTCTTTCAGCTCTATGGGAGAAATGCGATGAATGGTCATGCAGCTGTGCAGATGGTCGATTTCCGACTGGAAACGATCCAGCATCATGGAGGAAAAGTGAGAGCTGTTCAGAAACCGGGTCGTCAGCATGGCGATCTCCCGTTTGTCACTCGGCAGAATGGAAAGGTTCTGCTGTTTTTGCAGCGTCTTCCTGAAACAGCGGCAGATAGGCAAACTGCTTATAGCCCATTTCGGCGGCTTTGCGCAGGATCTTCTCCCGTGTGGCATCTGCCAGCACACCGGTGTTGTTGATGGCCTTTGAAACTGTGTTGCGGGAAAGCTGCAGTTCGTCGGCAATATCCTGAATGGTGACTTTGGTTGCCATAAGTCAACCTCTTTCCTTATAGTATAGGGGCAGATATCCTTTCTTTTATAGATAAAGTCTGGTGACGGTTCGTATTCTTTATGACTCCAGTATAGTGCAAATGCACAAATTAGTCAAATGTAAAAATGCAAATCATCATTTTGCATATTTACGCACTTTCGAATTTGTGCACCTGTACGAATGCACAGTATTTCTTTATGTATCCCATGAATTATCATTGACATTCGCTTGTTTGCGTGGTATAAATGAATTAGAGAATTTTACATTTGCACAATCGAAATGGAAAAAAAACGTAAAATTCAAAGGTGCAAATGTAAAACAGTGCAAATCAAACGGCAAACAAATCAAAAAGGAGGAGAATGATTCATGAAAGCAAAGACGGCCTCGCCGGAAACGGCTGTGCTGCTGACAGCAGAACGCAAGCTGCACAACACATGGGTCTACATCAAACGGCATTGGCAGCTTTACCTGTTGTTCCTGCTGCCTGCCGTGGCGCTGACGCTGGTGTTCAAGTACGCTCCCATGGGCGGTGTGCTGATCGCATTCCAGAAGTACAATCCCTTCAAAGGGCATCTGGGGCAGCGAGTGGGTAGGCTTCAAAAACTTTACCCGCTTCATGTCCTCGCCGGACTTCCAGCGCTATCTGATCAACACCCTGAAGCTGAGCGTCTACGGTCTGCTGTGGGGCTTCCCGATCCCCATCCTGCTGGCATTCCTGCTCAACCGTATCGAGAGCAAGAAGATCAAGCAGAAGGTGCAGCTGGTGCTGTATATGCCCAACTTCATCTCGGTCATCGTGCTGTGCGGCATCGTCCGGGTGCTGCTGAGTGTCACCGGTCCGGTGAACGGCCTGCTTCACACCAGCATCAACTTCATGACGCTGCCGGAAGCGTTCCGCCCCATCTACATCATCAGCGGCATCTGGCAGGGTGCCGGCTGGGCATCCATCATGTACACCGCATCCCTTTCTAACGCCAGCAAAGATCTGAAGGAAGCTGCGATGATCGACGGCGCAAACCTGATCCAGCAGATCATGACGGTGGAGTGGCCCGCCATTAAGGATATGGTCGTTATTCAGTTTATCCTGCAGGCAGGCAACATCATGAGCATCGGTTTTGAAAAAAGCCTATGCCCTGCAAACGGACCTGAACCTGAACACTGCCGAGATCATTGCAACGTACGTTTATAAAAAGGGCCTGTTGGACGGCGATTACAGCTTTTCCACGGCAGTCGGTCTGTTCAACACCATTGTCAACGTCATCCTGCTGATCGCAGTGAACAAGGTCGTTGCCAAAATGAACGATGGCAAGGGCTTGTAAGGAGGGGTTTACCATGGCAAAACAGAAAAAATCAAAAATGGCCCTCTACACCAGACAAGATAAGATCATCCTGTACTGCGGCTACGCACTTCTGGGCTTGTTCCTGCTGGCAATCATCATCGTTCCGATGATCTACATCGTCATCGCGTCCTTTATGGACCCGGTCACTCTGCAAAACAAGGGCATCTCCTTTGATTTCAGCAAGTGGAGTCTGGATGCTTACCAGCGTGTCGTTTCGGACAAGCAGATCGGGGTCGGCTTCAGGAACGCAGTACTTTACTCGATCATCTTCACCATCATCTCGGTAGCTGTGACGATGCTTGCCGCTTATCCCATGTCGCTGCCGGACTTCAAAGGCAAAGGGATCTTCAACACCTTGTTTGTGATCACGATGTTTTTCAGCGGCGGTCTGATCCCCACCTACCTGCTCATCAACAATCTGGGGCTGCTGGATTCCATGTGGGCGGTCATTCTGCCGGGAGCATTCAGCGTGTGGAACATGATCATTGCCCGTACCTATTATCAAGGCATCCCGCGTGAGCTGCGTGAAGCTGCGGATGTGGATGGAGCCAGCGAGATGCTTTACTTCTTCAAGATCCTGCTGCCCGTCTGTATGCCGGTGGTGGCAGTTCTGGCTCTGTGGCAGTTCGTGGCAATGTGGAACAGCTACTTTGATGCCATGATCTACCTGAACAGCGCATCGAAGCAGCCGTTGCAGCTGGTGCTGCGTTCCATCCTGATCCAGAGCCAGCCGGAATCTGGCATGATCGCAGATATCCAGAGCACTGCCGAACGTGCGAAGATGGCAGAGCTGCTCAAATATGCAACCATATTATTTCCAGTCTGCCGCTGCTGGTGATGTATCCCTTCTTCCAGAAGTATTTTGATGCCGGCATCATGGCTGGTTCCATTAAAGGCTGAGGATATTCCAGAATTTTATGAGCCGGTACGCTCATCTGCCACACGAAGAAAGAAACATGAAAAAGGAGAAAATACCATGAAAAAGCTGATCTCTCGCCGCAACTTCCTCAAGGTCTGCGCTCTGGCGGGTTCTGCCGCTGCTCTGTCTGCCTGTGGCAGCGGCAAATCCAACGGCGGCAACAATTCTGCTGCCGCAGCTGTGGACGTGACCGGTGCCGTTACATTTCCGCTGTCCGAAAAGGTCACCTTTACCGGTATGACCAGCTTCCCTGTGGGCAGCGAACCCGAGCCGAACAACCGCACCATCTTCAAGCGTCTGGAAGAGCAGACCAATGTGCATATCGACTGGACCGCCATCCAGTCCGACCAGTGGAACGATAAGATCACCCTGAATATGTCCAACCCCAACACCCTGACGGATTTTGTTTTTACTGCTGATTTTACCGACAGCAATCTGCTGCGCTACGCAGATCAGGGTGTCATCCTCAATCTGGAAGACTACATTGACAACAATATGCCTTATCTCCAGAAGGTCTTTGAGAAGTACCCGGAGTACCGCACCATGTGCACCGACAGCGATGGCCACATCTGGGCACTGCCCTGGATCGAGCAGCTCGGCGCAGAAAAGACCGCCATCCAGACCATTGGCAACATGAGCTTCATCAATACCAAGTGGCTGAACTTCCTCGGTCTGTCGATGCCCACCACAGTGGACGAGTTTGAGCAGGTGCTGATGGCATTCCGTGATAACGCCGCTTCTATCAAGGCAGAGTATGGCATTGACGGCGACATCATCCCCCTGTCCTGCATCGTCAACAATGGCGATCAGGATCCCAGCATCCTCATCAATGGCTTTGGCGAAGGCTACGGCGATGCAGACAAAGACCGTCATATCGCTGTTACCAACGACCGGAAAGTTATCTGTGCCGCCACCCAGCAGGGCTACCGTGATGGTCTGGATTGGCTGCACAAGCTGTATGCTGAGAAGCTCATTGACCCGGAGTGCTTCACGCAGGAGTGGTCCACCTATGTTTCCAAGGGCAAGGCTGGCCGTTATGGTGTCTGCTTCAGCTGGGATGTTGCCAACATTGACAACCTGACCGACTGGGAGCCGCTGCCTGCCCTGACCGCCGATACCCGAAATATCACTCCGCAGAACGGCTCTTTCACCAGCGGCTTTGCCCGCGGCAGATGCGTTGTCACCGCAAAGGCGTCTAACCCCTGCATTGGTTTGCGCATGGCTGGATCAGATGTACGCACCCCTCCAGTCTCCGCAGAACAACTGGGGTACTTACGGCGATGCGGAAGGCTTTAACATTTTTGAACTGTCCACCAACGATAAGGGCGAGCCCATGCTGAAGCACGCTCCCCTGGGCGATGCTTCTCCCGTGGAAGTCCGTGAAGCGCAGTGTGTCAGTGGCCTCTGGCGGTTCTGGATGATTACTATGGTGTATACGTTACCTGCCCGGACGATGCACAGTACCGTCTGGACTGGATCAAGGAGATCTACACTCCGGATATGAACAACGATTATGTCTATCCCAATGTCTTTATGAGCAGCGAGGACACCGAGCAGGTCTCTAACCTGCAGGCAGATCTGCAGACCTACATGAATACGCAGAAGGCCGACTGGATCATGAACGGCACTACGGATGCAGAGTGGAACGAATATCTGAGCAAGCTGGAAGCCTACGGCCTGTCCGACTATCTGGGCATTATGCAGAAATATCTGGATGCTTACTACGCATAAGAATTCTTTCCTTTGGAGGATTCCATGAACGATTTGACTTTACAAAAAGCCCGTGCCTACGAGGCCGAGCACGGCGCAGCGATCTCCCCGGAGGAACGCCCTGCTTACCACATGACTCCCTATGTGGGTTGGCTCAACGACCCTAACGGCTTCTCTTATTATAAAGGGAAGTATCACCAGTTCTATCAGTATAATCCCTACGATGTGCGGTGGGCGCCCATGCACTGGGGTCATGCCGTCAGCACAGACCTGCTGCACTGGGAGTATCTGCCCTGTGCACTGCCCCGGATTCCCCGGCGGACAACGGCCCCGGCTGCTTCTCCGGTTCTGCTACCGAGATGGATGACGGCAAGCAGCTGCTGATGTACACCAGCGTGGTGGCAGAAAAGCAGCCCAATGGGGAGATGCGGGACATCCAGACCCAGAGCATCGCCATCGGTGACGGTCTCGACTACGAAAAGCCTGCCTGCAACCCCGTCCTGACCCAGAAGGACCTGCCGGAAGGCTTCAGTAAGTTTGACTTCCGGGACCCCAAGATCTGGCGTGAGGCCGACGGCACCTACTCCGTCGTCACCGTCTGCCTGGCCGAGGACGGCAGCGGCGCAGCGGCACTGTTCCAGAGCAAGGACGGCTTCGACTGGCACTTTGTCACGGTGCTGGAACGCTGCAACAATCAGTACGGCAAAATGTGGGAGTGCCCGGACTTCTTCCCGCTGGACGGCAAACAGATTTTGATGCTCGGCCCCATGGAGATGCTGCCCAAGGGCGAGTTCCACAACGGTCACAACGTGATTGCCTTCATCGGCAGCTACGACGAAGCCACCCACACCTTCACCAAGGAAAACGTGCAGCTGATGGACGGCGGCATCGACTTCTACGCCACCCAGACCACCCTTGCCCCGGATGGCCGCCGCATCATGACCGCATGGCTGCAGACATGGTCGGACACCGAGGATAAGCCCCGGGGCTGCAAGTGGTTCGGGCAGACCATCTGCCCGCGCGAACTGCACATCAAGGATGGGCGCATTATTCAGACCCCGGTGCGGGAGCTGGATGCCGTCCACGGCAAGCGAACCTTCCACGAAAATGTGACGGTGCAGGGCGAAACTTCTCTGGAGGGCATCAAGGGCCGTGTGGCCGACCTGACCGTCACGGTGCAGCCCGGCGAATACCGCTCCTTCACCCTCAAGCTGGCCGCCGATGCAGACCATCACACCAGCCTGACCTACGCACCCCTACACCTCGCAGCTGACGCTGGATCGCAGCTATGCCGGTTCCCGTGCCGACATCGTGCACCGCCGCAGCTGCAAGGTCCGCAGCCAGAACGGTGCGCTCAAGCTCCGTATCCTGCTGGACAAAAACAGCATCGAAGTTTTCGTCAACGATGGCGAGCAGACCATGACCGCATGGATCTACACGCCCCAGTCTGCCGACGGCATCACCTTTGCTGCCGATGGCAAAGCAACTGTTACGGCGGAACAGTTTGAGCTGAATCTGTAACCTGATCTTCCCTTCATTTCTCCTTCATCAATACAGCCCCGTTCTGGATTCCTTACGGGGCTGTCTTTTTGTATCGGTTCTATGCGCTCTATTTTGATGACGGGCTTTTTGTTGGGGAGCGTTTATCAATGGTATTCCTCCCTTCACTGCGGTGGAACGCGAAGTTCCTGTAAATAAAACGATACATCATTGAATATTAGTTGTTCGCCAACGTGGCGAAGTTCCCCGATTGGCGAAGTACCTATTTCGCCAGCTGGGCTTTTTTCGCCACCTTGGGGCGCATGATATTTTGGAACTTCGCCAGATAGCCTGCGTGGCTCGTGGCGATTCCGCTTTTGTTGGGGCGATTCAGCTCACTTGCCCAGATGCCAGATGTCGCGGTCATACTCGGCGATGGTGCGGTCGGAGGAGAACATCCCCGCTTTGGCAATGTTCACCAGACACTTGCGCCGCCAGCCCATGGGGTCGCAGGCGTAATCGCTGAGGGCCTGCCCCTTCCGCACGACGTAGGCGTTGAAGTCCGGCAGGGTCTGGAACCAGTCCTTGTGGACCAGCTCGTCGTGGAGGCGGGTCAGGTTTTCGGCGTGACCGGCGGCCAGCATCTCGGGGCCGGTCAGGAAGTCGATGGCCCGGCGGATGTTGGCGTCGCCCTCCACCCACTGGGCCGGGTCGTAATCGCCCACGGCATAGCGGTGGATGACCTGATCGGAGGTCTGACCGAAGATATAGATGTTCTCTTCGCCCACCTGCTGGCTGATCTCCACGTTCGCACCATCCATCGTGCCCAGCGTCAGCGCACCGTTCAGCATAAACTTCATGTTGCCGGTACCGGACGCCTCCTTGGAGGCCAGGGAGATCTGCTCGGACAAGTCGCAGGCGGGGATGAGCTTCTCGGCGGCGGTGACATTGTAGTTCTCCACAAACACCACCTGCAGCCACTTGGACACCTCCGGGTCGGCGGCGATGACCTTGGAGAGGGTCAGCAGGGCGTGGATGATGTCTTTGGCAATGGTGTAGGCCGGAGCGGCTTTGGCACCGAAGATGCTCACCAGCGGGACAGCGGGCAGGTGCCCGGCCTTGATCTCGTAGTACTGGTGGATGAGGTACAGTAGATTCAGCTGCTGACGCTTGTACTCATGCAGGCGCTTGGACTGAATATCAAACAGGGCAGAGGAGTTCACCTGCACCTTCTGGGTGCGCAGCAGCCAGTCCGCCAGTGCTTCCTTGTTGGCCTTCACGGCGGCGGTCAGCTCGCCGAGCACGGTCTCGTCGTCGGCAAAGGCCAGCAGCTTTTCCAGTTCAGCTGCGTCCTTGCGGAAACCGGAGCCGATGCGCTGTTCCAGCACAGCGGTCAGGCGGGGTCGCATTCCAGCAGCCAGCGGCGGAAGGTGATGCCGTTGGTCTTGTTGTTGAACTTTTCCGGGTACAGCTCGTAGAAGCCATGCAGCTCGGAATTTTTCAGGATCTCGGTGTGGAGCGCTGCCACGCCGTTGGTGGAGTGGGTGAAGTGGATGTCCATGTGGGCCATATGCACCCGGTCGTCCTTGTCGATGATGGCAAGGCTCTCGTCCTTGGTGCGGGTGCGGGCCAGAGCATCCAGCTTTTCGATAATGGGCATCAGCTGGGGCACAACGGCATCCAGATAGGCGCGGGGCCACTTTTCCAGCGCCTCGGCCAGAATGGTGTGGTTGGTGTAGGCGCAGGTCTTGGTGACGATCGCTACGGCCTCCTCAAACTCGATGCCCTTCTCGCCCAGCAGCCGGATCAGCTCCGGGATGACCATGCTGGGATGGGTGTCGTTGATCTGGATGGCGGCGTAGTCGGCCAGATCGTGATAGCTGCAGCCCCGGGCGGCGCACTCGGCCAGAATGAGCTGGGCACCGGCGGAGACCATCAGGTACTGCTGGTACACCCGCAGACGGCGGCCTGCCTCGTCGGAGTCATCGGGATACAGGAAAAGCGTCAGGTTTTTGTCGATGTCGGTCTTGTCGAACGCGATGCCGTCGTGGACGATGCTCTCGTCGATGGTGTCCAGATCGAACAGGTTCAGGGTGTTGGTGCGGCCCTCGTAGCCGGTGACGGCCAGCTTGTACAGCCGGGCGGTGTACTCTTTGCCCGCCAGCTCCACCGGGTAGGTGGTGTCGGTCTTTTCCGCCCAGGAGTGTGCGGTCAGCCAGGGGTCGGGCAGCTCGTTCTGGACGCCGTCCTTGAAGGATTGATGGAACAGGCCGAAGTGATAGCGCAGGCCGACACCGTCGCCGGGCAGGCCCAGCGTTGCGAGCGAGTCCAGAAAGCAGGCCGCCAGACGGCCCAGACCGCCGTTGCCCAGAGAAGGTTCCGGCTCCACTTCTTCGATGTCCGACAGGCGCTTTCCGGCAGCAGCCAGCGCATCGCGGGCTTCCTCGTACAGCCCCAGATTGATGAGGTTGTTGGACAGCAGCTTGCCGATAAGAAATTCGGCACTGATATAGTACAGCTTGCGGCCGGTGACGGGCTGCACACGGTCTGCGCTCTTCTGCCGGACAAGTTCCAGCAGAGCGAGGTACAGCTCCTGATCCGTGCAGTCGGCCAGCGGCTTGCCCGTGAGATTCTGTAAGGTCTCGGTGAAGTTCATAAATGGATCCTCCTTTGCTACGAAAAGCAGGTTTGACATCTGCCATTCAAGATATACCACACAAAACGCGCAAAATCTTGCCTAAATGGCGCAGATTATGGTACAATCCTATCATCAGGAGGTGAGACGATGCAAAATCAGGTTTCTTTGCAGGAAACCAAGCAGCACGGTGCCGTGCGGTTCCCATTCAATCTGTATCCCTGCACCATCCCGGGGGATTTCCCGCAGGTGGCGCTCCACTGGCAGGAGAGCATGGAGCTGGTCTTTGTCAAGCGCGGCGCAGGGCTGGTGCAGGTGGGCGCTGTGCCTTACCCGGCCCGCATGGGGGACATCTTCGTCTTTACGCCCGGCACCCTCCACGCCCGGCGGCAGACGGAGGGACAGTCCATGGAATACGAGAACATCATCTTTGAGCTGGAGCTTCTGGGTGGTGCGGAGGACCTTTGCGCCGAGAAATATCTGCTTCCGCTCCAGAGCGGGCGGCTGTCACTGCCTGCCCGTCTGACCCCAAACGATTTGTGTTATCTTCAGGCTGCCGCCTGTCTGCGGGAGGTGGAAGGAGGCCAACCGCTCGAAGCTCCCCCGGCTATGAGCTGCTGGTCAAGGGGCGCTGCTGCGCTTTCTGGCCCTGCTCATTGCACAGGAAAGCAGCAGCCCCGCAGAGACTGCCGACACCCAGCGGCTGAAAGCCGTCCTGCAATGGCTCTCGGCCCATTATGCTGAGGCGCTTCGGGTCGCCGATGCTGCCGGGGTCTGCTCCTTCAGCGCCAGCCACTTCATGCGGTGGTTCCGGCAGATGACGGGGCAGAGCTTCATCGCTTTTCTGAACGAATACCGCCTGAACGCCGCCGCCGTGCCGTCTTTGTAGTTGAATGTAATCAAAACTTTTTCATCATAGAGATAAACAGCATTCACGAATGTATTGATAAGCGTTTCCCGGTGGCTTTTCATGTTCGGGTCGAGCTTGCGGAACCGGGTCAGCCAGAACCGAACGATTTTCGCTCAACCGTGGCCGAGCGATTTTTTCTTCGGCAAGCCGAACCTCAAGTTCTTTCTGCTGGGCTTCCAGCTTTTCCAAACGCGATTTGGTGGAGTTGGTCAGCACACCTGCTTGAATGGCGTTCAGCATATTTTCAATGCCGTTCTCTACCTCGCGCATCTGCTTTTCCAGCAAAGGGAGAGTGGTGTTTTCCTGATCCTGCAACTCCATCACTTCCGCAACGATGGCATCAATCACGGCATCGTCCTGAATCAGCTTCATGGTTTCAGCTATGACCAAATCTTCCAGCCACTCTTTACGGACGGTCTTTTTCTTGCAGGTCTTGAAACGCTTCGCGGTAGCGCACTTATAATAATGATGAACGACCTTGTTCCTACCCGTACCGCACTCGCCGAACATCATCGCGCCGCACATTCCGCAGAATAGCTTGGTGGTGAGCAGGTAATCATCCTCGGCCTTGTGACGGGCAGGAGCACGGCTGTTCTTTTTGATTTTCAGCTGCACTTCTTCAAACAAGTCCTTGTCCACGATGGCCGGGATGCTGTCGGGCATCACAATGTCCTTGAAGTGGTTTTCTCCGATGTACCGCTTATTTGTCAGCAGCTTCTGAACACTGTTGTAGGTGAACTTCTGGTTGCGGTTAGTAGTCACACCGCTGTCATTCAGCCAGTTCATCAGCTCCTTCATGGTCGCACCATCGTTGTACCGCTGAAAGGCTTCTACCACAAAGGGAGCTTTCAGCGGGTCGACTTGAAAGAACTTCTCCTCATCCACCTTAAAACCAATGGGAATCGTGCCGCCGTTGTACTTTCCCCTTCAGAACATTCTCGGTCATGCCGCGCACAACTTTTTCAGAAAGTTCTGCCGAGTAGTATTCAGCCATGCCGGTGAGCATACTCTTGACCATGATACCCGCAGGGCTGTCCGAAATGGGCTCCGTGGCAGATACCAGCTTGACATGATTCCTCTCTAACTGGTACTCATAGTGGGCCGAATCATAGCGGTTCCGGGCAAAGCGGTCAAGTTTCCAGACCAACACAATGTCAAACAACCGTTTTCGCTGTCCTTGATCATCTGCTGGAAGTCCGGGCGGTTGTCGGTTTTGGCGGAAAGTGCGCGGTCAATGTAGTGTTTGACCACAGTGATGCCGTTCTTTTTCGGCATAGGCCGTACATTCACGAATCTGGCCTTCGATGGATTCCTCACGCTGGTTGTCGCTGGAATAGCGGGCGTAAATCACGGCGGTCATGCAAACACCCCTTTCACTTCATTCTCCGCAGACGGCGCACAAGGTCGGATGCACTATACAGCACACGCGCCACCGACACGGTATCCTCGCCCACGATGTAGAACACCGAGTAGTTGTCCACCAGCATCTGCCGCAGCCCTTGGGTGCGCTCTGGCTCGCTTTCCACCAGCGCGCAGCGTTCCGGCAGGATGTTCAGCGACTGGATCGCTTCTGCAATGCGGTTATACTGCCCCATAGCCGTGTCAGGCTCCAGCAGACGGTCGGCAATGTAGCTGTAAATCTGCTCCATATCGCTGAGGGCTGCATGGGAAATTTTCACGTCATACTGCTTCATCTGTGCTGTTCCCTGAACTGTGCGAATGCGCTTGCAGCATCCACGGTATCGCCGTTCTGAATTTCCTTGATGCCCACCTGCAAGGCTGCATGGAGTTGGTCATCGGTCATGGTGTCAGCGTTCAGTGCCGCAGGAGATTTCGGCAAGAGACAGCGAGAAGGGAATGCCGCCAGTCAGGGTGATCTGGCGCAGGTACATATCAATGGCTGTTGCCATTGGGATTCCGAGCTGCTTCAGTACATCTTCGGCTTGCTGCTTGACAGTAGGGTTGACACGAAGGTTAAGTGTCATTGTTTTTTCCCTGGTTATCACCTCAATTTTATTGTAACGTATTTTGCGTTGCAAGTCAATCGAGTGCGAAGTCGCAATTGAAATTCTCTATATTGCACAATATATTCGTCATTAAATTGTTTAAAGCGCAGAATATTCATTCGTTAGAATAAATCTTTGGAGTACGCCCAGCTTGTACTGGGTGGGGGCTTGAACATTACCTCTCACTTGGCTGCGAACATGGCAGATTAGAAGATTGACCTTTAATTAGAATATTCTAAACAGACCCCCTACCTGCAGTCGTTGCAAATAGGGGCTGTCTATTATTAGCTACGCACTTTAACAATGATTTTTCTTTTCAACAAGCATTCCGATAATAAACGAAAGTAGGAAAACGAGCAGCCAAATCAAAACTCCATAGTGTGTCTTGAGCTGCCATATTTTTCCTATATACATATCCGGCGTGATTTTTGTGGCGTTTATTTTGATAATAAAATCGCCCAACACTTGTCCGATCAAAATTCCTGTCCAGTTTCCAGCTGTTGTGATAAGAGCTGCTTTATACATTTCCAGAAAACAGAAAGTAACGGATGCAACCCATACACACAAATAATAATGGGCTGCTGTCCATTCAAACAAGTAGATTTCATGAAACACTGTTTGAGAGAGAAGATAGCACACCACATATGCTAAAAAATACGATCAGCAAAAATCCGAGACAAGTTTTTCTTTTTTGATGCTGTGTTCTTCATACGGCTTTTGAATCCTATTCCAATGTGTACCGACATCTTTGCGTTTCATTATAAAACAGCTTGTCTGCTTACTTCGATACTATTTCGACAGTTGGCATTTTGCCTTCCAATCCGAGTTCGTCATCTTCTGCAACTCTATAACTGGTAACATTTATTGAATACATATAATCTGAAATATTTGGATTTTTTCTTCATCGTCTGGAAGTTCAACTTCAAAAGTCTCAAACTCAAACACATAAGCTGTTCCTTCAATAAGTTCACCAGTTAAGTCTTTCTGGAAATGAAGCAAAAATGGTCTGTCCTGAAAGAAGTGAACAACTGCAACCGTTTTTCCCGGCAGCGCATAGTAATCGGGCAGGAGTTGCTCAACAGTAGCCGTAAAAAGAACCCGAAAACTGTGCAAAATGCTTTTTCGCTTTCGGCTGCTTGCTGTTTCCCGTCATGATACCCTGCCTCGTAGCCAGCGGCATAGCCTTCTTCGTATTCCGCATTGTGCGCATCTGAACTTTGAGCATTATTTCCACAGCCAATCAATGTAAGTACCAGCGCAAGGCAAAGAACTATTATAGCCTTCTTTTTCATACGGTTTTCTCCTTCCATGTTTTTCTTCACATTTATCGGACTTTTCCACAGTTTTTGCAAAATCGTTCTCCTAAAATATCTGATGCGATTTGTCCATATTCTTTATCAGTAGTGATGGATTCCAGATACTGATAAAGCGTATTTCTTTTCTTCATCCGATCCTCTATAGGGAAGCTCTGTTTTTATGCCGGATAAAACAAGCTGCTGAAAGTCTTTATCATTCATCAGTTTGTCATATTTCAACACATACAGTGTGTCTTGAGGGAATTTGATAAGACGATTTGTCAACACCGAAAAGCAATCTTCTGTATACCCACCATCCGATTCTTTAAGCTTTTGCAGTATTTGGCTTGTGCTGGCGTTTTCAAGATTAGATAAAAATTCCTGCTCGCTTGTCACCGATGTCGATATAGGAGAGTTCATAGAAGTTGAAGAGGATACTTTTGTTGCGCAAGCTGACAATCCTATGATTGTCGCAACCGAAATTGCAATGAAGTTCCTTTTCATATAGAGCATACACCTCCCGTTTGTTTCCATCAGAAGCTTTTACTTAGACAACGCAGCAACCAACACATTTGTTGCAAGATTTCCCAAATTTGTTTACTTAAACAAAAATCCATTCTCACATTTGTGCTCATCTACAAATATCTAGGCATTTTGCCGTTAATAAATACTTTCTGCAACCTTCATCAACTCATCCAATGAACCATCGCCCATAATTGTGCAGGAAACACCAGCATCCTCCCAAATCAAAATATAACAGGTGACCTGACCCGGAATCTCACTTGTTCCAAGTGTTGCTTCCTTATCTCCAATCTTTACAGTTGTATAAACGGTATGTTCATTATCGAATGTTTCAATCTGTCCGTATGCGGTTATAATTGAACAATCCACAAAATAGATTTCTCCAGCAGCATTAACATACGCATGAGAGAATGTTTCCTTTTTATCATAGCCTTGCGTATAGTCACGCCAAAATCCGACTTGTACATAATGTTCACTATACGCATCGGGAAGCTGTTCTAATGGTTCTCCCTCAACTTTATAAGTGACTTGCATCTCAATTGGTAGGAACTTCTGAATCATCGTATAGACTGCCTTGCGGAAGTCTGCACTTACAGCAAACGCGCCGAGAGTTAAAATTACCAGCGTCAGGGCCGCAACAAGCACCCGTCTCAGCATAGGGCGGCGTTTATGCAATGCCGCTTGCAGGCGAGCATCCCATTGGGAAGTGTCCGGGTAGCGTTCCTTAAGCTGTGCCGGAGTTGGCAGCTTGTCCAGTTCTTTCTGTGCATCTGCACGGAGCGCCATCATCAATGCTGCATCAAAAGAAACTTCTGTCCGCTCACTCATGGCTGCTCAACTCCTTCCACAATAGTTTTCTTCCACGGAAAAGCCGCATCCGAACCACTTCGTCCGTCAGTCCAAGCGATTCGGCAATCTCCCGGTTAGTGTAGCCCATTGCCAAAAGGCGAAGAGGATCACGGTACATCGGCTTCATCTGCCCAATCAGTTCTGTTAGATGTTGGATGTTATCGGCGCTGACTGCTGCATCATCTGGCACTGGGGCATCATCTGGTGCGTCCGGGACTTCTTCCAGTGGTTCTTCTCGCTGCTTGCGAAGCATATCGTAAGCACGGCTTCTACTACAACTAACGAGATAAGCAGCGAGTTCGTGACAGTTTTCTCGATGAATTTTAGAAAAATTTTCTCGCAATGTACAAAAACACCTCTTGCAGCACATCCTCTGCCAGATACGAATCGCCCATAATTTTGTAAGCGGTATGATGGCTTCTGCAATGCGGTTATACTGCCCCATAGCCGTGTCAGGTTCCAGCAGACGGTCGGCAATATAGCTGTGGATCTGCTCCATATCGCTGAGGGCTGCATGGGAAATTTTCACGTCATACTGCTTCATCTGTGCTGTTCCCTGAACTGTGCGAATGCGCTTGCCGCATCCACGGTATCACCGTTCTGAATCTCCTTGATGCCCACCTGCAAGGCTGCATGAAGCTGGTCATCGGTCATGGTGTCCGCGTTCAGAGCCGTAGGAGCCTTCGGCAGGGACAAGGGAATGCCGCCAGTCAGGGTGATCTGGCGCAGGTACATATCAATGGCCGTTGCCATTGGGATGCCGAGCTGCTTCAGCACATCCTCGGCTTGCTGTTTGACGGTAGGGTTGACACGAAGATTGAGTGTCATCGTTTTTTCCATGGTTATCACCTCGGCTTTATTGTAACGCGTTTTGCGTTGCAAATCAATATTGTGCCTATATACAAAGAAAATTCTCCTGCTTGCACAAAAATAAGTTGAGGATTTTGGTTACATGGATAATTTAGCCAATCTTTCGACCATCAACATATACAGAATCAATATACAATCCACATATATTTTCCTTTTTATCTCTACGAGCAACTAACATCAATCCTAGCTTATAGCCAAACCCACAATATTTATCAGTCAATACAGCCAATCGTTTTTTTGTCATTCTCCATATCCAAATGCTTATATTCTTTTTTTCATTTCGATACAAATTAGGTTGTCGTACTCACCTTCTTCGTTCTTTCCCCCGTTTGTGAACTATTAAATCTGTCACAATCTTCTTTCCATTCATCATTTTTGCCGCACTGTCATTTCCTCCACGCCCTCGATTGTATTCAACATCTACATTATAATCTTGATATTGTGTATTCAAAAGTTCCCTTTCCAAATATGTAGAAAACTTTGCGCAGATACATCGTTCGCTTAAATCATTCTTTATTAGGAAGCCTTCACTTTT
>VOFC01006111.1_pt1 | contig 18940 bp, 30 predicted proteins | sample 5384161 | NCBI WGS metagenome assembly VOFC01 (sample SAMN12384722, study PRJNA508395) | human gut metagenome | isolation source: healthy gut B | host: Homo sapiens
AATACCTTATGCACAATCAAGGACTGATTCTTTCCTGGAAAAATTGAAAATCATATCTGAACTCATGAAGGTGAACAAATGTGGTCGATGTCTATATCAGTTATCTCCGACGAAAAAATTGACTCCGGCATGAGCGGCACCCCCGGATTCACTGCCGAGGACGCGCTACGTCCTCCGGGAGGATACTCGATTCATGAAAAAATGGTCACCGGCACGAAAATCACTTTGCTCTTCACAGTTGCCCTGACACTGATGGCTACGCTTTCCTGTCTCATCGTTTTTTTCTGTCAGCCACCAGGTCATCAAAAGACTGTTCGTGATAACCTGATTGAAAAGAGCGAAATGTAGATGAAATAGAATATTATGAGACATTGGATGAAATCCAACCGGATCCTGATTTTACTAATCATGTGGATCTGTTGTTTCCCTATAAATCAGGATTTCTGGAAGTTGATGATGATTTTTTTTAAAACAGATCAATGGTGTATTCACATCTCTCTACAACCAGGATCAGGAACTGATCTACGGCGAGAATCCCATTGCTGTTGCCAGTCAGTCTGTTGAATTCAAGAATTCTGTAATACAAACGGTCAATGCAGATCATACAAAATATTATATTTTTGACCGGATGTTAAAAAACAGGTTCCCAGGATCTATGGCTTCGCGGAGTCGTATCAAAAGATCAAGGTCATGCCGAACTCTCATCCATTACCAGACTGTCACTGATCCTTATGCCGTTGCTGATCCTTCTATCTGTTCTCATCAGTTACCTTTTTTCCGGACAGATTCTAAAACCTATCCGACAGATTACAGATACTGCACTTCATATTTCCACTGGAAATGACCTGAAGCAACGTATCGAACTGAACCGCGGCGAAGATGAACTCCATCAGCTTGCAGACCAGTTTAATCATATGTTCCAACGTCTGGACCAGGCATTCGAGACCGAACAACAATTTACCTCTGATGCTTCCCCATGAGCTTCGGACTCCTATGTCTGTAATTCTCGCTCAATGCGAGCTATCTCTGAGTGATCCTGAGACTTCTGTATCCAGCCGCACTGCATTCCTGACTATTCAGCGTCAGGAAAACGTATGTCCCGGCTGATTAATGACATGCTGGATTATACCCGTCTGGAAATGCGCCCGGACCGGTATCCGAAGCAGAATGTAGATCTGTCAGCACTGACTACCTCTCTCTGCGATGATATGGCATTGATCCGTCAGCAAGGAATACAGTTAACTGCAGATATCCAGCCTGAGATCAATATTTATGGTAATCCCCAGTTGCTCAGTCGTCTTGTGACCAATCTGATCTCAATGCATACAGGTACGGAAAAGAAAACGGCCATATCCTGGTTCGTTTGCATTCGAATGACACCGATGCATCTGAACGCAGATCGCTCTCTCTTTCTGTGGAAGATGACGGCATTGGCATTTCCAAAGAAGAGCAGAAACATATTTTCCAGCGTTTTTATCAGGTTGATCCATCCCGCTCCGGAGCAGGCACCGGTCTTGGTCTGTCCATGGTTCAACAGATCGCCGAATTTCATAATGGAACAGTAACTGTAAAGAGCGCTCCTGGCGATGGAAGTATTTTTTACCGTTCTAATGTTTCTCTAATCTTTCTGTAGTATGCTGTTATTACAAACAAAACAAGCCCGGCGAACAGCTATTTACAGTTCCCGACAGAAAAGGAGATCTTTATGTTACAGATCAGACAGTTTTTAATACTCGAAAGCGAGCACTTACCTCTTCTGCAGTTGCTGTCGCTATTCTTGCCCTGGCAGGTACCGGCACTGCTTTTGCCACAGAGACCGTTGCACGAAATACTTCCATTGGTTCCGGAAATGCACAGAATTTCGCATTTGCCGATGCCGGTGTTGATCAACTTCCGCCACAGGTATTCGCACTGAATTTGATTTTGAGCAGGGACAATTCATCTATGAAGTCGAGTTTCTTGCTAATGGAACAGAATACGAATATTGGATCAAGGCTTCCGATGGAAGTATCGTAAAAAAAGAGCAGGATCTGATTGATCCAACGATCTCTTCAGTTCAAAAAACAACAACACCATCGACACCACAGGACACACAGCAATCTGTCCCAGCTCAGACTCAATCTGTCCCAGCTCAGGCTCAACAATCTGCCCCTGCTCAGGCTCAGCAATCTGTCCCTGCTCAGACTCAGCAATCTGCCCCAGCTCAGGCTCAGCAATCTGCCCCAGCTCAGGCTCAGCAATCTGCCTCTGTTAAGACCCAGCAATCTGCTCCAGCTCAGGCTCAGCAGATCAGTATCGACACTGCAAAAGGCAACCGCTGTCAGCCATGCGGGCTTTCAGACAGCTGATGTCACTTTCTCCAAGGCAGAAACTGGATCATGAGGATGGCCGTACCATCTATGAAATTGAATTTTTCAATAATCATGTGGAATATGAATATGAGATTGATGCCATAACCGGATCCGTCCTGAAATCTGATTCAGACTATGATGATTATGATGATTACGATGATCATGACGACCATGACGATCATGATGATTACGATGATTACGACGATTACGACGATTACGACGAGATGATTACGATGATTACGATGATTGATTTTACAGTTCGTTTCGTAGTATAATTTAGACAGCTATATAGAAAAACTTCTATATAGCTGTCATTTTATGTTATCACACAGGAGGGTATGATATTGGAAAAATCAACGGTTTATTTTACCGATTTCCGGTGTTCGGTTGGAACCAGCCAGTTGGACAAGCTGAAAAAGCTCTGCGTTGCCGCAGGAATCAAAAACATTGACATGGACGGAAAATTCGTCGCGATCAAAATGCATTTCGGTGAGCTCGGAAATCTCGCATTCCTGCGTCCGAACTACGCGAAAGCCGTTGCGGATCTATGTAAGGAACAGGGCGGACTGCCGTTTCTGACTGACTGTAATACCCTATATCCGGGCAGCAGAAAAAAATGCACTGGAACACCTGGACTGTGCGAACCAATGAACGGATTCAACACCATCAGCACTGGCTGTCAGATTCTGATCGGCGATGGTCTTCTTGGAACCGACGAGGTGGAGGTTCCGGTCGTAAACGGTGAGTATTGCAAAACCGCAAAGATCGGCCGCGCTATCATGGATGCAGATATCTTTCATCAGTCTGACCCATTTCAAAGGTCATGAATCCACCGGTTTCGGTGGTACAATCAAAAACATCGGTATGGGCTGCGGAAGTCGTGCCGGAAAAATGGAACAGCACAAGAGCGGAAAACCGGCTATTGATGAAAATCTGTGCCGTGGCTGCAAACGCTGTGCCAAAGAATGCGGAAGTGATGCTATCTCTTATCCGAATAAAAAAGCCGTTATTGATTATGATAAATGCAAAGGCTGTGGCCGTTGTATCGGAGCCTGCAGCTTTGACGCAGTCTACAATCCGAATGACAGCGCTAACGAGCTTCTGGACCGCAAGATGGCAGAATATGCACAAGCTGTCTGTCACGACCGTCCTTGCTTCCATATCTCTCTGGTTCAGGACATCAGCCCTAACTGTGACTGTCACGGTGAAAATGACGCGCCGATCCTGCCGGATATCGGAATGTTCGCGAGCTTCGATCCGGTCGCTCTGGACCAGGCCTGCGCGGATGCCTGTCTGAAGGCAACTCCTTTTTCCAAAATCGCCAACAGCCAGCTCGGCGAAAATCTGGCAAAAGTCAGAGTCCCCACCGTTTGGCGATAGCTGGGTCTGCCAACCACCACAATCAAATTTTTCAAATTTTTTCAAGGATTCCAACCGCATAAGCTCCCAGCTCTCCAATGGGAGAATACTTTTTCAAAATGATCTCACCTTCCCGATCTGTAAAGATCTCCAGCGGATCTCCCACCCGGATGCGAAGCGTGCGGCGGATTTCCTTAGGGGATCACGACCCTTCCCAGATCATCGATCCGTCGTACAATTCCTGTCGCCTTCATAACATATTTCCTCCTGCATGTTCCGTTTCATATATCTCATTTCTGCAACATATGGCTAGTATGTGGAAATGCAGGAAAAATATACATCTCTGTTCTCTCATGTCTTATTCTTCCGGATGCATTTTATTCAAAAGATCCGTCTTCATCTTATACAGGCGGTCTGAAAGATCCACATAGACCTCATGCGGATTCACCAGACGTCTGGTCTCGTCCCACAGGGTAGCCTGCTCATTGATACAATGCTCACGGATATCCATAACCGACGGAGATGTGTAGACACACTTTCCTTTGTCGAATACTTGCACCATCAAATTCCTTCATAGTGTAAGTGCCACCCCTTCAGATGGGTCTTTTTCCAGGTCTCCTGTGGATCAAAGAGCACCAGATCTTTTGACTCATCAAACACATCATCCACCAGGGAAATGAGATCTGCTTTCAGTTTACCGTTTGATTTTTCATAAATACGGTAAACTGTCTTGTTGCCCGGGTTTGTGATCTTCTCCGTATTCTCAGACAGTTTGATCTTCTGGTACAAATTCTCCATCCCCCTGTTTTACTGCTGCCAGCTTGTATACACCACCAAATGCCGGACAGTCTTTGGAAGTGATCAGGTTTGTTCCAACACCCCAGGAAGTGATCTTTGCACCCTGGGTCTTCAGACTGTCGATCAGATACTCATCCAGATCGCTGGAAGCCGAGATCACTGCATCGTAAAATCCTGCTGCATCCAGCATCTTTCTTGCCTCTTTAGAAAGATATGCCAGGTCTCCACTGTCCAGACGGATTCCGTAACGTCCATTCAGAACCTTGTCCTTACGCATTTCTTTAAACACACGGATCGCATTTGGCACACCGGATTTTAATGTATCATAAGTATCTACCAGCAGCGTGCATGCATCCGGATACATTTTTGCATATGTCTTGAATGCAGTATATTCGTCCGGGAAACTCATGATCCAGCTATGTGCATGGGTTCCAAGCACTGGCACATCAAACAGCTGTCCGGTCAGCACATTGGAGGTGCCGATACAGCCACCGATCATAGCTGCTCGTGCTCCGTAGGTACCCGCATCGGTCCCTGAGCACGGCGCAGTCCAAACTCCATGATACCATCTCCTCTGGCCGCATTGACTACTCTTGCCGCCTTGGTGGCGATCAGACTCTGATGGTTGATCATGGTAAGAATTGCGGTCTCTACCAGCTGTGCCTCCATGATCGGTGCGATAACTTTCACCAGCGGTTCTCTCCGGAAATACCACAGTTCCTTCCGGGATTGCATAAATATCACCGGTAAATGAAACCCTCAAGTATTCCAGGAAATCCTTTTCAAAGATTCCCAGGCTGTCAAGATACGCTACATCTTCATCTGAAAAATGCAGATTTTTGATATAATCGATCACCTGATCCAGTCCTGCTGCGATCGCAAATCCATTTCCGCAGGGATTCACACGATAAAATGCATCAAAGATTACGGTCTCCTGCACCGGATTTTTGAAATATCCCTGCATCATTGTCAGTTCATACAAATCTGTAAGTAATGTCAGATTTCTGTGCTGTAACACTCATTGGAAAATCCTCCCGTCTCCTGTTATAATATTTAATCCTGCGATGCCGGGAATCCCATCGATTGATCCCTGCGCAGTATATTGCCATATCTGATAGGTTCCAGACCAGGTAACACTGCTGTTCTCCTGTGCAACCCAGATCTGTTCCTGGGTCAATGCAGTCATATCAAGACTGCTGGAAAGCCATCCTGCTTCTCCGCCGATCATCGGCATCATTCCGTCTTCATGTACTTTCCGGCAAAATGCTTTTGTAAATGTCGTCCGTTCTTCCGGGCTCACTCCTTCTGCGCGCCCGGCCAGATCCACAGTATATCCACCTGTAATGACAAGCGGAGCTGTCACATGACAGGTCCTGGCAGCCTGTACTATGAATTCTGCTTCTTCTGTGGCTTCTTCCTCTGTTACTGCCTGGGAATAGAAATACAGACCTACTGATAAGCCCAGCAGCCCTGGCACCTGCTACATTGGCTGTACAGGCCGCATCTTCAAACAGCTCGCCCGTAGATGCACCTCTGTAACCACAGCGGATCAACGCAAAAGATATCCCAGACTCTTTTACTTTCTTCCAGTCAATCGTTCCGCTCTTTGAAGAGACATCTACTCCGGCCTGACTAATCAGCTTCCCATCTTCATCAAATACATAGCGGATACCCTGAATCACCTGTGCTCCTGACACTTTCTCGCCATGCTCATCATAATAGTATACAGAACCTTCCTGCTCCTGCCAGCCATAATAGGTATATGCTCCGGTTGGCACTATTTTCTCAACTTCCACCGGGACTTTCGTCTCCACCATCTGCTTCTGTGGTAGTCTCTGTACGTTTTCTGCTGACTATCAGATCCGTAGTATCTGATGGTTCTCCCTCCAGGGTCAACTCATTTCTGTATACAACATGAAATGCATATCCGGCATTGGTTCCTGTCAGTGCTTCACAGTTCACGGAATATACCTCACCCTCACTGTCACCCATCATCTCCAGAAGCATCAATGCCAGTTCTTCATTATCCTCATCAATGTAATGTCACTGCTACTGTATTCATACTCATACCAGTGACCGTCATTCCACACATATCTCGGAAAACCCTTTTCGTCCTGATACTCACATGGAATCTCATTCTGTACTTCCACCGCTTCTTCCTTACGGACGATCTGGTAAGTGGATGGATCATTCTCATCGACTACAGACAGACGTTTCTCTGTTCTGGTGATCTCTTTTCTGGAAGATTCTACATATTTCACAGTATCCGTCAAGGTGACTGGATATGCAGAACGGGAAACAGCCTTTCCATCCTCTGGTACAGGTGCCGCTTCCCGTTCTGTTTCTTCTTCATCCAAGGGCACTTCATCCAGATCTTTGTTCTCCGGCAGAGAAGTTTTAATCTCCTCCTCTGTCGCGGAATTCTCTTTTGATAAAATCAGTTCTTCACTGGTTCTCGTGCAGCCAGTCAACAGACCGGCCGCTGCCAGAAGACCGATCAAACAAAGACAAAGTGTCTTCTTTTTCACCCTTATTCCTCTGCCGCAGTATCTTCTGCTGCTTCCTCTTCTGTCGTTGCATCGTCAGCAGTGCCGTCTTCAACCGCTGTCTCGTCTGTAGTTGCCTCATCTGTAACCGTCTCGTCTGCAGTTGCCTCTCATCGGCTGCAGTTTCATCCGCTTTATAGATCCGATCAAATGTCAGTTTTTCTACATTTTTATCATTTACTGTGATCTCTGCGCCCTCTTTCAGCGGATCCAGCCATGCGGAATAAGCTTCATTGGTACGATCACTTAAAAATACTGTCGATCTTGGTCTGCGTAGCATCTGCATCGGAAGTACTCTCCATATATACAACATAATAGCCATTATCAGACTCGATCACATCTGAATACTCACCGTCAGACAACTGCTCTGCTGCAGCATAGACATCCGCATTCAGTGTCTCGTCATCTTTTCCATAGGTAGCAGGAACTACACTCAGACTGTAGTTTTCTGCTGCTGCGCTTAGATCTCCGCTCTCTTTTGCTTCTGCCAGAAGAGCTTCCATATCTGCTTTCTTCTGCTCCTTCTCTGCTTCGGACAGAACAACGGTATTACCTGCATCATCCGTGGTATTTTCTGTACTGTTCAGTACATAGGAGATCTTCTTCTGATTTGCCTCTTCCGGATCTACTTCGGTATCAATGGTTGTCCCAAAATACTCATGTACTCTCTGCTGAAGAGTGATAAGTTCCAGCACATGCGTAACAGTTGCCTCATCAGCTGTCATGGCATCCAGCGTCTTGCTGTCATTGGCTGCCAGGAATGCCTGTACGGTATCCGCGATCTTGCTCTCATCCTCATCGGTCAAGGATACGCCCAGCTCCTCTGCATTTGTTTCAACCAGATAGTACTCTTCCAGCTGATCCAGCAGAGTATCTCTCATGGTCACACCGTATACAGATCCGCTTCCGGTAATATCTGTATTCATAAAGGTCTCACCAAACATTCCTCCATATGCATTCTGCATATTGGCCTGCTGATAACGCAGATAAAATTCAGTTCTCCCAGTGGAACAGAAGTTCCATTCACACTGACAGCTTCTGCACTTCCATTTACCGTATGTGGGGCACTGCATCCAGTCAGGGCAATTGCTCCCATTAACAGAACGGCCAGCAAAGTGGTCGCTTTTTTTCTTCATCATAATAACAAAATCCTCCTGCAAATCCGTATATTTCTTCTGATTATATGCTCTTTTTTATATTCAAAGCAACTCTTTTTAATACATCTTTCACAATTACAGAATCCATGATTTCTTCATTCTGCACGATCTGTGCATCTGCTCTCCACTGCTCATAGATTTCCTGTGCATAACTCTGCTGCGCCTGCTCTGTCAGATATTCCTTCCAGTATACGGTTCCGCTCTCATCATAATCATTGGTATGCTGTACCAGAAACCAGCCTTCCTCTGTCTCAATAGGATCGGACACTTCCCCAACTGCCAGTGCCCTGGCTGCATCCAGCATCAGTGGTTCCTGTCCGTCTCCCTCATTGCTGCGTCCCATACTGGATTCAATCGGTCTTAGGCCGGCCTCTTCCGCCACGCTCTTCAGATCCCCTGTTTCCTTTGCTTTCTGACTGAGTTCCTTCGCCATCTGTGTGCGCTCCTGAACTTCTTCATCAGAAAACGGTGTGAGATTCCCCATCCGCATCCCGAAGTCCGGTAGTAGAGATCAGCACATAACAGATTCCCTCTCTCTGATAGTCTTCTTCAGCAATATCCGGCTCATATTCTTTGCCTGCCAGTTCTTCTACTTTGTGGACAGCTCCGTGGCAGACAATTGTTCTGTGACAAACTCTTCATCCGCTCCTGCAAAATCCAGAAGTGCTGCATGATAGGCACTCATGAAGCTCTCTGCCCGTTCAGACACTGCTGCTTTTCTTCCGCTGTCAGTTCTGCGTTGTATTCTTGTGCATGCTGATTCAGGATATGAGTCTTACAGATCACTTCCATGACTTCCTTTTTTAATCCATCTGCCATGGTAGCCCCGCTGTCATCTGTCTCCACAGACCACATATCATCCCCATAGTCCTCCAGATATTGCTTTTCCCATTGCATCTGATTCATCCGCAGATAAAAATTCCATTCTCGCAGGAAACAGGCTCACCGTTGATCTCGAAAGCAATCTTGTCCCAGTTCGCTTCTGAGACCCCCTGTTCTCCCACATCCACAGCAGATTCTGTCTCCCTGCTCATCTGTCTCTTCCTCAGTGCCGACCGGTCAATTCCAGCAGCTCCGCAACCGGCCAGACCGGTCAGCAGAAATGCCGTCAATACTCCTGCTGTCATCCGCCGTATCATTTTTCTCATCTTTTGTATCTCATGGTGCATCCTCAATAATACTTCCATCTCTTCCAGAATCCGCTCTGTGGTCTCCAGAAGCTTTCCTGAGAAATCCTGACGACTGCTCCTGGAAGTGTAAGCAAACTGTACGGGCTCCGTCTTCCGGAAAGTGAGTGCTCCATCCATCCGCACCAGCAGATCCGGGATCTTCGCTGCATTGATCTGCGCTTTCTCGTACATCGTAAATGTAATCTGATCCGGTCTTCCCTTCACTTCCTTGATATACAGTCTGCGGGCCATACTCTTTACCTTGGTGATCTCCAGCAGGTTCATAACTGATTTCGGTGGCTCCCCAAACCGGTCGATCAGCTCTTCCAGCATATCACTTCGCTCTTCCTCATTCTCCACCGCTGCGATCCTCCGGTAAATATCCAGCTTCAGCGCCTCATTTTTTAATATAGCTGTCTGGAATAAACGCATCGATCTGAATATCTGCAACCGTCTCAAAATCATCCAGATCCGGTTTCTGCCCGCCCTTCATGCGGGCAACTGCCTCACTCAACATCTTGCAATACAGGTTATAGCCTACCGCCTGCATATGTCCATGCTGCCGCTGTCCCAGCAGCGTTTCCTACCCCACGGATCTCCATATCCCTCATGGCGATCTTGAAGCCGCTTCCCAGATCCAGTATTCCCGGATCGCATGAAGACGCTTCTCTGCCACCTCTTTGAGCATCTTGTCTTTTTATATAGAAGAAATGCATAAGCTGTCCGGTTCGACCTGCCTACACGACCGCGCAGCTGATAGAGCTGGGAACAGTCCATCCGGTCCGCATCATGAATAATGATCGTATTTACATTGGAAATATCCATACCCGTCTCGATGATCGTAGTGGAGACCAGCACATCAATCTCCCCATTCAATAAAGGCATACATAATCTTTTCCAGCTCATGTTCCTTCATCTGTCCATGGGCAAATGCCACATTTGCCTCCGGTACCAGTTCCTGGATCCGATGTGCCACCTCTGCGATGGTCTCTACCCGGTTATAGACATAGTAGACCTGTCCCTCTCTTGCCAGTTTCCTGCTGATGGCAGCGCGGATCATCTCTTCATCATATTCACAAACATAGGTCTGGATGGGCATACGGTCCATGGGCGGTTCTTCAAGCACACTCATATCACGGATTCCCACCAGACTCATATGCAGTGTTCTTGGAATCGGCGTTGCCGTCAATGATAACACATCAATGTTGGTCTTCAGCTTCTTGATCTTCTCCTTGTCCGCCACACCAAAACGCTGCTCCTCATCTATGATAAGCAGCCCCAGATCCTTGTATTCCACATCCTTGGACAGCACTCTGTGAGTTCCGATCACAATGTCCACCAGCCCTTTTTCCGAAGATCTTCCACCGTCTTCTTCTGCTGGGCAGGCGTGCGGAACCGGCACAACAGATCGATCCGCACCGGAAAATCCTTCATCCTCTGCACGAAGGTATTGTAATGCTGCTGCGCCAGAATGGTAGTGGGTACAAGAAATGCTACCTGCCGGCTCTCCTGTACTGCCTTAAATGCTGCACGAAGTGCCACCTCTGTCTTGCCATATCCAACGTCTCCCCGCAGATCAGACGATCCATGATCTTACCGCTCTCCATATCATGTTTGGTATCCATGATTGCTTTCTGCTGATCTTCTGTCTCCTCATAAGGGAACAGTTCCTCAAATTCCTTCTGCCAGACTGTATCTGGTCCGTATACATAGCCTTTCTCTGACTGACGGGCCGCATATAATTCCACCAGGTCCTTTGCCACCAGCTGTACAGCGCTCCGCACTCTGGTCTTAGTCTTCTTCCAGTCCTGTCCGCCCAGAGAATTCAGCTTCGGCACCTTCTCCCCGTCGGCACTGCTGTATTTCTGGATCGCGTCAGCTGAGTCGCCAGAATATAGAGGCAGGATCCCTTGCTGTACTCGATCTTCATATAATCTTTGACCGTCTTATCCACCGTAATTTTCTCAATACCACGGTAGATACCCAGTCCATGATTTTCATGCACCACATAGTCGCCCACGTTCAGATCACTGAAGCTTCCTGATCCTGGTTCCTTCATAAGAGCGCTGTTTCCGATGCTTTTTCTTCTTTTTTTCTTTTCCAAATACATCCGTTTCCGAGATCACGGCAAAACGGATCATGGGATATTCGTAGCCACGGTACACATTTCCGTGGGTAACCATAATCTCACCAGGCTGTGTTATCCGGGTCTCATCCCTCGCTGTAAAATGCACTTAGCTCTTCTGCCAGCAGATCTTCCGCCAGACGGCGCCCACGGGTTCTGGACGCGCACATGAGAACCACTCTGTATTTTTCTTTTTTCCATCTCTTCAGGTCTTTGACCAGAAGTTCAAAAAATGATTGTTGTAAGACTGAATGGATCTGGTATCTAACCGATACCGATTATGAATCTCCAGTCGGCGGTCCGTAGCCTCCAGCGTGCTAAGTGCCGCTGCCCTCGCATCTGATTTAACTTGTGCCAAATCACTTCACAGGCAATAATCTCCTCCGGCTGATCTTTTGCGATCTGTCCCTTTTCCATCCGGTTTTCAAAACTTTGTCTGTATTCTTTTTTTTTCTACCGTTTCCCCGCGCTCCAGCAGACGGTTACCTTCATCTAGAAATACCAGGGGATCGGAATTCTTTGATATAATCCAGCAGACTTTCCCCTTTGTATCCCTGCTGATCTGGCGAAAGCTCAGCCGCTGGGTATAGCGTGATCTCCTCCAGATTTTCCATGGAACGCTTTGACTCTGGGCATCAAAGCTTCGGATGGAATCCACCTCATCATCCCACAGTTCGATCCGGACCGGATACTCTTCTGTCAGCGGATAAATATCAAGGATGCCTCCACGGATTGCAAACTGTCCCGGCAGCTCCACCTGCCCGGTCCGCTCATAGCCCATCTGAACAAGTCTTTTTCCACAGGCATCCATCTCCAGAATACTTCCAACTCCTGATAGTCACCATCAATTCCCGCCATTTTTTAACGGCAGCAGAGGATCCATACAGCCATCCAAAGTGGTAATGATCACCGACTTTTTCTCCAGACAAAAGGCTGCTTACTGCAGATACCCGCTGCCGCAGCAATTCATTTCCTGAATATCCGCATGAAAGAAAAGGAAATCCCTGGCAGGATAGTAACACATCCTCCCCTGAGTGCCTCATATTCTTCATAGATTTCCTTCGCCTTCAGTTCATTATAAGTAAGGATCAATTTCACAGGCCAGTCTCTTCCCAGACTGTACATCAGATGAGTCTTCTGAGAATCCACACAGCCCGTGATCAGCTGAAGTCCTTCTTTTTTTTCAACTGCTCCTGCGTATCTGACCAAATGCTTCCAGCTCCAGCAACGGTTCATAAAAAGGTGTCCATAAATTCTCCTAATTAAAATCATTCATTGCCTTATCCGGCCCGTCCGTCAAGATCTCGGCTACTGCGGCCGCTGCCCGGTCGTAAGCCTCTTCCATCAGTTTCTTTTCATCCCCCTGAAAATGTCCCAGCACATAATCTGCCAGATCATATCCTTCTGGCTTCTCTCCCACGCCTACACGGATACCCTCGGAAATACCTGGGTTCCCAGATGGAGGATAATATTCTTGATTCCATTATGTCCGCCGGCACTTCCTTTCGTGCGAATTCTTAAGTGTCCCGGTGCCAGCGAAATATCATCATAAATCACCAGAAATTCTGTCTCCGGATCAACTTTATAAAAATCAACTGCTTCCCTGATACTCTCTCCACTTAAGTTCATGAAGGTCTGAGGTTTCACCAGCAGCACCTTCACACCCTCGATCACACCGGTTCCGCAGATGGCCTTGTTTTTTTTGTATTCATATCTATATGATATTTGGAAGCCAGACGGTCAATAACCTGAAATCCCACATTGTGTCTTGTTTTTTCATATTTACTGCCCGGATTTCCCAGACCTGCGATCACATACATCGTATATCTCCTATCTCATTCATTCTTGTCACTAAACAGTGCAGTTCGATTATACTTCACAGTGGATTCCATTTTGCAAGGATATCCTTTCTCCACCAGAAGATATGGCAGCACTGCCACACCAATCCGTCTGGTCACAGCACTGACGATTGCCCTTGTGCTGGCACTTTCCATCACTGGATAAACCTTAAGCTGCTTCATTCCATACATCTTTATAATATGATTGAGTGTAACACTTTCTGTTTTCACACATTCATTGTAATCTAATTCTGTTAAATTACTTATAATATTAATAACGCAGTTTTTAAATTTTTAAGGAGAGACACAAGGCCAGAAAAGTGGTTTTGCAATGCCAGTCAGGCGAGTTGGTTCTCCGTAAGATACGCCAAAGGTTTCAATCTGAATCTGTTCGATGAAGACAGGATAAACAGGGGTGTTGATCTTAACATTCGGCTCACCTGGATATGGAACAGGATAAGTTTCCAATTGTTCAAGACGTCGAATCTCTTCCATGCCATTTACAATTTTTCCGAAAATAGGATAAACGCCAGTGATTGCCGGGCAATCCGCAAGTGGAAAGAAAAATTCTCCGCCTGCAATCTCTGGTGCGCCATAACCGCCAAGCCCAATTGTACCTGGAACAGCTTCCAGATATTTTCCGGATTTTACATCATTGGGAATGAAATAGCAGGCTTTGGGATTATGAAAAGCATGGTAACTCATATCAAGAACCCAGCCTGGGACGATTCTCTCAATTGGGTAATGATCATAGACACCTTGTTTTGCAAGATATATAAAACTGGTAACTGCATTGGGGGCAATATCAGGGTAAAGCTCAATCTGAATAACACTGCTGTTTGAAAAAGTTATTGTGGCAACTGGCATTTTTTTTCATAAAGCTCTTCTTTCTTAGTCAATCACTGTCAGTTCTTTTGAAAAATGATTCAATATCTCATGCCCATGGTCTGTAACAAGAACCAGATCCTCCCTCGAACTCCCATATCATTTTCAAGATATACACCCGGCTCAATCGAAAAAATATTTCCGGGGACAGCTCTGTCGGCAGAAGCAGAAGAAACATCTCCAAATTCGTGATCTTCAAGTCCGATGAAATGTCCGAGGCGATGGGTAAAAGCAGAACCATATCCCTTTGTCTGTGATGATTCCACGTGCAATCTGATCCAGAGAAGAAAAAGAGGAATTCCAGGAGTCACAGCTTTTTCAGCTTCTTCGTTTGCTTTTAATACCATATGATAAACTTCTTGTTGATGTTGTGTTACGTTTTTGTAAAGAAGGTTCTGGTCATATCAGAACAATATCCTTCCCATGTACAGCCAATATCGACCAGAATACAATCTCGGGTTTTAATCGGGTGTCATCCGGCCAGTGATGTCCGCTTGCAGCATTGCTTCCAAATGCAAACAGAGGTTCAAAGCTTAAGCCGTCAGCACCAAGATCACGGTAGATGTCAGATAAAAAATAGCTAGTGGGTCTGTAATTAGAATCTGTGACAGATTCAGGGATTCCATATTTTTCAATATAGCTTCAACGCGATTTTGTTTCATTTTTTTTACCTTTCTGTAAATAGAAGATATCATTTATTGTCTGTTTTGCTTCATAGTAACACATTTCTTTTTCCAAATCTATATAGACTCAATAGATATTCTGCACTTTATTACCATAACAGATTGCTTTGGTAAAAAGTATATATGATACACTAATACGCAAGAATGGAAAAGAATTGCAGTAGTGGATTTTGTACATTTGACAATAACATACGAGGAGGAACCTAATATGAAAGTTGCAACTGACATTGGTGGCACCTTTACTGATCTGGTAGCGATTGATGAAAATGGATCGCTGATTCTGGAAAAGGCACATACCACACCGCCGAATTTTGATCAGGGTGTTATGGACGTTCTGAAAAAAGTGGTGTAGATATGAAAAGCATTGAGGCTTTTTTTCCATGGAACCACAACGATCATTAATGCACTGACAGAAAGAAAAGGTGCAAAAACAGCCTTGATCACAACAAAGGGTTTCCGGATATTCTGGAACTGGCGAGAGGTAATCGTCGGATTTGTTTAACATGGTATTTGAAAAAAACCAACACCGTTTGTTCCGCGTTATTTACGCCGTGAAGTGACAGAACGTATCAGCTATAAAGGTGAAATTCTGACACCATTAAGTGAAGAAGATATTCGCACGGCAGTGGAATATCTGAAAAAGGAACAGGTGGAGGCTATTGCTGTCTGCTACATCAATTCTTATGCAAATGAAGAACATGAACGTAAAACAGTTGAAAAAATCAAAGAATTATGGCCGGAAGTATATGTATGCCCGTCTGTTGATATCACGAGAGAATGGCGTGAATATGAAAGAACCTCAACAGCTGTTCTGAATGCATACGTTATGCCGGTGGCATCCTCTTATCTGAATCGTCTGGGACAGAGACTTACAGATGCCGGAATGCCGGAAAACCGTTACATCATGCAGAGTAACGGCGGAACTACAACATTTGAACAGGCAAAACTGACTCCTGTTAATATTGTAGAATCAGGTCCTGTAGCCGGTGTGTTTGGTGCTTCTATTCTTGGAAAAATCATTGGCGAACCGAATATTATCGCATTTGATGTGGGTGGAACAACAGCGAAATGTTCTCTGATCGATCAGGGGAGCAGTAAAAGTAACTACTTCTTACTATATCGAAAAAGACGAAAGACATGCAGGCTATCCGATCATGGCACCTGTTGTCGATATTGTAGAGATCGGAAATGGTGGAGGATCCATCGCATGGATCGATGAAGGAGGATCTCTGAAAGTTGGACCAAAGAGTGCAGGTGCGCTTCCGGGACCTGTTGCTTATGGAAAGAACGGAACAGAACCCACCACCACAGAGGCCAATCTGATTGCAGGACGTCTTTCTGCGACGAATTTCGACATGGAAGTCTCTCTTGACAATGTGAAGAATGCTTTGGTGGAAAAAGTCGGAAAACATTTTAATATTTCTGCGGAAGAATCAGCAGAGAGCATTATTCGTGTGGCAGATTCTAATATGAATAATGCGTTAAAGCTGATTTCTGTACGGCGTGGATATGACCCTCGTGATTTTGCGATGGTTGCATTTGGAGGAGGAGGCCCGATGCATGGACCGACACTCGCCAAAGAACTGAATATTCGTAAGGTCATTATTCCGGTAGCAGCTTCTGTATTTTTCAGCATGGGGTATGCTGATGAGTGATATTCGTCATGACTTTATTCAGACAAAGATTCTTTCATTCCAGAATGCTTCTATGGATGAACTGAATGCGATGTGGAAATCACAGATTGATGAGGCACATAAGATACTGGCAGCTGAGGGACTTAAGGAAGATCAGGCTGTATTTACTTTTATTGCAGATATGCGTTATGCGGACAGGAACATACGGTACAGGTACAGGCTCCGGCTTATCCATGGAAAGAAGAAGATCGTGCTGAAATCATGAATCGTTTCCACAAAACACATGAGCATTTCTATACCTTCTCATTGCCAGATACACCGGCAGAGATTGTAAATCTTCATCTTGTGGCATATGGTCAGTTGAACAAACCTGCATTACAGAAGATTGCACCTCAAAAGATGATATTTCCAGCGCATTGAAGGAAACACGTCCTGTATTCTTTAACGGTGATGGCTGGCTGGATACACCAATCTATGATCGGAGCAAGCTTGGATTCGGTGCAAAAGCACAGGGTCCATTGGTTGTAGAAGAGCCTACTACCGCAACTGTAGTTTGCCCGGGACAAAGCTTAAGTGTAGATGAATACGGTAACCTGATCGTAAAAATGGAGGTGGAATAATGGCTCAGAACGGCAAAGATCAATCCAGTCACACTGGATATCGTAAAAGACTCTTTGATTGCAGTAAGTAATGAAATTTTCTATGCATTTGCACAGACTTCCATGAGCCCGATTATTTATGAAACACTGGATTATGCCAGCGGTATTGCAGATGCTGAAGGTCGACTGCTTACCCAGGGAAATGGTGTTACCGGATTTATCGGTATGATTTCACCCATGATTTGTGCAGTTGTGGAGAAACATGGAAAGGAAAATCTTCATCCGGGTGATGTATATATTATCAACGATCCGTTTATGGGCGGAGGAACCCATATGTCCGATGTTGGAATGGTAATGCCTATATTCTATCATGACGAGCTGATTGCTTTTTGCTGGTAACAAAGCTCATTGGAGTGATATCGGAGGCATGGCACCAGGATCCTTTACGACTGATGCAACAAACCTTTATCAGGAAGGTATGTGTTTCTCTGGTACAAAACTGGTGGATCGCGGAGAACTGGTGGAACCTGTATGGGATCTGATGCGCAGCAATATGCGTTATCCGCAGATCTCACAGGGAGATATGTGGGGTCAGATATCCTCTCTTCGTACAGGTGAAAAACGTATTTGTGAATTATGCGATAAATATGGGGCAGACGTTGTAAAAGGATCTATGGAACGTCTGGTATCCCAGGGCGAAAAAAGTAGCCCGCCGCCGTCTAGCTGAGATGCCAAAAGGCACATGGGAAATGGATGAATACATGGACAACGATGGACATGGCAATCCAGTTCATTTACAGGTAAAAGTTACCATTACCGATGATGAATTTATTGCTGATTTCACGGGTAGCGATCCGCAGGTAGTAGGATGCGTGAATTCCGGAGCAACGGCAGCATATGCAGGTGTAAAAGTAGTCTTTATGTCTGTGGTAGGACCAGAGTTGGCCGTAAATGATGGTGTATTTGCACCGCTGCGGACAATCTGTGAACCTGGCAGTGTATTGAAAGCGAATCGTCCGGCAGCAACCTCCTGTTATTATGAAAGCATGATTTACGTTATTGACTTGGTATGGAAAGCACTTGCACCGGTTTTCCCGGAATCTCTTGGTGCAGGACATTTACTTTCTGTATGTACCGTATTGATGGCCGGAAAACATCAGGACTTTGGAAATGATTATCTGATTATTGAGCCAACTGTTGGCGGATGGGGGAGCTTGCAAAGGCCATGATGGTCAGGTAGGACTTTTCTGTGTTGGCGATGGAGAAACTTATAATGTGCCGGTAGAGATGGCTGAGACTCGTTATGGAATTCGTGTAGATGAGCACAGTCTGCATACTGATGGGGCAGGTGCAGGAGAATACCGTGGCGGAAGTGGTGCGGTTCGTGTATACCGTTCTATGAATGAGAATCAGACCTTTACAGCATCTTTTGGTCGAAATAAATGGCCGGTATGGGGTGCAGCTGGTGGAAAAGACGGTTCTGTAAAATTATTTCCAGTTTATTGATGCAGATGGAACCGTAAGCGAACCAATGGGAATTGCAGCACGCCGTGTTATGAATACCAATGATGTTGTGCGTATGGTTACAGCAACTGGTGGTGGATATGGTAATCCGTTTAAGCGTCCTGCTGAAAAAGTAGCTATGGATGTTAAGAATGAATATATCACTGTGGAACAGGCCAAGGCTGACTATGGTGTTTTGGTTGATCCTGAAACATTCAAAGTGCTTGGATTGACAGAAGAACGTCAGAAAAAGCTGAAAAATAATATCATATTCAATGTATAAAGTAGATGCC
>VOFC01005239.1_pt1 | contig 18931 bp, 30 predicted proteins | sample 5384161 | NCBI WGS metagenome assembly VOFC01 (sample SAMN12384722, study PRJNA508395) | human gut metagenome | isolation source: healthy gut B | host: Homo sapiens
AGGTCAAAGGAGGTGTCCCGCTGCTTCTGGGTGTCGTGGCCAGAGGTGGGGGCGAGTCAAAAGGACAGCTTTGCCGTCCTTTCATTCCACGGACAGCAGGGAAGCAAATTAGCGATCAGTTTATGGGAAAAGGAAGTTATAACTATACCTCCCAATCAACGGGCAACAGATAATCTACATTTCCATTGAAACTTCAGTTAATTTGTGGGCCTCTTTGGTGTTTTCAATTGGATAGAACATAGATGTCAAGTCCCCGGCAGATTCGCCCCCACTGTTGCTATATACACGTCTTCAACCAAGTTTGATATCAAATGACAAATCATTTATTTCATAAAAGCTATAATGGTCTTACGATTCTCTTGTTTAGGAGTATACTCAGGCCCAGTATTTGCCTAAAAGCAATTCTCACCTATACATAGATGGTTTTACTTTTCCATTACCTCTAATTAGCGTAGACGCACTTGTCGATTTACATTTCGGTTTAATATCCCATCATACCCCTCGAACGAAAGATGCTGAAAAATATAGGTTTACAAACGATTTCTGCGGCAACTGAAAGTTTATCATAACTTGAGTCAACTGTTGCCCTGTAATGCGAGATTTTACCTGTCTTATACCAAAACCTGTTAAAAAGCTTGAAAGGCTTTTTATAGTGCCGAAAGGTGCTTCCGTTTTTTATGAGACGTCACATCACGCGCTTTCGCCGTGCGTGCGAAAGCCTGAAGAATTCTTGTTCAGGTACACACGCCCCGGCAAAAATAAGTTGTTGCCGCCTGCGGGCGGCAAACTCTGGGCTTTTAATATTTTTTCGTTAGGCTAAGGAAAATTGGGAGTTTGTAACAGTTTTCGTTAATAATTGCCCGCCCCTCTTGCGCGCGGCGCTTTAGAATGTTAAAATTCTTTTAAAATGTTTTTTACAGTTGTGTAACAACTGGCTTATAACGCGCAAGGAGCGATGCGACTATGCCCAAATTCAGCGTAAAAAAGCCGCTGACCGTGTTCGTGGCGGTGCTGGCGATTCTGGTATTGGGGGTGGTGGCCTATCTGAAGATGACCCCGACCTGATGCCCAACATGGACCTATGTGATCCTGGTGACCACCGACCCCGGGGGCCAGCCCCGAAACTGTGGAGGCCGACATCACAAGCCCTGGAGCAGTCCATGGCCACCCTGGACCGCATCAGAACGTCACCTCCAGCTCCATGGACAGCGTGTCCATGGTGGTGCTGGAGTTTGAGGACGGGGTGAACATGGACACCGTCAGCGTGGATATCCAGCAGAAGATCAACCAGCTGAAGGGCTCCTGGTCCGACACCGTGGGCGATCCCTATGTGCTGAAAATGAAACCCCTCCATGCTGCCGGTGCAGGTGACGGCCCTGTCCTACGACGGCAAGGACATCACCCAGCTGTCGGACTTCGTCAACGACACCCTGTCCCCAAGCTGGAGGGGCATCACCGGCGTGGCCAGTGTCACCGTCAGCGGTACGGTCCAGCATCAGCCCATGTGATCCTCAGCCAAAAGAAGCTGGATGATGCTGTCCCGGCGGCTGTCCGAGGCTATCGGAAGCACACTGGACGACGCGGCGGGACAGCTGGCCTCCGCCCGGGGCCAGGTCAACAGCGCCAAGGCTGCTATCCGCAGCGCCGAGGAATCCGCCGTCCGGGACGCCGTGACCCAGGCCCTTACCACCATTCAGGACAGTCTGAAAACCGCGGGACAGCGGGACCAGCCCAGGACAACCTCCGGGAGCTGGCGGATATTCAGGCCGGGAGAAGGCCCGGCTGGAGGCGGAAAACGCCCCGTATCAGGCGAAGATCGAGGCCATCCGCCAGAACCCCTCCCTGACGGAGGAGGAAAAGCGGGCAGCCATGGCCGCCATCGAAAACGACCCCTGAATACGTCCGCATCCAGGCGGAGCTGGCGGCGCTGGACCTGCGCATGGCGGCCCTGGGCGTCGTGGGACGAGGCGTCCAGGGGCCAAGGAGTGGCAGAAGCAGCTGGAGGAGCTGGAGAAAAACAGCTGCGCGGACCTGGAAACCGACGAGGGTGGCCTCCAGCTGGCGGACAAGGTAACAGCGGGGGTCATCACCATGGCCGACGCCGTCCCAGATGCATCTCCGCCAATATCCAGCTGGACAGCGCCCTGACAGCTGGAGCAGGGTCTCCGGACGCTGAGTAATCCCGCTCCGCCGCGCTGAGCAGGCGGACCTGTCCTCCGGCTCTGAACATCCACCATCACCGCCCTGCTGACGGCTCAGAACTTCTCCATGCCTGCCGGGTATCTGCAGGAGGACGGCGTGAACTACATGGTTTCCGTGGGCGACAGCCATCGCCACCCGCCAGGACCTGTGGAGGACATGGTACTCTTTGACCCCTGGGATGGACGGGCGTGACCCCATCCGGTGAAGGACTCTCCGACGTGGCGAGATCGTGATGACGGATAACTCCGATGAGATCTACGCCAAGCTCAACGGCACAACGGCGTCATCGTCCCTTCAACAAGCAGTCCCGCCTACGCCACGGCGACCATCAACATGATTTCCTGTCGGGCCTGGCCGTGGCGGTGGGCATGCTGGTGGATAACTCGGTGGTGGTCATTGAGAACATCTATCGTCTGCGCTCCAAGGGAGCCACCGTCATCCAGGCGGCGGTGGCCGGTGCGGGCCAGGTGCTGGGCGCGATCACCGCCTCTACACTGACCACCGTGTGCGTGTTCGCGCCCATCGTGTTTGTAGAGGGCCTGACCAACCAGTTGTTCACCGATCTGGCGCTGACCATGACCTACTCGCTGCTGGCCAGCCTGCTTGTGGCGCTGACCCTGGTGCCGGCCATGGCCAGCGGTATGCTGCGCCGGCCCATGTGCAGAAGCCGGGCCTGCTGGACAAGGTCTATCCCGCCTATCGGAAGGCCGATCGCTTTTTCGCTGGACCACAAGGCCGGCGTGCTGCTGCTGTCGCTGGTGCTGCTGGTGACCAGTGCCGGCGCGTGCCTGCGCCGCGGCTTTACCTTTATGCCGGAGATGGATATGAACAACCGTGTCCCTGACCATCACCATGCCGGAGGGACAACACCCGCGAGGGGGCGGTGACGGCTGGCCGACGAGGTGCTGGAGCGGGTGATGACTGTGGAAAACGCAGGAAACCGTGGGGCTTTATGATGGCGGCCGCCGGCGCCGGGCGGCATGGACATGACCAGCATGATGTCCGCCGGCGGCGGGGCGTATGACGTCACCGCCTATATCACCCATGCCGGAGGGGGGGCCTCCGGCGCGGAGGCCGGCAAGGCAGATCGAGCCGCCTGCACCGGTATGGACTGCACCGTCACCGCCTCCGGCGCCATGGACAGCTACATGACCTACCTCACCGGCAGCGGCATCGCCCTGAACGTCTATGGCAGCGACATGGAGCAGACCTGCAGTCCGCCGCCCGTGACCTGGCGGCGGCTGGCCACCGTCCCCGGCACGGAAAACGTGTCCGACGGCCTGGAGCAGGCGGCCCCGCCCTGCACCTGTCCGTGGACCGCAACGCCGCGGCGGCGGAGAAGGGTCTGACCGTGGCTCAGGTGTATATGCAGATCGCCGCGGCTGACGGACACCGCCAGCGTCCCTGACCCTGGACGGGCTGGACGTCAGACGTGTCCATCGACCCCCGGCGGAGGGCACGTCCTCAACCGGGAGAACCTGCTGGACCTGGAGATACCCATTTCCTCCGCCGAGCGGCATGATGCAGTGGCGTCCTCCGCCATGACTGGCAGCGCCTCAGGCATGACCGGCAGCAGCACCGCGGGGCAGCCTCCGGCAGCAGTGAGGCAGCAAGACCTTCCGTCTGGGCGACGTGGCCACCGCTGGAGGAGACCGTCAGTCCTGAACACCATCTCCCGTGACCAGCAGCGGCGGTACGTTACCGTGACCGCCGCCATCGCCGATGGCTACAACGTCACCCACGTGACCTCCGCGGCGCAGCAGGCCGTCAGCGGTCTGACGCTGCCGGAGGGCGTCACCGCGGAATTCAACGGAGAGAACGAGCAGATCATGGAGGCCATGAGCCAGCTGCTGCTGATGCTGGTGCTGGGCGTGCTGCTGGTGTACTTCATCATGGTGGCACAGTTCCAGTCGCTGCGATCCCCGCTGATCGTCATGTTTACCATCCCGCTGGCCTTCACCGGCGGCTTCCTGGCGCTGCTGATCGCGGGCATCGAGGTCTCGGTCATCAGCCTGATCGGCTTCGTGATGCTGGTGGGTGTCATTGTCAACAACGGCATCGTGCTGGTGGACTACATCAACCAGCTGCGCCTGTCCGGTATGAGCGGCGGGAGGCCATCATGGAGGCCGGCGTGACCCGTCTGCGGCCGATTCTGATGACCAGTCTCACGACCATTCTGGGCCTGGTGGTCATGGCCTTCGGCGGCGACGCGGGCACGGCGCTGATGCAGCCGGTGGCCCTGGTGTGCATCGGCGGCCTGCTGTGCGCTTTTGATGTCAAATGTACAGCTTCCGCAGCAGGGGGGGACAGGTCCTTCCGTCCAGTCGATGCTCCGCTCAACAGGGAGGGCGGCGGACGGCGTAACCTCCTGCCCGGCATAGAGCAAACCTCTGAAAATAGCCACCGGCACGGTGCTGGCTACATCGCAACGGAAGCCATCCACATATTGTGCCCAGTAGCACAGCGAATCAATCTGATACTGCCACAGCGCGCGGTTTTCATAGTTCAGGTCCACCACATCGGTCCAGTCGCCCACCTTGTTGCCGCGGCAGCCATCCGGCTTATAGTAGAAGTAGTCCGGATGCTCCGCCACCAGTGTGGAATCGGGCGAGGTGTGGTTATACACCACATCAATGATGCACTTCATCCCACTATCGTGAATGGCCTCCACCAGGTGGAGAAAGTCCTCCAGTGTGCCGTACTCCGGGTTCACGGTGCTAGGGGCAGCCCATGCTGCCCTTTTTGCGGTTCTTCTCCCCGATGGGGTGGATGGGCATCAGCCACAGGATGTCCGTGCCCAGGGCCCGGATCCGGGGCAGGTCCGGCTCCACGGCCCGGAAGGTGCCCTGGGGGTGGCTGCGGACGTACAGCTCATAGATCACGCTGCGGCGCAGGGCGGGATTGGTTTCAAGGGACATAGAAAATACCTCCCATGCAAAATTATTTCAGGTGCTGCTGTTGTTCAGCACGGAGGTGCTGTAGAGAAACCATACGTCCTGGCGGTCAAAGGTCAGGAAATTTCCCAGTTGGGACGGGGAGATAGCGGATATCCACCAGGGTCACCCGGCTGTAGCCCTCCAGCAGCAGAGGGGCCAGGCTGGACCCGAAGGAGTCCCGGAAGATCACCAGCTCCCTGATCCGTCCGGGCGTTGGGGGTTGTCCACCGTCAGCAGGGACACGGACCCGGACAGAAACAGCTCATACGGGTCGCTGCCCCGGGCCTTCTCCAGGTCATACACCGGGCCGGTTTTTGCCGGTCTCATAATTGGTGACCCGGCAGGCGGCGATGGTGTCGTTGGTGAGATAGCGCAGGGTCTCCCCGGCCAGGGGCAGGGCCGCGTACCCGGAATACACCCCGTAGAAGGGGCGCTCCAGGTTACCTCCCGATAGGAGGCGCCGGCGTCCGTCCCCATGGCGGCGGCGATACGCCGGGCCACGGCATTCCAGCCGCTCCTGCCGCCAATGGGCGTCGGTGCGGTAGTAGTCGTCGATGGTCAGCAGGTCAAACAGGTCGATATACGTCATATATGGCGTGCTCTCCCGCAGCTGTGACACCAGGGCGTCGTAGTCCATGGAGGGCCGTCCCGAGGACGGGGCCATGAAATATCCCTTGTCCGGGATCACCGACAGATAGACCTTGGTGTCGGTGCCGGGGAGATATGTGTTGTACACATACATACCGGAGCCGGTCCGCCGCCCGTTCCACGGAGGTAGTATTCAGGGGGAAATCCAGCTTGGCGGCGTAGCCCTGAGACAGGATACACGCCGTTTACGTCCCGCTGCCCCCATCACGTCATAGGACACCAGAGAGCGCAGGGTCCGGAAGCTGCTCCGCAGAGGGAACTGGTCGGCGGCGAAATCGTCCAGAGCATCGGGAGAACTTGCCGGACAGAAAGCCCGCCGCGGTGAACGCCGGCCGCTGGGCCAGAGGGGCGGCGCTCCGCCTGGGACACGGCATCCGGCGTCCGTAGAACGGACCACAGGCCGAAGCCCGCCAGAAAGCCCGCCAACAGGCACACGGTGATGATTTGCTTGGTCTTCATGTGCACCTCCTCAGAACCGGAAATACAGGAAGGGGCTGGCAGAGCCGCTGACCAGGAACGCCGTGCACACGCGCCAGCAGGGCCAGCAACGCCGCAGGCTCCAGCGCGTCCAGCACCCGCCCGGCCCGTCCGGCGGCAATCCGGCGGCACAGGGCGGCAGGCAGCGGCGTGGACCCCACGGCAGCTGCCAGCAGCACCGGGGCATAGCTGCGCAGATAGTAGAGGGCGCCGCTGTCCCATTATGGGCAGGTGCCCCAGGCCCAGCATGGCCCCGGCGGCGCCTATGGCGGCGGGCAGGGAGGATGCGTCGAACAGCACAAAGCTGAACAACGCCGCCGCCAGCACATAAACGTGCCGCAGCACCGGCAGCCGCCGGAGCAGCCGGCCCAGAAACAGCTTTTCCAGCAGCAGAAATACGGCGAAATACAGGCCCCACAGCACGAAGGTCCAGGCGGCCCCGTGCCACAGACCCGTCAGGCCCCATACCACCAGCAGGTTCAGCACCCAGCGTCCCAGCCGCACCCGGCTGCCGCCCAGGGGGATATACACATAGTCCCGGAACCAGGACCCCAGACTGATGTGCCACCGCCGCCAGAATTCCGTGAGACTGCCGGACACAAAGGGATAGCGGAAGTTCTCAGCGAAGCGGAAGCCCATGATCCGGCCCAGGCCGATGGCCATGTCGCTGTAGCCGGAGAAGTCGAAGTAAACGTGCATCATATACGCTGCGGCGTACATCCACGTCAGCAGCACAGTTTTCTGCCCGCTCTGCTGATACACCGTCACCAGCTCATACAGGACGTTGGCAAGCAGTACCTTTTTGCCCAGGCCCAGCGCGAAGCGGCGGGCGCCCAGAGCCGCGTCCTGCACCGTGTGGGTGCGGCTTCGCAGCTGGGGGGCCACGTCGGCGTAGCGGACGATGGGGCCCGGCCACCAGCTGGGGGTACATGGCGATATACGCCGCCAGGTCAATGAGATTCCGCTGGGCCGGGGCGTCCCCCGGTACACGTCGATGACATAGCTGAGGATCTGAAGGTATAGAAGCTGATGCCGATGGGCAGGGCCATCCGCAGCAGAGGCACCGACAGCCCGGTGACGGCGTTGAAGCCGGAGATCAGGAAGTCGGCATACTTGCAGTAGGCCAGCATCCCCAGGCTCAGCACGGCGGACAGGGTCAGCAGCAGCCGCCTGCGGGTGGGATACCGCTCCATGAGCCGGGCGGCGGCATAGCCCTGTAAAATGGCGGCGGCCATAAACAGCACAAACAGGGGGCTCGCCCCAGGCGTAGAACACCAGACTGCACAGCAGCAGCGCGGCATTTTTCAGCCGCCTTGGGGCTCAGAAAATACAGTCCCAGGGCGCAGGGAAGAAAATAGAAGAGAAACGGCAGACTGGAAAACAGCATGACCGCGGCGGGTTACTGGATGGGCTCGTCGCAGGCGGTCTGGACGCCGGTGTAGGTGGCGGTCATGGTGTTGACAAAGTCGTCCACCAGGTCGTCGGCGCCGAACAGCGCCACCACATACTCGCCATAGGTGAGGACCACCAGCTTGTCAGGGAAGCCGCACATCCACTGGGTGTTCTGGACATTCTGGCGCAGAGCGTCGGCCACAGCAGAGACGTCGCCGCTGTTTTTCACATGGGGCGCGCCGCAGGGAAAGCTGTTGGCGTTCATCATGGGTCAGCGACGCGGCGTCGTCAATGAGATCGGATTTGTCGGCGGGGAAAGTGCAGCATATAGTCCAGATTGTCGGCATCGTCCACCGGGAAAGCGCCGGGGCATCGTCTACAGGGGCTTATCCAGGCTGCCGCCCACCACGGGGAACTTCTCGCTTTCGGGATAGGCGTTCCACACGGCGGTCAGCAGGTCCACGGCGCTGGCGGGGGAGCCGCCGTTGACGTCGCCGCCCTTCTGGGAGGAGCAGGCCGCCAGGGACAGGACCATCACCAGGGCCAGCAGCATAGTGAGAAACTTTTTCATGGGTAAACACTCCTTTGTTATCGTTTTCAAAAGCCATCCGTGCATTTTTGGAGGGCTATTGGCAATGCATCATATCATATTCCATATTTCCAGTCGAATACCGCTGTGAGGGAGTAATTCCGCCCCGCTTTGGGGTTAGGCAGTTTCGTCAAAACGGCGCTTCTGCGCCCGGACTGCTTTGAAAGAATGAGACTCATGCATAGGCTTTGCCTGTGCATGAGTTTTTGCCTCCGGCGGGTATGATCCTACTATAAGGAGTAAAGCGTATGCACAAGGAGTACAACCAACCCCCCGGCAGGTCCTGGAGGACCTGCACGCCGCCGAGACCGGCCTTTCCGGCCGGGAGGCGGAGACCCGCCTGCGGCAGTACGGCCCCAACCGTCTGCGGGAGGCCCCCAAAGGCCACCTCTGCTCCAGCGGTTTCTGCAGCAGCTGCGGGACCCCATGCTGCTGATCCTGATGGCCGCCGCCGCCGTATCCGCCGTCACCAACTACCTGTCCCATGAGCCCTTCACCGAGGTGCTCATCATCCTGGCGGTGGTGCTGCTGAACGCCGTCCTGGGCGTTATCCAGGAGAGCAAGGGAGGCTGCTATCGAGGCCCTGCAAACCATGACCGCCGCCACCAGCAAGGTCCTCCGGGACGGCGCTGTGGCGGAGCTGGAGAGCAGCCGCCTGGTGCCCGGCGATGTGGTACTGCTGGAGGCCGGAGACGCCGTCCCCGCCGACGGGCGGCTGCTGGCCTGCGCCTCCCTGCAAATTGAGGAGGCCGCCCTCACCGGCGAAAGCGTCCCCTCCGCCAAGTCCACGGATCCCCCTCTTACCGGCGACGTGCCCCTGGGGGATCGCCGGAACATGGCCTACATGGGCTCCACCGTTTCCTATGGCCGGGGACGCATGGTGGTCACCGCCACCGGAATGGACACGGAGATGGGCAAGATCGCCGGTGTCCTGGCCCGGACGGAGCAGGAGGAGACGCCGCTGCAAAAGAAGCTGACCCAGCTGGGCAAGACGCTGTCCTGGCTGGTGCTGGGCATCTGCGTGTTCATTTTCGTGTTTGACCTGCTGGTGGCCGGGGACTTCTCCCCTGTCCGGCATCCTGAAGACCTTCATGGTGGCGGTGTCCCTGGCGGTGGCCGCCATTCCCGAGGGCATGGCCACGGTGGTAACGGTGGTGCTGAGCATCGGCGTCACCCGCATGAGCCGGCGCAATGCCGTGATCCGCCGCCTGACGGCGGTGGGAGACGCTGGCTGCACCCAGGTGATCTGTTCCGACAAGACCGGCACCCTGACCCAGAACAAAATGACCGTGGTGGACCACACCGGCGACGCCGGGCAGCTGGCTGCCGCCATGGCTCTGTGCAGCGACGCGGTGCAGAACCCCGACGGCACGGTCCGGGGCGAGCCCACCGAGGCCGCCCTGGTATCCTTCGCCGCCCAATGCGGCCTGCCCAAGCCCCGCCTGGAGCAGGACAGCCCCGCATTGCCGAGGCCCCCTTCGACTCCGGCCGCAAGATGATGTCCACCCTGCACAGCACCCCCGACGGGGTGGTGCAGTATACCAAGGGCGCGCCGGATCAGGTGCTGGCCCGCTGCACCCACTATTGGGAGGGCGGACAGGCCCTGCCTATGACGGAGGAGCGCCGCCAGGCCATCCTGGCCGACAACCACCGCATGGCGGCCCAGGCCCTGCGGGTGCTGGCAGCCGCCAGCCGTCCCTGGCCTGGCCCCACGGCGCCGGAGGATCAGTCCCCGCGCACTTAGAGCAGGCCCTCTGCTTCATCGGCCTTACCGGCATGATCGACCCGGTGCGGCCCCAGGTGAAGCCCGCCATTGAGGAGTGCCGCCAGGCGGGCATCCGCCCGGTGATGATAACCGGCGACCACCAGGACACCGCCGTGGCCATCGCCCGCCAGCTGGGCATTCTCTCCGACCCCTCCCAGGCCATCACCGGCGCGGCGCTGGACGCCCTCAGCGATGAGGAGCTTACCCAAACCGTGGACCGCTACAGCGTCTATGCCCGGGTGCAGCCGGAGCATAAGGTCCGCATCGTTAACGCATGGCGCAAGCGGGGGGCCGTGACGGCTATGACCGGCGACGGCGTCAACGACGCCCCCAGCTATCAAGTCTGCCGACATCGGGGTGGGCATGGGCATCACGGGCACAGACGTCACCAAAAAACGTGGCAGACATGGTGCTGGCAGACGACAACTTCGCCACCATCGTGGGCGCCGTGGCCGAGGGCCGCCGCATCTACGACAACATCCGCAAGGCCATCGCCTCCCTGCTGGCCAGCAACATGAGCGAGGTGCTGGGCGTGTTCTTCTCCACGCTGCTGGGCTTCACACTGCTGAATCCGGTGCACCTGCTGTTCATCAACCTCATCACCGACTGCTTCCCCGCCCTGGCCCTGGGCCTGGAGCGCCCGGAGCCGGACATTATGGACCGCCCGCCCCGCTCCGCCAAGGACGGCATGCTTCTCCGGCGGCCTGGGCTTCGACATCGCCTATCAGGGCATCCTTATTACCGTTATCACGTTGATCTCCTACATCATCGGACACTGCATGGAGGCGGGCTTTTGAGATGCCCAAGGGCGTCTCCGAGCACGGCATGACCATGGCCTTTTTGACCATGAGTATGTGCGAGATCTTCCACAGCTTCAACATGCGGTCCCAGCGCCGCAGCGTGTTCACCCTCCGGGGCCACAACCGGGTCCTCTGGGCCGCTATGCTGGGCTCCCTGGTCCTGACCACCGTGGTGCTGGAGGTGCCGCCCATCGCCGTCGCCTTCGGCTTCACCCCCCGTCAGCTGGACGGAGTACGGCGTGGCCCTGGCCCTGGCGGTGCTGGTGATCCCCATTGTGGAGCTGGTGAAGCTCATCCAGCGCAGACTGGGCAAGTAAACAAAACCGGCGCGATGCGCCGGAGCCGGTTTTCACATTCCAACAATTTACCCCTGCCGCTCCAGGCAGGTCTGATAGGTGTCCCACAGGTCGTCGTTCATCTCGAGCACCATGCGGCCCAGGCGCAGGCTTGCCGCCGTCCGGGTGTGGCGATAAATGCCGCACAGCTCGTCCTCCTGGCTGCACCGGCCATAGGCCAGCAGCGTCCTGGGGTCCTTCCTGGCCCACTGGCCCAGCGTCACCGTCTCGCCGCAATAGGGGCATGCCGTCTCCGTCAGCGCCGGGTCCGCCTGGGCCTCCGCCAGAGACGCGTATTCACGCCCCTGCACCAGTCCGGCCGCCCGGTCCTGGGGATACTGCACATACCGCAGGCCGTATTCGTCCATGCACCCGTCCAGGTCCATCTCGCCCGCAGATCTGCACGGTATTCCGCGCATCGTTCAGGGCGTCGTGGGCACGGTCCGGGGTCAGCTTCAGCAATTCCATCGCCCGCTCCAGGGAGCATTGCCGGTCATCCCGCATGATCTCGTGGCCGAAGATCCGCTGCAAATCATAGCAGCAGGGCATCTCCGCATCCATTCCGTGCATCAGCAGGTTGTCCATCAGCACCGGAATGTCGTCCGGTCCCCAGGTACACAGGCAGCAATCCTCGCCGCACCACTGGGTGAAAATCCGCATAGGCCCGGGGAAATTCCGGGGCTTTTTCCAGGTCCTGTGCCCGGATTTTCGTCAGCTGCACCACGTCGCCGTTCATGTGGGGATAAAACCGGGGGCGGATGAAGGTCTTGAAGCTGCCGGTCTCCCGGAACCGCTCATCCAGCCGCAGGGCCCCGATCTCGATGATCTCCGAGTCGAAGAAAAACGGCTCCCGTATGGCGCTGTCCGGATTCAACGGCTGGTTCCACTCCAGGTCCAGGACGATATAGGAAAAATCAGCCACGTCTGGCAGCTTCCAGGGCCTTTGCCCTTTGCGCTCGGCCTCCTGGTACTGCTCATCGGCCTGGTGGATGGCATCTGCCACCAACTGGTCCGCCACGGACTTCAGGTCCATCTTCAGCACCTGGTCGATGACCTCCTGCTGCTTCTTTCCTGGTGCCACGCCGTAGATGGTCATGCCGCAGGACAGGAACCGACGCAGCTTCTGCTCCATGGTGAAGCTCCGGTCGCACTTGCGGGCCATAAAGCTGCGCACCATGCCGGAGGTAGCCAGCTCCAGCTCATAAAAATCCTGCCGGGTATACTGGGGATGCATCGCGCCGAACAGCTCCACCAGCTTATCCGTTGCCATCTGATGGATGTAGTTGGCCGTGGCTGCATAGGAATAGGAGGAGACATACAGCTCCCGCAGGCCTCGGACTTCTCGGCGATATACATCTGGATCGACGGCTCCACGGCGTAAAACATTTCAGGCTCATAGCCCTCGCCCAGCAGCCGAGCGGTAATGGCAAACTGCTTTTCGTACATCCACTTGGTCAGCTTCAGCAGCAGCGCCTCCTTGTTGGCGAATACTGCAAAAATGCAGATGACGACATACCCGCTGCCTGCGCGATGGCGGCGGTGGTGGTCCGTTCATATCCGTTTTCCAAAAACAGTTTGATGGCCGCATAGATCATCCGGCTTTTCCCGCTCGGCGATCTTGGGCTGTGCTCCTCTCGGCATAGTGTCCTCCTTCATGTCGGTTGGTCTTGCCGGGGGCCAGCTCCACGAAGGCGCCGAAGGTCATCAGGCGCACCACACGGCCGTAGTACAGCGCGCCCACCTCGGGCACAAACACGATGTCGTCGATGCACTTCTTGGCGGCGTCGCAGGAGGCGGCGTCCGCGCCGGCGATGAAGATGGAGCCGTCATCGTTGATGTCGATCTTGGCGCCGGTATCGGCCACGATCTTCTGGATGACAGAACCGCCCTTGCCGATGACGTCCCGGATATTGTCGGGATTGATGTGCATAATGATCATCTTGGGCGCGTACTTGGAGACCTTCCTTACGAGGCTCGGAGATGCAGGGCAGCATGATCTGGTCCAGAATCTCGCACCGGGCGTCGTAGGTGATGTCCAGAGCTTTCTTGATGATCTCCATAGTCAGACCGTCATTCTTCAGGTCCATCTGAATGGCGGTGATGCCCTTCTTGGTACCGGCCACCTTGAAGTCCATCTCGCCGTGGAAGTCCTCCACGCCCTGGATGTCGATAAAGGTGGTGAAGCCGCCGTTATCGTCCTGAATCAGACCGCAGGAAATACCGGCCACAGGCGCCTTGATGGGTACGCCGGCGTCCATCAGAGCCAGGCGTGGAGCCACAGATGGAGCCCTGAGAGGTGGAACCGTTGGAGGAAAGCACTTCGGAGACCACGCGGATGGCATAGGGGAACTCCTCCACAGAGGGGATCACCGGCAGCAGGGCCCGCTCGGCCAGAGCGCCGTGACCGATCTCCCGGCGGCCGGGGGAACGGGCGGGCTGCCTCGCCCACAGAGTAGCCGGGGAAGTTGTAGTGGTGCATATAGCGCTTTTCCGTTTCTTCCCAGATGGTGTCCAGCTTCTGGCAGGCGGACAGGGTGTCCAGCGTGCACACGGACAGAACCTGCGTCTGGCCGCGGGTGAACAGGCCGGAGCCGTGAACGCGGGGCAAGACGCCCACTTCGGCGCTGAGAGGACGGATCTCGTTGCGCTGGCGGCCGTCCACGCGGTGGCCTTCCAGCAGCCAGGCCTTGACGATCTTCTTCTGGAACTTGTAGGTGATCTCCTCCAGATACTGATCCATATCGGGGTGATTTCCAGATACTTCTCGTGCCACTTTTCGATCATGGCGTTCCAGCGCTGCTCGCGGACGTTCTTATCATCGGTGTCCATAGCGGCCTTGGCCTCGTCCATGAAGTTGGCCACGATGTCGTCGAACAGCTCCTGATTGAAGTCGGCGTGGGGGTAGTCGAACTTGGGCTTGCCGACCTCAGCGACCATTCTGTTGATCAGCTCGATCTGCTTCTGGTTCTCCTCATGGGCCTTCTGAATGGCCTCGAACATCTTGTCATTGGGGACTTCGTTGGCGCCGGCCTCGATCATGACCACCTTCTTGCCGGTGGAGACCACGGTGACGTCCAGATCGCTGACCTTGCGCTGCTCGCTGTTGGGGTTGATGACCAGCTCACCGTCCACCAGACCCATCTTCACAGCACCCACAGGACCGTTCCAGGGGATATCGGAGATGGCCAGAGCGGCGGAGGTGCCGATCAGAGCGGCGATCTCAGGAGAGCAGTCATGATCCACAGACATGACGGTGGCCATGATGGACACATCATTGCGGAAATCGTAGGGGAACAGGGGACGGATGGGCCGGTCGATGACACGGCTGGTGAGGATGCCCTTCTCACCGGGGCGGCCCTCGCGGCGGTTGAAGCTGCCGGGGATGCGGCCCACAGAGTACATCTTCTCCTCAAAATCCACGCTCAGGGGGAAGAAGTCGATGCCGTCGCGGGGACGGGCGGAGGCGGTGGCGCACAGAGCACGCGGGTGTCGCCGTAGCCCACCATGACGGCGGCGTTGGCCAGTTCTGCCAGCTTGCCTACTTCCAGCGTCAGGGGACGGCCGGCCAGTTCCATCTCGTACTTATGATAGCCGGGGAACTGCCGATGGGTGATAATGGTTGACATAAGATTGCTCCTTTTCTTTTGAAGATTCCATGGGAGCAAAACCTTTTTCGTATGAAAAGGCATGTCCGCAAGCGGCGGGGCACAGTTTCAAACTACAAAAAGCAACAGCCCCCGGCGCAAAAAATGACTGGAAATTGAAGAAAAGGGGACGTGAGCCAGACTGCTCCGCCCCTTTGTATCAATTACTTTCTGATACCCAGCTTGGCAATCAGAGCACGATAGCGCTCGATGTCCTTCTTCTGCAGGTAGTCCAGCAGACGGCGGCGCTTACCGACCATCTGCAGCAATCCGCGGTTGGAGTGCTTGTCCTGGGGCTCCACAGAGCCGAGGGTACGGGCCCACATGGCGGTCATGCCCTGATACTCGGCGGTGACGGTGACGTCGCCGGACTTGCCAAATCGCATTGGCCACCAGTGTGAATGCGGCAATGGTGGGATCGGAGACACTCCAGGTGAGGGCCTTCGGTGCCGTAGAGGTTGTGCTTGCCGGAGAGGGGCAAAGCCGTAGGGCTCCAGATACACGCCGGGCAGGTCGATGGTGGAATCGAAGTACATGGTGGTGGTCATCTCATCGAAGTCCAGACGCAGACCGGTGTAGGTCAGCTGATCGCTGACGCCCACCAAGCAGGGAGACGGAGGCACCGTTGGCGGTAGTGGCGGTGACGGTGGTGACGCCGGGGGCTGCTGGCAGTGACCAGGCCGCTGCCGTCCACGGAGGCCACGTTGGCAATGCTGCTGGTCAGGTGAGAGCGGTATCGGTATCGGTGTCGAAGGCCACCAGCTGCTGCTGTTCACCGGTGAACAGGAAGGCGGTGGTATCGGACAGGGACAGGGTGGTGCCCTCGAAGGTGTCGGGCAGCTGCACCAGATAGGCGGCGTAGTTGTAGCCCCAGTCGGTCAGCTGGACATACAGGAGCTTGCCGGCGTAGTCGGTGACATCCACGGACACGGCGTCGGAGGTGACATCGGGCATATCCGCCAGGCCCACGTTCTTGTGCAGGAGCTTCTCGGAATTGGTGCTGATGGTGCCGTCGTCATTGGCCACGAAGATCTCGGTATCCAGATACAGATGCTCGTCGGAGACCTGCATCCCCAGGGTGGTGCGGCCGTCGGCGCCAGTGCTCAGGGTCACGCAGCCCTGGTCCAGCTGGGAGCCTGGGTATCGATGTACACAGGGAAGGCCAGGGTATCCCGGACATTGCGGCTCTCGTGATCGGTGACGGGATCGGCGGTGATGGTGTAGTAGTACTGGCCGTCAGGCAGGGCGCTGCCCTCGTTGTCCGTGCCGTACCAGGCGTCAGGAGCCATATCCTGATACATGGTGGCGGGAATGGGGTCGCCCTGAGAGGACACATAGATGGTCTTGGGGATGTTGGTAACGGCGTCGCTCCAGACCTCCTGGCCGTCGGCGTTGGTGACGGTGAAGTGCAGGGCGGAGGCGCTGCGCATCTGGCTGACGTTGACAAGTTCCACGCCGTCCATACAGGTATCGCCGTTGGGGGAGATGGTGATATGCTCGGCCTTCAGGGAGGTGTTCGCTGCCTCGTCCACGGTCACGGCCAGATTGGCACCCAGACGATAGGCAAAGCTGCTGGTGAAGTATGCGCCCAGTTCGGTAGCGAGCTGGCTGTAAGGCACGGTATCCTCATTGAGCATAGTGGCGTAGTCCAGCATACCGGGGGCGGACCAGTCGCCGTAGTAGGCCAGGAAGGGGATGGACAGATCTGCGCTGCCATCCTTGGCGGTGAGCACCACGAAACCCTCCACATAGATGCCGTTTTCATAGGCGGCGTCCAGCTTGGCCTTCTGGCTCTGGGAGAGGGAGACGCGGACCTTCACGTCGCCGGTGGCCCCGGCAGCCAGCGTCACGGTCTTGTCGCCGGAAACGGTGACATCCAGCGCCTCATCGTGGCTGCTCATGTAGGTCTTGCCGTCCTGCTCCAGCACGGCGGGGGACATGGCGATGACGGACACGTCATACTGGGCGGCGTCCTTGCCCATGTTCCGGGCGTGGAAGGTCAGGTCGTAGCTGCCGTTCTTGGCAACATCGTCCCCCAGATCCAGCACGGGCTTGGTGTCGCCGTACTGGTCGGCATCGGTATAGAGCACCACATCGCTGGAGGTGGCGGCGGACAGATCAATGAGGCCGCTGCCCTGCAGGCGGGGGAGTAGGGAGCTTCGTCTCGGGTCAACGACCGGGGAGGCAGTGGACATCATCAGGTTCTCCGTCATGGAGGCGGCGTCATAGCTGCCGGTCCAGTTCTCGGCCATGTAGGACTTTACCAGAACGCTGGCACCGGCCACATAGGGGGCTGGCCATGGAGGTGCCGCTCATGGAGGCGTAATCGCCCTTGCCCTCGACGGTGGGGGATGGAGGAGACGTTGCCGCCGACGGCGGACAGCTCCGGCTTGATCCGCAGGTCGGGAGTGGCGCCGATGCTGGTGAAGGTGGACATCTGGCCGGCGGAGGGGTTGGGCTCGGCGTTTTCGTCGGTACCGCCGCGCTGCACCACAGCGATCTTGCCGGTGACGTCGATGCCCTCATAGTCGGAATCGGCGCCGTAACCGGGAACCATGACATAGTCATAGGGGCGGCCAGATCGTCAGATACGTCACCGTATATCTTCAGGAGAGAAACGTAGGGAGTCCAGGCCCAGGAAGGGAGGTCTGGCTGTCGGTGTAGGTGATCTTCTCGTCGCCCAGCAGCGTAGTTGGCGTAGACCTCCTGACCCTCCACGCTGGCGATGGACAGGTTGGCAGGGGGTACACGGAGGGGGGCCACCACACTGTTGTCCGCGGGGTCCCCGGTGAGGGGAGCGTCGTACCGTAGCTGTTCATATAGCTGGAGGAGGTCTCGTTGCCGGCGGCAGTGATGACCATAATGCCGGCGTCATCCAGCTTGTTGTACGTCGTTGATGAGGGCGTCCTCGTCCACGGTGAAGCCGCAGTAGGAGCCCAGGCTCAGGTTCACGGCATCCACGCCCAGACGGCAGGCATCCTCCAGAGCCGCCAGAATGGTGGTCGTGGCGGCGCCCGTGCCGCTGTCGTCAAAAGACCTTCATGGGGATGACCTGAGCGTCGGGGGCCACGCCGGAGAAGGAGACGGCGCCCTCGCCGTCCACGGCGTAACCGGCGGAGATGCCGGCCACATGGGTGCCGTGCTCAGATTTGCTGCATCCCACTTGCTGCCGGGGGCCACCTGAGCGTCCTTACCGACGTAGTCAAAGGCGAAGGGGATCTTGGCGCTGAGATACACATCGTCGGCGGTGACACCGGGCATCAGGGCCTCGGCGTTGAGGTCGGCCGCCTGCAGGACGCGCCGCTGATGTGTCCTTTGGTGAACTTAGCGTCCGCCGGGACGTTGGCAAAGGCGGGGTGGGCAGTCAGACCGGTGTCCAGCACGGCGATGGTCATGCCCTTACCGGTAAAACCGACTGCTGGCCAGGGCCACCTGCAGAGCCTGGGTATCCAGCCTGCTGGGTGGTGGGCAGCGCGGGAACCCGGCCACAAAGGCACAGGTGACACCCTTGGTGTTCCGGATGGCTTCAGATTCTTCCGGGCTGCGGACAGAGAAGCCGTTGAACAGGGCGGTATAGAATAGCCGTATTCCATCTGCTCCTGGCGCAGGGGTGCGGGTCAGGCGGGACTGCACCGCGGGCCTGGCGGGACAGCAGACGGTTCTGCACCCGGGCCACCGCCTTGGCAGAGGCGGCGCGGCGGGAGACAGCGGCGCGGCGGGGCCGCACGTTTCGGTTCTGACGGACCGGCCGGCGGCATACACTGTTCCGAAAGGGGGAATGTGCTATGACCAATCGACCGCAGACCGGGCGGCGGTATCGGACGGCCCCGGCGAAGCCAAGACGAAAAACATGCACCGGCAGAGGACCGCCATCTGCGGCAGCTGGCCGTCAGCGGAGTAGTGCTGCTGGCGGTGGTGCTGGTGAAAATCAGCGCCCCCGGCGGCTATGGACAAGTGCCGGGACAAGCTGCTGGACCTGATGGGCGGGCAGACGGACTTCCGAGGCGGCATTTTCCGCCGTGGGGCGGGCGGTATCCGGCCAGGGCGCCGTGGGCCAGGCCCTGAACGACATACGGCGGTGTTCGGCCCCAGCAGACGGTCCCGGAGGAACGGCAGACCCGGCAGCATATTCGGCGGAAAGCA
>VOFC01005886.1_pt1 | contig 18929 bp, 35 predicted proteins | sample 5384161 | NCBI WGS metagenome assembly VOFC01 (sample SAMN12384722, study PRJNA508395) | human gut metagenome | isolation source: healthy gut B | host: Homo sapiens
TTACTTAGAGCAAAAAAATCAGTTGAATTACGTACTTTAGGTAAGCTTTCAATTGGTCCAGCTATCTTCAATATCAATGAACCAATCATCTTCGGTTTACCAATGGTATTAAACCCAATTATGATGATTCCATTTATCTTTGTGCCAGTTGTAAATTCAATTATTGCCTATACTTGTATGGCATTACACATCGTTGAAAGGGTGTTATTGAAACACCATGGGACAACACCTCAGCTCCACTTGGTGCCGCATTAGGATGTATGGATATTAAAGCCGGTATCATGGTTGTAGGGCTAATCATTCTAGATATGGCACTTTATTATCCATTCGTTAAATTATTAGATAAACAAAAAGTTAGAAGAAGAAAATTCAAAATAAATTAAAACAAGAAATAAAACTCACACACACACATAAAATTGAATAACCTTAAATATTTTGTATATGACTGCTACCCCACAGCAGTCTTTTTAATTTGTGATAAACCTTGTATACTGTAAACAAGGAGAATCATATGAGAAAAGAACTAATAAACTTATTGAAGAAGGATGTAGTTCCTGCATTAGGATGTACAGAACCAGTTTGTGTCGCATTAAAATTTTATGCATCTAAACAGTTAAATAATCCAATAAATAAAATAGAGTTAGATGTTAATAAAGGAATATATAAGAATGGAATGTCTGCAGGTATACCACATTGTGAGTATGTAGGTTTAGAGTATGCCGTTTCTATTGGGGCATTATTGAAGAACCCAGAAAAACAGCTGACTCTATTTGAAGATATAGAACCAGATACAATCACTTATGCTGAATTATTAGGCCCCATGTTTCTATCACGATTAATGATTCAGCATCTATTCATGTAAAATGTACTCTTTATACATCTAACGATACAGTGACATGTATGATCAAAGAGGCACATACAAATATAGTTTATCTAGAAAAGAATGGAATTGTATTAGAAGAGAAAACAACTCAAGAAACAAACAATACACCCACTGTGATTGATGAACTCAAAGAAATGAAAATATCAGACATATGTTCTTTGGTAGACTCAATGACAGTGGATAAACTTGAATTCTTATTAGATGGTATAGAAATGAATAACTGATTATCACAATATAAAGGAACAACACATTTGAGTGATTCATTTAACCGTTCATTATTTTCTGAAGACTTGTTAACTAGAATAATAAGGAAAGTTACTGCATTTGCTGAAAATAGACTAGATGGCTGTCCACTTCCCGCAATGAGCAGTTCAGGTGCAGGTACAAAAGGACTCGTTGTTTCTATATCAGTGAATGAAGTGGCAGAAGAACTACACATATCACTAGAAAAGAAACTCAAAGCACTTGCGCTTACACATCTAGTAAATAGATATATTAATGCACATATAGGTAAATTATCGCCTATGTGTACATGTGTCATGGCGTCTTCTACATCTGCTTCTGTAGGTATCGCTTATCTCTTAGATGCATCAGATGATCAGATAGGGTATTGTATACGTAATATGACAGGAACTGTAACTGGTATGATTTGTGATGGAGGAAAAGTAGGATGTGCATTAAAAGGTATCTACAGGATACAGGTCTGCACTTATGTGTGCAATGACTGCAGTCAATAATGCAGGATTAAGAGAAAGTGATGGAATTTGTGCATCAACACCTGAACAATGTATTCAAAATATGGCCCGTATTGGGAAAAATGGAATGAATAAAGTAGATGAAGAAATCATCTCAATTATGAAAAGTAAAGAGTGTCAATAGGAAGAAGGTGGTCAATGATCATCTTTTTTTTGCGTATAATGGTACATTTTAATAATTAAAGTGAATAAAGTATGAAGTGTTAGTTAATTGAAATAACATTGTATATATCATAATAAATTGAATTGTATAAACATAATATTACTATTCTAAAACATCATAATGGAACGTTTCCCTTATCTTTGACACCTATTCCAAGAGTTTGTGCCACGTCCCAGAAGTGGCCTGAAACATTGAAAGTGTTTGCATTGTTGGGTAAACTAGGACTCGTCAAAACAAATGAAAGCAATTTCAAGGAGGGAAAGAAAAATGAGTTTAGTATTAGCAAGAATCGACCAGAGATTAATTCATGGTATTGTTGTCACACAATGGGCAGGTGCAACACAGGCAAAAAAGATTAATGGTAGTCGATGATGAAGTAAGTAAGGATGAAGTTCAAAAATCAGCAATGAGAATGAGTAAGCCAGTGGGGACTGGTATGTCAATCATTGATACAGAAACAGCTATTAAGAACTTCAACGCAGGAAAGTATGATAGCCATAATGTATTCATGATTGTAAGAGAACCATCTACATTAGTTAAGTTAGCTGAAAGTGGCGTTAAGATTCCTAAAGTAAATATTGGTATTATCTTCGATGGGGAAGGTAAGACAACAGTGAAGAAGATGGTTTCAGTCAATGAAGAAGAAGTGAATGATTTAAAGAAATTGCAGTCTATGGGTATTCCAGTGACATTCCACTTCGTACCAAGCGAAGCAGAAGAACCACTAGAAACATATATTAAATAATCAAGGGGGATAAGAAGTATGCAGGTTATTCAAGGAGTATTAATCGTATTATTATCAATGTGGATGGTCTTAGACCAGCAGGGGATTGTTATTACAACATGGTTCCCAATCATGGTTGCATTTTTTGCAGGATTGATTATGGGGGATATGAAGACTGCCATGATTATTGGTGGTACATTCCAGTTAATGAACTTAGGTGTTGCCAACATTGGTGGTTCATCAGTGCCTAACTGGGGTCTTGCAACAGTAGTTGGTATTTATGTTGCATGTAGAACTACAAATGATGTGGCTCAGGCAAAAGCAGTTGCCTTAGCAGTAGGTGTACCAGTTGGTATGCTTGGTATTCAGTTAGATGTATTCGCAAAGTTATTAAACACTTATGTAACACATGCAAAGACAGAAAGCATGTAATGAAAAGAAGTTTAGTAAGATGAACAGAATTCTTTGGATTGGTCCTATGATCTTTTGCTTTATCTACAGGTTTACCAACAGCTTTATGTGTATTATTTGGTGATGCAATCGTTAATGTTATCTTAAAATCAGTTCCAGTATGGTTCAAATGGTCTATCTATCGCAGGAAATATGTTACCAGTTGTAGGTATCGCGTTATTGTTACAGGTTATGCCTGCTAAAAGTACTTATCAATGTTGATGATTGGTTTTGTCTTCTCAGCTTACTTAAATGTACCAATGTTAGGTGTATCTATTATTGGTTTAGCTATTGCTTACTATTTTTACAACACAGGTCAATAAAGCACCAGCAGTCGCAACAGAAGGTGCAGTAATCGAAGAAGGAGATGATTGGGATGAATAAAGAAACACAGACAACAGAAGTTGTTACAAAGAAAGATCTTTACAAAAGCCGCAGTACGTTACATGTTTATGGCATGTAATGCATATAACTATGAAAACCATCAGGGCCCAGCAGTTGTATTTGGATTAGAGAAGGTTTTAAGAAAGATTCATAAGAATAATGATGATGACTATGTTGCATCATTAAATAACCACTTTAAATATTTCAATACTACAACTTGGATGGCTAATATCTTACTTGGTGCAAGTGTTGCTATGGAAGAAAAAAGATGGCATAGAAGCATTAGATACAGTACAGAACTTTAAGACAGGTATGATAGTCCTCTTGCAGGTATCGGGGATACTTTAATCTGGGTACTATATCCAACAATCATGGGTTCTATTAAAACTTATATGGGACTTGAAGGTAACCCTACAGGTGCACTCATCTGGATGTTACTTAACGTGATTTTCTTCTTCTTTAGAATTAAGTTATTCCATTTAGGATATGATTCAGGTTTAAAAAGCTTATTACTACATTAGGTGATAAGTTATCAGTCTTCACTGAAGCAAAGCATCTATCATGGGTCTAACAGTTATTGGGGCATTAATTCCTTCAGTTGTTAAGATGTCAGTAGGTCTTGTCTTTAAGTCAGGTAAAGTAAAACTTGCTATTCAGACAGGTGTCTTAGATAAGATCATGCCTGCTTTATTACCAGTTGCACTTACATTTATCGTTTATAAATTACTTGCATCTAAGAAACTTACTGTTATTCAGGTCATCTTCTTAATTATCATTCTTGCATTAGTTTGCTCATTCTTTGGAATTCTAGCTCTCTAATCAAAGTTTTCGGGGAAAAAAGTCTATGAGAAAAATCGTTCTAGCCAGCCATCATTTACTCGCTGATGGTTTAAAAGATACAATCCAGTATCTTATGCCAACTTTAACTGATATCCAGTCAGTGAGTGCTTATATGGATAATATACCTGTTGAAAAGAAGTTAAAAAGAAGCACTAGGAGAAATCAATGAAGGTGATGAATACATCATCTTCACTGATATGCTTGGGGGTAGTGTGAATCAGGAAGCAGTCAAATACTTACAGTATCCTAATGTATATGTGATTACAGGAATGAATTTACCTATTGTATTAAGTGTCTGTTATCATTAGCAAGCTGTGAAAAAGTGAATGAAGATGTCATTAGAAATGCGATTGATGATGCAAAGTCACAGATTGTTTATGTCAACGATGTTATGAAAAATATGGGGGTCGATGAGGATGATGAATAAAGATTGGTGGAAAAGCGCGTTGTTTATCAGGTTTATCCACAAAGTTTTAATGATACCAACAATGATGGGGTTGGTGATTTAAAAGGTATTACTGAAAAGCTTCCTTATTTATCTAAATTAGGTATTGATGTCATCTGGTTAAACCCAATCTATGAATCACCATTAGTAGATAATGGTTATGATATTGCGAACTATCGCAAAGATCAATCCGATGTATGGCACAATGGAAGACTTTGATGAACTATTAGAAACAGCACATAGTATGAATATTAAGATTATTATGGACTTAGTAGTGAATCATACAAGTGACCAGCATGAATGGTTCTTAAAGTCTAAATCTTCTAAGAATAATGAATATTCTGATTTCTATATCTGGAAGGATCCTAAAGAAGATGGCAGTGAACCAACAAACTGGGGTGCTACTTTTTGGTGGATCTGCATGGACTTATGTACCTGAAAGAAAACAGTATTATCTTCATTGTTTTGCGCCAGGACAGCCTGACTTAAACTGGGAAAATCCTAAGGTAAGAAAAAAGCAGTTTATAATGAAATGCGCTTCTGGTTAGATAAGGGTATTGATGGTTATAGAATGGATGTTATCTCTTTATTAAGTAAGAGACAGAATTTTCCAGACTTACCAGGAGAATATGATTATGCAAAATCATATTATAAAGGAGCTTCTAATGGACCTCGTATTCATGAATTCCTACAGGAAATGAATAGAGAAGTCTTATCACACTATGATGTGATGACAGTAGGAGAAACAGCCAATACCAATGTTCAGCAGGGTAAACTTTATACAGATCCTTTCTAGACACGAATTAAACATGGTATTCCAGTTTGATCATATGCATTTAGATTATGGTAAGTACGGTAAATTCTCTGATGTGAAGTTTAAACTCAGTGATTTAAAGAAGAGCTTATCAACTTGGATCAATGATTTAGGTGAGGGATGGAATTCACTTTATTGGGATAACCATGACCAGCCTAGAAATGTGACTCGTTTTGGTGATGATGGAGTATATCGTGTGGAATCAGCTAAAATGTTAGCTACTCTATTGCATATGATGAAGGGAACACCTTATGTTTTCCAGGGGGATGAATTAGGTATGAAAGATGTACCTTTTTACATCACTTGATCAATATAAAGATATTGAAACGGTCTTTATGTGTCAGAAAATGAAGGATGAAGGTGAAAATGAAGAAACAATCAAGAAATATGCTTATTTAAGTTCAAGAGACAATGCGAGAACACCATTCCCTTGGAATGGAGAAGAAGGTTCTGGTTTTTTTCTGATGCAAAGCCTTGGATTGATTATTCACCTGATAACAAGTTCATCAATGCAGAAGATGAATTAAAAGATCCAAATTCAGTATTCTATTATTATCAGAAATTAATTCGTTTAAGAAAAGAAAATCCTATAATTGTTCATGGATCTTATAAACTATTAGACGAAAATGATTCAGATATCTTCTCATATGAAAGAGAATATGAAGGTAAGAAATTACTTGTAGTATGTTCTTTCGCAAAAAGAGAAGGTAAGATATACATTGCCAGATGATTATAAGGATGCTGAAATTCTTATTGGAAATTATGAGAATGTATTGAAAACAGATGATAAAAATATTATTCTAAATCCATATCAAGCAGTAGTTTATCTAACAAAGGGGTAATGAGATATGGACTTTGACACACAAGCAGGACTTATTTATTCAACACTAAGTGATAATGAAAAAGACATGATTCAATATATCAGAAATCATAAATCTGATGTTGTAGGCATGCCTATTAATGAACTTGCGAAGGTTCTGCTTTCGTCAAAGAGTTCTGTATTACGTTTGGCACAGAAGCTAGGCTATACAGGTTATTCAGAATTAAAGTATTCTTTAAAGAAGGATATAGTGAAGAAAGCAGTTGTTCCTACAGATTTGGTTGAAAAATTTAGAAAAGAGATTGATAAAACATTTGAATATGCATCGCAGGTAAACTTTGCAACATTGATTTCCGAAATCCATAAAGCACGACAAGTCATTTTGTATGCGACGGGTTTTACTCAGAACAACTACACAAAACAGTTCTCCAGTGAGCTATTCATGGAAGGGCGTTCAAATTATATTGTATCTGGTGAAACTAATTTTGAAGTCATCTCACACTCCTAACTAGTGATGATTTTGTCATTATTATTTCATTGTCAGGTAATACACCAGGTATCAGAACAACAGTAAATGCACTGAATATGAAGGATATACCTATTCTTTCTATAACTGAGCTAGGAAAGAATTTCCTTGTAGAAAATTCAGATTATCATCTTTACTATAATACAACAGAATTTCCTCTTGAGGATGAACATATCATTTCTATGAATGCAGTAGGAATTGTTCTTACTATTCTTGCAAGAAAATATCAAGAATTCGCATTCTTTGATGAGTAAAGTCAGACTTAATGGTCTGGCTTTTTTGCGTGTTATAGACTTTACGAATATATATGTTAAATCAAGGTTGAATCTTATTCCGAAAAATTGAAAATAATTCATTTTTTCGGAATAAGAAGGTATAATATATGTGGGTGAATGAAATGAAACTTTTAGAAAGAAACTATTTAACAAAAATTATTAATGTAATTGGAACTCCTGATATTAAAGTGATTACGGGTATTAGAAGATCTGGAAAATCATGTCTGTTACTACAATTTATGGAATATATAAATCAAACTGATAAAGACGCGAATATTATTTTTGTTGATTTCAATTCTTTAAGTGCAGAGCCGTATTTAGAGTACCATGCATTAAATAATTATATAGAAGGTCAATATAAATCTAACAAGAATAATTATGTATGTATAGATGAAGTTCAAATGTGCAGTGGCTTTGAGGAAGTCATAAATAGTCTACATAGTAGTATGAAATATGATATTTATATTACTGGTTCGAATGCATTTCTATTAAGTAGTGATTTGGCTACTTTATTTACCGGTAGAACGTATGAAATAGAAATATTTCTTTTTTCTTATAAAGAATGTCTAAAATATTATACTGGGCAGTATTCACTTGATAGATACGTGAGAGAAGGTGGAATGCCTGAAACTTTGCTTTATCGTGAACAAGATGATAAGTATAAATACATACGAGATGTTTTTGAGACGCTTATTATAAGGTACATAACTAATAAATATTCGATGAGAAACAAAGAAGTTATTCATGATTTAGCGTACTTTATGATGGATAACATTAGTTCTTTGACATCAGCTAATAATATATCTAAATCATTAGCAAATGCTAATATTAAAATAACAGATAAGACTATAAAATTGTATATGCAATATTTGAAAGATTCATACTTGTTTTACAAAGTTAGAAGGTATGATATAAAAGGGAAAAAAATATTTGGCAACAAATGATAAGTATTACTTGTCTGACCATTCTTTCAGATATGCTATTATAGGAACAAAAACATGGACTATGGCAGAGTATATGAAAATATCGTTGCGATTGAATTGCTTAGAAGAGGGTATGAAGTTTATGTTGGTAAACTTTATAAAAAAGAAGTTGATTTTGTGGCTATAAAACAAAATGAGAAGATTTATTTTCAAGTAAGTGATGATATTTCGAATCAGAAAACTTTCGATAGAGAAGTTACTTCACTATTAGAAATACAAGATGCATATCCTAAAATCTTATTGGCTAACACACATCATGATGAATATCAGTATGAAGGTGTAAAAATAATTGATATTGAAGAATGGTTAAAATTGTAAATTTAAATGATTTGAATGCATATAAGATAATAAATAAATGTTTTACTTTATTCTTGTGAATCCTTCTAGCCTATGAGAGGGGTGTAACGGGTAAATAACTAATTATAGTTTCAGAAACAGTAAAAGGCGGATCGAAGTCCTGCTGGTCATGAGTTTGAGGTGGATAAGGTAACTACTGATACAAAGGGGCGAATATGCACGTAATAATATAAAACTAATAAATCATCATTGTGAGGGCTGTCCATTCAGATCAAGATGCACTAAATCCAGAATTGGAAGAAGCATAAACTACTGCAAGGAACTTGATGAGTTTCATAAGGAAGTAAGAAAAAATGTCACAAGCGAAGAAGGCAAGAAACTCATGTTCAAGAGAGATAATGAAGCAGAAGGAACTTTTGGTGATCTTAAGGAGAATATGGGTTATGACAGACTCTACAGAAGAGGACATGACAATGTTCAGATGGAGATCTACCTTGTTTCAATGGGACATAATACCAGAAACTGAAGAAGAGAATCAAGGAAACAGAAGAAAACCAGATGAAACAGGTCAAGGAGATGCTCAGATTGTTTATCTGCTGATAAAATTTTTTAGGAAATGGGCAGGTTCTTTTAAGTGCGTCTGAAATATGAAAAGGTTATTCACCATGCAGTAGTGAATAACCTTTTTTTGAGATATATGAAAAGAGCTATAACGCTCAAGGTAGTAGTAAATACTATCTATTCGTTATAGCCTCTTTATTCATTTCCTTTACACTTTGTCTTTTACGTATTGTGAATGGCACAATTGAGCGTGTCGCAAACATGGTAGGTGTTTCTATATGTTTAATAAGTTGGACTACTGCTTCCATGCCTAACTGATTTGGGCTTACATCAATAGAAGTCAGTGGTGGTTCTGAGAAACGTGCAAAGATAGAATTATTAAAGCTCACAATAGAAATATCATCAGGTACTTTCTTTCCTACTTCAGTAATTAGTCTCACCATAATGACTGCATAAATATCATCACATACCACAAAGGCACTCGGACAGTCATCACTTCTTAATAATTCAAGTATTTCATTGGGGTTATAGGAATAACTTGAAGAAAGATTCTTAATATAGTCTTCTTTCACTTCATAGCCTGCTTCGGATAAAGCTTGTATATAACCAAGACGTCGATCTATAGAATACTGTACATCTTTTTTCTCACCAATATAACCAATCTTTTGATGTCCTTTTTTTAATAAGTATTTCACTGCCTCATAGCCTGCCTGGACATTATCTGTATCTACACTGACTGATGTAATGGAATTCATTGGTGGTTTACCAATCATAATATAAGGAATCATACGTTCTCTTAAATAATCTGTCACAGAAGATTCAATTTTTGTATTGAGGAAGATATATCCTTCACAATCCGCAATTTCCATACTTGTCTTCATTTCTCTCGTATCTGCACCAGTAATAATATGGAGACTATAACGCCCTTTATTACACATATAACTAATACCTCTTATTATTTCTAGATAGAATGGATTCTCATAGACATCTACCATAGAACGAGGAAAGACGACACCAACATTATGTTTCTTAATATGTGATTTATCATATACATAACCGAGTTCATCCATTACTTTACGTACTTTTTCTTTCGTTTCTTCACTAATTGAATAATGATTATTAATTGTACGAGATACAGTAGATGGAGATACACCTGCTTTTTTCGCAATGTCTTTAATTGTGATACTCATTTAAATCACCTCACTTTTATTATACTGATTATTGTTGCGTTGCGCTATAGTTGCACTAATATTTGCATCATATATGCGTAAATACCCTGTTTTGTTGCATAAAATTTATTGTGTGAGTGTTTATAATCGTTAAAATAGAATTTGTAAGAAAAAAGGGAGTAAGACATAACCTTATTAAAAAGGAGGAAAAAGAAAATGAAGCTTATGACACTTAACACACATTCACTAAGTGAATGTGATGAAAAAAATAAGCTCCAGACAATTGCGAATTTTATTCTGAATCATGATGTTGATGTCATTTGTTTACAAGAAGTCAATCAAAGTATGAATGCAAAAAGTGTTTCTACCGACAGATCTTATGTCGGTAGAGATATTATTAAAGAAGACAATTATGCACTTGGATTAAGTCGATTACTTGGTGATCAATACAACTGGAACTATATTCCAGTTAAAGTAGGTTATGACAAGTTTGATGAAGGTGTAGCCATCTCTCTAAGTATCCAATTGTGAATAGTGAAAATACTTTATTGACGCAAACCGATGATTATACGTTCTGGAAGAAACGTAATTCTCTTGGAGTAGAAATAGTAAAAGAGAACACGCATTTCTGGGTTTATACTGACCCATTTAGGATGGTGGAAGGATGATGATAACCTTTCATCAACCAATGGCATAAGCTCAATGTTGTGGCAAATAAAGAAGTACCTGTTTACTTAGCAGGAGATTTCAATGCACCTGATATTATTCCAAACCAAAGCTATGAGACTATTAAAGAAGATGGATGGTTTGATACACGTGACGAGGCGGATGATGTCCAAGGTCGTTTTACTGCTCAGGGGTAAAATAGACGGATGGGATGAAGCAGTAGATGGTATGCGTATTGATTATATCTGGTGTAATAAAAAAGAACATGTAAAAAGCCATCATGTTGTCTTTGATGGTACACATGAAGATGTAGTTTCTGATCATTTTGGATTATTTATGGAGGATAGTTTATGAGAAAAAAAGTGGTGTGTTATTATCCGTATCATCTTTACCTAGTAAGTATGGTATTGGTTGTTTTGATGAAGCCGCTTATAAGTTTGTAGATGATCTCGTAGAAGCTAAACAAACATATTGGCAGATTCTCCCTTTAGGTATTACTGGTTATGGTGATTCACCTTATCAGTCATTCTCTACTTTTGCAGGTAACCCATATTTTATTTCTTTAGATGAGTTTGTGAAATGTGGTTATTTAAAGGAAGAAGATTTACCAGAGGCAGATATAAACAGTGATTATGTTGATTATTCTTATCTTTATGAAAATAGATATGCATTATTAAAGAAAGCTTATGAGAATTCACATATTACTGATAATGAAGATTTTAAAGCTTACTGTAAGGACAATGCATGGTGGCTAGAAGATTATGCATTATTTATGGCAATAAAAGCATCTTATGATAATCAAAGCTGGGAAAATTGGCCTTTAGAATTACGTTTAAGAAATGATGCGTTTCTTACTGAAAAACGTAACGAACTAAGTGATGACATTAATTACCATAAGTTCTTACAGTACTATGTATGGAAACAATGGTATGCATTAAAGGATTATGCGAATAGTAAAGGGGTAGAAATCATTGGTGATATTCCTATCTATGTCGCATATGATTCATCTGATGTATGGGGGACAGCCAGAATTATTCCAGCTAGATCCTGAAGTAAAACCAACTGCAGTTGCAGGTGTACCACCTGATGGTTTTTCTGCTGATGGACAGCTTTTGGGGTAATCCACTTTATGATTGGAAGAAACATAAAGAAACAGGTTATGCATGGTGGATTCAGAGAATTGCATATTGTAAGAAAGCTTACGATGTTGTACGTATTGACCATTTTAGAGGTTTTGATGAATATTTCTCAATTCCATATGGTGATACAACTGCAAGAAATGGACATTGGGAAAAAGGTCCAGGCTATGACTTATTTAAGACAGTTGAAGAGTCTTTAGGAAAACTCAATGTAATTGCAGAAGACTTAGGTTATTTGACTGATACAGTTAAACAGATGGTCGCTGATTGTGGTTATCCAGGTATGAAGGTCTTTGAATTCGCATTTGATTCACGTGATTCTTCTGGTACAAGCAACTACCTCCCTCATAACTATACAGAAAATTCAGTTGTTTATACTGGAACTCATGATAATGAAACAATGTTCGGATGGCTTAAGAATATTCTGCCTGAAGAAAGACAGATGTTGAAGGACTATCTACACTATGATGATGGTGATGATGACACTGTATTAGTGGATATGAGTATTGATTGTATTATGGCAAGTGTAAGTGATAAGTGCATTGTACCAATGCAGGATTACTTAAAACTTGATAATCAGCACGTATGAATAAACCTAATACTTTAGGTAATAACTGGATGTGGCGTTTAGATAAGAATGCCTTTAATGATTCATTAAAGGAACGAATGCGTAACATTACAGTAAAAACAAACCGTATTTAAAGGAGATTTTAAGAATGGATGTTAAGACGTTAATTAATACAAAGAGTTCAGGAGTTATTTAATTTATCATTAAAAGATTGTTCTAATGAACAAGCTTATATCGCATTATTAAGTGTTGTAAAAGACTTGCTTGATGATAAAAAGACAATTGAAGGTGATCGTAAGGTTTATTATTTCTCTGCTGAATTCTTAATTGGTAAACTCATGAGTAATAACTTAATCAACTTAGGTATTCGTAAGGAAGTAAAGGAATTATTCAAAGAAAACGGAAAGAGTTTAGAAGAAATTGAAGAAATAGAAGCTGAACCTTCACTCGGTAATGGTGGGTTAGGTCGATTAGTCGCTTGTTTCTTAGATTCAATCGCAACTTTAGACCTACCTGGTGATGGTGTAGGACTTAATTATCATTTTGGATTATTCCAACAAGTATTTGAATATAACAAACAGTGCGAAACACCAAACCCTTGGATTAATGATAACTCTTGGCTCATTCCTACAAACAAACATTATACTGTAGAATTTAAGGACTTTTTCTTTAAAGTCTCAATTATATGATTTAGACGTATTAGGCTATAAAGGAAATAAGAATAAATTACACTTATTTGATATTGCATCTGTTGATGAATCAATGGTACATGATGGTATTTCATTTGATAAATCAAATATTGTGCGTAACTTAACTTTATTCCTCTATCCAGATGATAGTGATGAAGCAGGTCGTAAATTACGTATTTACCAGCAGTATTTCATGGTATCTAATGGGGCACAGATGATTCTTGAAGATATCAAGAGTAAAGGAATCAGCTTAACTGATTTAGATAAGCATGTATGTATCAGATCAATGATACACATCCATCAATGGTTATTCCTGAATTGATTCGTCTTCTTATGAAAGAAGGACTTACAATGAAGCAGGCTATTGATATTACATCTAAAACATGTGCTTATACAAACCATACAATACTTGCAGAAGCTCTTGAAAAATGGCCATTGTCTTATCTAGAAGAAATCGTGCCTCAATTAGTACCTATTATTGAAGCATTAGATGCTGTTGCGAAAGAAAAGATCTACAAATGAAAAAAGTCGCAATCATTGATAATAATAAATTAGTTCATATGACACATATGGATATCCACTTTGGTTTCTCTATCAATGGTGTGGCTTCTATTCATACAGATATTTTAAAGAATACTGAATTACATGACTTCTATGAACTTTACCCAACACATTTCAACAACAAAACAAACGGTATTACATTTAGAAGATGGTTATTATCATGTAATGAAGAATTAACTGATTTGATTGATAGCTTAATTGGTGAAGGCTACAAACAAGATGCAAGTGAATTAGAGAAATTACAGAAATATTTAGATGATGAAGTAGTTCTTAATAAACTACTTACAATCAAACAGGAAAAGAAAACACAGCTTGCGAACGTAATCAAAAAAAAAGAAGGTATTGAGTTAGATCCTTCCTCTATCTTCGATGTTCAGGTTAAGAGATTACATGAATATAAACGTCAGCAGATGAATGTGTTATATATCATCTACCAGTACTTACAGATTAAAGTCGGTCATAAGCCTGCACATACTATTACATGTATCTTTGGCGCAAAAGCAGCTCCTGCTTATATCCTCGCAAAAAGATATCGTCCATACACTCCTTTGTCTGCACAGAACTTATTGACAATGATCCAGAAGTATCTCCTTACTTAAAAGTAGTCATGGTAGAAAACTATAATGTCACTTATGCAGAATCTATTATTCCTGCTTTGCTGATTTCTCTGAACAGATTTCCCTTGCTTCAAAAGAAGCATCTGGTACATCTAATATGAAATTCATGTTGAACGGTGCAGTCACATTAGGTACTGACGACAGTGTAAATGTCGAAATACATGAATTTGTAGGTGACGATAATATTTATATCTTTGGCGCAAAAGCTGATACAGTTATTGACCATTATGCGAAAGGTGATTATCATCCTCAGGATATCTTAAATAATGATCCTGAATTAAGAACACTTGTTGATTTTATTGTCAGTGATGAAATGAAATCAGTCGGTGATGTGGAATTACTTGAAAGATTACATAATGATATGTCATACAAGGATTGGTTTATGGCCTTACTTGATGCAAGAGACTATATTGAGACTAAAGTACGTGCTATCAACGATTATAAAGATAGAAAAGCATGGGCTAAGAAGATGTTAGTTAATATCTCTAAAGCTGGTTTCTTCTCTAGTGATAGAACTATTGCACAGTATAATGAAGATATCTGGAAATTAAAATAATCTCCTCAATCAGGGTTCTTAATGAACTCTGATTTTTTTGTTGATTTTATTTCATATATACTTTATTTTATTTACGAGGTGTAGAAAATGAAAAGAAATTATCCAAGTATTATTATTACTCCTGAAGGAGAAAAATGGCTCGATAAAGGGCAGATGTGGATGTATAAGAATAATCTAGGTAGTCTAGATGATTCTATTGAGAATGGTTCTTTTAGTAGATATTATGACGACTCAAGGACGTTATTTAGGTACAGGTTTTCTTTCTAAAGAAAGTCATATTACAGTACGTATCTTAACTAAAAATCAAAATGAAGTGATTGATAGAGAATTCTTTAAAAAGAAAATTCAGTTTGCCTATGATTTTAGAAAGACAGTAGAAAAAAGATAACTTAACTAATTGTCGTCTTGTATTTGGTGAAGCTGATGGCTTACCAGGCTTAACTGCAGACCGTTATAATGAAATCATTGTGACTCAGATTACATCTTATGGTTTAGATTTAATCAAGGATATGATTTATGAATTATTATTAGAAGTATTAAAAAGAAGATGGTCAGAATGTATCTGCCATCTATGAAAGAAATGATGTTAAAGTACGTGCGAAGGAAGGTTTAGAACTCTATAAAGGATTCTGGAAACCAAGCACATTACCTACTACAACAGTTATTAATGAAAATGGTTTGAAACTTAATGTAGATGTAGAAAATGGTCAGAAGACTGGTTACTTCTTAGATCAGAAATCTAATAGAGTATTACTTAGAAACATGTCTGCAGGTAAGACAGTATTAGACTGTTTTAGTCATACAGGTGGTTTCGCATTAAATGCAACTTTTGGAGGGGCTAAATATGTCACTGCTTTGTAGATGTTTCTCAGACAGCTTTTTAGATCAAGGTCTTGCGAATGCAAAGATGAACCACTTAGAAGAAAGAATGTCTTTTGTACAGGATGATGTCTTTGATTACTTAGATAAATGTCACCAGGGACAGTATGATATTATTGTCTTAGATCCACCTGCATTTACTAAATCAAGAAGAACTGTCAACCATGCTTATACTGGCTATAAAAATATTAATATGAAAGCTATGAAGCTTTTAAGACAGGGTGGATATTTAATTACATGCAGCTGTTCACGTTTTATGGAAACTGCACTCTTTGAACAGATGTTAAGAGAATCCGCAAAAGAATGTGGAGTGACTCTAAAACAAGTATCAGTGACTCAACAGAATGCCGATCATCCAATTCTTTGGACTATGGAAGAAACATCTTACTTAAAATTCTATATCTTCCAGATTATTTAGAAGTCTTCGGACTTCTTTTTAATGCTTCATAAAATTTATTTTTATATTTATAGCTTAGCTTAAATATCTCTAGATTAAGATAGATATCTAATTGATTAATTTTAGTAATATAACGTGTATTTACACATGTATTCTTATTAATTTGTACAATCTGTTTAGAACCAATCTCTTTTAATATCACCTTTAAAGGTTTATAGAGATGATAGTTCTTTTTTTTTTGTATATATTGTAGTGAGATGTTCATGTGTATGTATGTAGATAATATGATTAATAGGAATAGAAATATCCTGGTAATTATACTTGAAATGATAATAATCACGAGAATGAAAGAATGTGCATAATATGAAAGGAATATCTTTTTCTAGACTATTTTCAAATATATAGTAAAAAGGCTGATAGATGACAGTTTCAGGACCTAATGGGTGATTGGTAACTATCACAATAAAAGCCTTTTTATTTATATTTCTTATTCTTGGTATATCTTCAAGTGTATCAGTAAAACACAAATCTGCAGGAATAAGAGTGTTAGATATTGTATAAGGATGATGTAGATGATAATCAAGTATATTGGTTATTGTTTCTGTTATATGAGAATTTGAATGTACTATAGAAATAATCATGAGATCCCACCACCTATTAAATAAAAAAAAGGACTACTAATAGTCCTTGAGCGTGTAAACACACTGTTATAGCTTCCGTGAACACAATACATGAATAACTCACTATATGACATAACATGTATCATGAAACGAAAAATAATGTCATGAAAGATAGTAAATGAGAATTTTACGCTCATGAGCGCCATACGCTCATATTTATTTCTATGCTTAAGGCATAGAGGTAAATAGATATGTCAATGGGAGAAAGATTAAGAGAAGCAAGAAATAAAATAGGATATTCACAGGAAGAAGTGGCAAGACGTATTGATTTTAGATCGTACAACTATAGGAAAGTATGAAAATGATGCATGTGTACCATCTTCAACTACTCTTGCAAGACTAGTAGAAATCTATTGTACAGATGCGAATTATATTTTATATGGTAAAGAGATGAAGGTGATGAATATATCGTGTACCAAAGAACTGTATGAGAGATATCTATATGTTGCTTTCAGAATATCTTATAGAAGATTATGCACATAATGAAAACATCCACGAGTAGTGGATGTTTTTAAATCTGTGGTTTGATTAATACTCTTCCTGTACCACGATAAACATTAACTAAACCTTCACCACTCATAGCTGAACCAATGAGTGTTTTACCGCTTCTTTCTACTGTAAAGTCAAGGTTTTCACTCCAGGCAATGGCGAATGAACCGTCAATCTTTAACGTATCGTTATGTAAATCTATTGTAATAAGTTCTTCTTGTGGTACATCACATTCTAAGACTACTTTACCAGAACCCTTAAGACATAGATTAAATAATCCTTCTTCACCAATAGTTTGTCCTGATACACTTTTAATCATAGATGAACTTAAGCTGACTTTGGTTTCAGATGCACAATATAAACCATCCTCTACACACATCGCTCCATTCCAATCATCTAGATCTTTCAATAATATAATGTTTATAACTTGGTTCTGTGACTATTACACCTGTACCAACATATTGTGGCTTAATAGTGGATTCACCAGTGACCTGTGCATTAAAGAACTTTTTAATTGTATCTCCAATACCCTTTAAACCTGTTGTCTGATGTACATTACCCACATACCATTGCATTCCCCTGGTCGTATATTGACACTTTCATCATTTAAAGTAATCATTAGTTGTCTTTTCTTTACATTCATCTGACTCATATAGAACTTAGTTTGTGCATCCTCTGCAGTACTGACTTAAATCCTTATCATATTGAATGACTTTAAAAAATCCCTTTACGACTTACTACAGAAACATTACTATTATCTTCAAAATTAAAAATTTGGAATCCCATAAAAAAACCTCCTTGACACTATTATATACGAAAAAAAGGTCTTATGACCTTTTTTAAATCTTAATAATACCATCTACAGACTTTTTCTTTAATTCTTCAATAATAGAGACTCCTGCACTCGTACCAATACGTGTTGCTCCATTTTGAATCATTTTAATAAAAGTATTTGCATCTCTAATACCACCTGCAGCTTTTACTTCTACATCATCACCCACATATTTCTTCATTAATGCGACATCTTCAAATGTTGCACCACCTGTTCCAAAACCAGTAGAAGTTTTAATAAAATCAGGTTTAACTTCTTTCGCAATTTCACATAGCATAATTTTTTCTTCATCAGTAAGATAACAGTTTTCAAAGATTACTTTACAAGGAATATTGTGAGCATGACATGCAGCTACAATCTGTGTCATTTCATCTTTAATATAATCCCAGTTCTTATTCTTAACTTCTGTTTGATTAATCACATAATCAATCTCAGTTGCGCCTTCTTCAATCGCATTATTTGTATCAAATACCTTTGAGGCAATAGTAGTTTGTCCTAAAGGAAATGAGATGGCGGCTCCTACATGAATATCAGTACCCTTTAGTAGTTCTGCACATAAATGAGACTGTACCTGATTGATGGCAACCATTTTAAAATGATAATCCTTAGCCTCATTACATAGTTTTTCCATATCTTTACTAGAAGCATCAGTATGAAGATTAGTATGATCAATCATCTGTGCTAAATCATCAATAGTATATTCTTTCATAATCATCTCTCCTTTACATATATGCTAACATTATAACTTTATTATGTCAACATTATGT
>VOFC01005618.1_pt1 | contig 18920 bp, 34 predicted proteins | sample 5384161 | NCBI WGS metagenome assembly VOFC01 (sample SAMN12384722, study PRJNA508395) | human gut metagenome | isolation source: healthy gut B | host: Homo sapiens
TTGTTTCTGTTTTACGATTTATCATTTTACGATTCGATTGGGGCGGTCTTTTTCCGACAGGCCCTTTCAATCGGGACGACAAAGATAAAATATAATAATGAAGAATGAATAAGGAAAAATGAAGATTTTAGTAACTTTGCCCCGAATACATAATCGTAGCATAAAAAATAGATAACACCATGATTACTTTCCCGAATATCAAAATAAACCTGGGGCTGTCCATTACGGAAAAACGTCCTGACGGATACCATAATCTGAAACTGTTTTCTATCCCGTCGCTCTCGAAGACGCTTTGGAAATCAGAACCAATCCCGAAGCCCAACAGAAATTCACGCTCCACCAGCACGGAATGGAAATAGCCGGCAATCCGAAAATAATCTGGTAGTAAAAAGCTTATTTGTTATTAGACAAAGAATTTCACCTGCCTCCTGTCGAGATTCATCTGTACAAACATATCCCTTCAGGAGCCGGACTGGGAGGCGGTTCGTCGGATGCCGCCTTTATGTTGAAGTTGCTCAATGAACATTACAACCTCCAATTGTCCGACAACCAACTGGAGGACTACGCCGCTACCCTGGGAGCCGACTGTGCCTTCTTCATCAAAAACACACCGACTTACGCCGAAGGTATCGGAAATATCTTCTCCCCGATAGAGCTATCCCCTGAAAGGTTACCGGATTATGATTGTGAAGCCGGATGTTTCGTATCCACCCGGGAAGCCTTCGCCAATATCCGCCCCCACCGTCCCGAATATCCGGTCAGAGAGGTTATCCGTCGTCCGGTCGCAGAGTGGAAAGATACATTAATCAATGACTTCGAAGCGAGTGTCTTCCCGCAATACCCCGTTATCGGAGAAATAAAAGAAGAGCTCTATCACCAGGGAGCAATCTATGCCTCCATGAGCGGTTCGGGTTCTTCCGTATTCGGCTTGTTCGCCGCCGACACCACACTGCCGGAGATAGATTGGGGACTAATGCTTTGTAGTACCGTCACAACACAAACACAAAATAAAAACACGACAAAACTACTATGCAATTTTTAGCCTGCTCTATGTTTTGAGGTAACATAACTACCGCCAATCAGGTATTCACATATCCAAGAGGGGTTTCAGGTTATTTGCATCTAAATAAAACGCATGCACACTAGCGTCTACTTTGTTCATCGGTCTTTCTAAAAATATCTATAATTCTTATTGAATTCCTCTTTCTCTTAGTTTCAGCTGCCAGTTCCAAGCCGAACGTAGAGTGTCCTCCAAATTGGCTTCTGCCTTCCATCCCAACTCCTTATTAGCAAAATCAGGATTAGCCCATACCTTCTCAATATCTCCGGCACGACGACCCACGATCTGATAATTAAGTTTCACACCGGTAGCTTTTTCAAACGTATTGATCAGTTCCAATACAGAAACGCCTTTACCCGTTCCAATATTAAAGACTTCCACCTTCTCCTTCTGCTTGTTATTCAAAATGCGATCCATTGCGATAACGTGAGCCTTCGCCAAATCCACTACATATATATAGTCACGGATGCAAGAACCGTCCGGTGTATCATAATCATCCCCGAACACACTCAGTTTTTCACGAATACCCATCGCTGTCTGAGTAACATAAGGTAGCAAATTTTGTGGAACCCCATTAGGTAATTCACCTATTAATGCAGTGGGATGTGCGCCAATAGGATTAAAGTAACGCAACATAATAGCATTGATAGGCGATCCCGAAGCAACTGTATCACGAATAATTTCTTCATTGATCTGTTTTGTATTACCGTACGGAGACTCAGCCTTCTTAATCGGAGCCTCTTCCGTTACAGGAAGAACATCGGGCTGACCATACACCGTACATGATGATGAAAAAATAATACCTTCTACTCCATGTTTCGGCATTAACTCCAACAGGTTAATCAATGAAACCAAGTTATTGCGATAATACAACAACGGTTTTTGTACCGATTCACCCACAGCCTTGCTAGCCGCAAATGAATAATACCTTTTATACCCGGATATTTAGTAAACAGCTTATCCATTCCCTCAAGATCCAAGCAATCCAACTTTTCAAATGCAGGACGGATTCCTGAAACCTTTTCTATATTATCTACCACATCGGCGCTTGAGTTGGACAAATTGTCCACAATCACTACGTCGTAACCGCTATTTTGCAGCTCTACTACCGTATGAGAACCGATGTAGCCGGTTCCTCCTGTTACTAAAATTCTTTCTTTCATATTATTTAAAAATGGTTAGTTTTTCGGTTTTCGTCGTTTGAGCTACAAATTTAAGGAAATAAAATGGAAATGCAATAATCTGCCACCAATTTTATTTTCTAAAAAGCTAATTAAGGTACGATTTGGTAGCATTCAGGTATAAAAAAGAATTGGAAACTCTAACCTGTATGTGCCACACAGCAGAGCTTCCAATCCCCTATTTAATTATCAACTGTAAGTCCTTTTACACCACGCCGGAGAATCCCATGAATGCCATGGCGAGCAGGCCGGCGGTAATCAATGCAATCGGTGTGCCCTGCATTCCTTTCGGAACTTTCACGAGGCTCATCTGTTCGCGCAATCCGGCAAAAAGCACCAGTGCCAGACCGAAGCCGATAGCCGTGGAAAACGCGTATACAACTCCTGTCAGCAGGTCATAGTCTTTCTGAATCACCAGGATAGCGACACCCAGAATACAACAGTTGGTTGTAATCAACGGCAAGAACACACCCAAAGCCTGATACAGAGAGGAGAACCTTTTTCAGGATGATTTCCACCATCTGAACCAATCCGGCAATCACCAGGATGAACGTAATCGTTTGCAAGTATCCCAATCCGAAAACATCCAGTACAAACTTCTGAATCAGGAAGGTGACGATGGTAGCGATGGTCAACACGAAAGCAACCGCAGCGCTCATACCCATCGCAGTTTCCACCTTCTTGGATACGCCCAGGAACGGACAGATACCCAGGAACTGCGACAACACGATGTTGTTTACAAAGATTGCCGAAATAAATATCAATATATATTCCATATTCTTTTCTTATTTAATTGAATTAGGCTTTCTTGAAACTGTTAATCAACGCAATGAGGTATCCCAAAGCGATGAAAGCACCCGGAGCCAATACGAATACCAACATTCCATATTCTTCCGGCATGATGGTCAAATCGAAAGATTTTACCGGTTCCCAAAAACTCGCGGACAGCACCCAGTAAAGTCAGGGCGATGGTAAAGCCAAGCCCCATACCGATACCGTCGAACATAGAAGCGACTGCGTTATTCTTGGCAGCGAAGGCCTCGGCGCGTCCCAACACAATACAGTTTACGACAATCAACGGAATGAAAAAGGCCGAGTGTGGCGTACAGTCCCGGCACGTATGCCTGCATCACCATTTGGAGCAACGTCACGAAAGACGCAATCACCACAATAAACGAAGGGATACGCACCATGTCCGGAATCAGGTTCTTAATCAGTGAGATCACCACGTTCGAGCAGATCAATACGAACATCGTTGCCAGTCCCATGCACATACCATTGATAGCAGATGATGTCGTACCCAATGTAGGACACATACCAAGCAGGAGTACAAACGTAGGATTCTCTTTTACAATCCCGTTCATCAATACTTTAAAATTATTCATATCTCTACTCCTTTCTTAATTAGCACTGACAGAATCAGTTAGTTCAACTTTGATCGTAGCTCCCGTAGCAGCGTCAGCAGCATCTGCGTCCGCGCCTTTCGCTTTTTGAGAAGCACCGGTTACACCATTCACTTCCCCGCCTTCGGCTTCTTATAGGCTTGATAAGCAGCATTTACGGCATTCAAGAAAGCGCGTGAGGTAATCGTAGAAGCCGTGATGGCATCCACTGCTCCCCCATCTTTACTGACGGTCAACGGAGCTTCACCCGGATTCATACCCAAAATAGATTTCGTACTCTCTTCGTGAGATACTGCCTTTTCTCCTTTCGCAGGATCATACGCTCCGAACCATTTGTCGGCCTTCGAACCCAGTCCCGGAGTTTCCGTATGAGCCAGCAGGGAGTAGTTGTAGATTTTACCTTCGGCGTTAAAGCCAACCAGCACTTTCAGCTCGCCGCCGAATCCCATGGACTTAGCTTCAACAGCCGTACCCACCAGCTTATCACCGTTCTTGGCCGGATAAACGATAAAGTCAACATTCTTCTTTCCATCTTTCTCACTGAAAACAGTATCGCTTTCGGCTACCGGATTATTGGTATATTCAGGAAGCACCTTTTTCAAGGCCTCGTTCAGCGTCTTTGCATTCGCTTCGGCAATGGGGCCTTTCGTCAGTTCGTTTACATAAGCCAGCAACGCTACGGAAACGGCTGTAACGCCCGTAAGTACCAGCAACATATTCTTTAAAGATGATTGTAACTTTTCATTTCTTCTTCGCTACCTCCCCAAAGCGTTTTAGGTTTACAATATGTATTAATCAGCGGAGTGAATGCATTCATGATAAGAATAGCGAACGACATACCTTCGGGATAGGCACCGAACAGACGGATCACTACTGTCAGCAGACCGATGCAAACGCCGTAGATCAGCATACCTTTCTTGCTCATCGGAGACGTCACATAGTCGGTTGCCATAAAGACAGCACCCAGCATCAGACCACCGGAAAGCAACTGCAATACCGGAGAAACGTATTTTTCCGGATCTGCCAGGTGCATGATGCCTGCAAAGACAAACACAGTAGCCAGGATAGACACAGGAATATGCCAGGTGATGATTTTCTTCCAGAGCATATAAACGAGTCCGATCAGCAGAGCCAGCGCGCTCACTTCACCGAGACATCCGCCGTTTTGTCCGATCAGCAGGTCAACGCATCCGGAATCTGGCTTAAAGCGGCAGTGTCACCGTAAATGGCTTGCTTCATCAAGGCCAGCGGAGTGGCACCGGTGGTAGCATCCGTATAAGCGGTCAACTGTCCGACTACCGGCCAGCTGGTCATCTGCACCGGGAAAGAAAGCAACAGAAACACACGTCCTGCCAATGCCGGGTTGAAAGGGTTGCAGCCCAATCCGCCGAAAGACATCTTTCCCACACCGATAGCAAACAGTGCGCCGAGAATGATAATCCAGATAGGCAGGTTAGACGGTAAATTAAATGCCAGCAACACACCTGTAATGACAGCAGAACCGTCGCAGATGGTGGTGGTCGGTTTCTTCATTAAATATTTTCCGATCGCCCATTCGAAGAATAAACAAGCCGCAACGGAAGTAGCCGTGACAATCAGGGCACCCAGTCCGAAGAAATAGAGAGACACCAGAAAAGCCGGAATCAGTGCAATCAGCACGCCATACATATTTTTCTGTACGCTGTCTCCGCTATGAACGTGAGGGGATAATGATACGATAAATTTATTTTCCATATTCGTTATTTTTTAGCTTGACGTGCACGAATCATAGCTCCTACTTTGCCTTTACCCAGACGACAATAGTCGAGCAGCGGACGGTTGGCAGGACAAGTGAACTGACAAGAGCCGCACTCAATACAATCCATGATTCTTTCTTTTTCCATTGTTTCAAAATCTCCGTTTTCAGACAAAGCTCCGAGTAAGTACGGCTCCAATCCCATCGGACAAGCACTCACACACTTTGCGCAACGGATGCAGGTTTGTGCTTCACCACGTTTGGCTTCCTTCCGGTTCATAATCAGGATGCCGGAACTGCCCTTCGCAGTAGGAACCTCGATATTTACGAGCGCCTTACCCATCATCGGACCGCCACCGATCACCTTACCCGTATCTTCGGGCAGACCACCGCAAGCGTCAATCAACTGTTTCATCGGTGTACCGATACGGGCCAAGAAGTTGGACGGCTTCGCAACCGACTTTCCTGTCACGGTAATCACACGTTCGAACAACGGTTTATTTTTCTGCACAGCTTCATAAACGGCAAATGCCGTTCCCACGTTTTGCACGACAGCTCCCGTAGAGATAGGCAACGCACCGCTTGCCACCTGACGTTTGGTGATCGCGTCAATCAGCTGCTTTTCACCTCCCTGCGGATATTTCACCTTCAAGGGCACCACTTCGATGCCTGCATAGCTGGAAGCCACTTTCGTCATCAGCTCGATAGCATCCGGCTTATTGTTCTCGATTCCGATAAACGCCTTATTCACTTTCACGGCTTTCATCAGGATAGACACGCCTACCATGATTTCTTCCGCGTGTTCCAGCATCAGCTGATGGTCGGCAGTCAGTAAGGTTCACATTCCACCGCATTGATAATCACACATTCAGCCTTAAAAGAAGGAGGAGGACAAAGTTTCACCTGTGTAGGGAAACAAGCACCGCCTAGACCTACGATACCGGCATCGGCAATCTTCTTCACAATTTCTTCCGCCGAAAGATCGCATTCTTTGACCAGTGTCTTGCTGCGGTCGATGGTTTCTTCCCATTCGTCACCTTCTACATCAATAAAGATAGCAGGTTTTGCATAACCGCTCGCATCGACAATAGTATCAATCTTCGCCACTTTACCACTGACCGAAGAATGAATTGCTGCCGAAACAAAGCCGGCAGGTTCGGCAATCTTCGTGCCTACCTTTACCACATCCCCTTTCGCAACAACCGGTTTTGCAGGTGCACCGATGTGCTGCCCCAGCAAAATAACAGCCTTTGTAGGAACTTCCGCTGTGATAATGGGTTGATGTGCCGACAATTTATTTTCGTGTGGATGAACTCCACCAATTGAAAATGTCTTTAACATACAATTCTGTATTTTATTCTGTTATTATTCTGTTACTTTCGGAGCTTCTGTAGCCTTTTCAGCAGGAGTTTCCACTTTTGCCGCCGGTGCAGGAGTTTCCACCGCTTCTTTAGAAACAGCAGCCGGTTTTGGAGCAGCCGGAGCTTCTTCCTTCGGTTTCCTCGGCGGGAAATTCAATTCGATAATGGTATTCTGCGGACATACTTCCACGCATTTCCGGCAAGATTTGCACTTGTCAGGATCGATGTAAGCCAAGTTGTTCTCCAGCGTAATGGCTTCGAACGGACAAGTCTTGACACACTTACCACAGCCGATACAGCTCACTGTACAAGCCTTACGTGCTACGGCCCCTTGTCTTTGTTCACACAAGAGACGTACACACGGCGTGATTTCTTGCCTTGCGGACGAATCTCGATGATCGCCTTCGGACAAGCCTTCACACAAGCGCCACAAGCTGTACATTTGGCTTCATCCACTTCCGGAAGCCCCGTTTCAGGATTCATGTGGATGGCATCGAACTGACAAGCAGCCACACAGTCGCCACACCCCAGACATCCGTAACTACAACCCGTTTCCCCACCATAGAGCGAAGCGGCAATAGCGCAACTCTTCGCACCGTCGTATTGATTAATACGCGGACGATTCATACACGTTCCGTTACATCTCACCACTGCTACCATCGGTTCAGCCTCTCCGGCTGCCAGTCCTAGGATATCAGCAATTTTAGCCATGACAGGTTGTCCGCCTACGGGGCAGAATTTTCCATCCAGCGAGCCGGCTTTGACGCAAGCGTCGGCAAAACCGCTACAACCAGGATAGCCACATCCACCACAGTTTGCCTGGGGCAACACTTCCCCCACCTGGGCAATCCGCGGGTCTTCATACACGGCAAATTTCTTGGAAGCTACATAAAGAATAGCGGCCAGCACGAGCGCTATAGCTCCCAATGAAATCACTGCAATCAGAATCAAATTCATAATGTTTTTAGTTATTTATTGGTTTTATAGTAAATGAAAAATGTTGTTTCATTCGCGTTTTGTTAAGCCATAATATAAAATAATAAGGTATAAGGATTGCCAGAGAAAGAAGAGCTGCATACAGTTCATTCTCCATCAGAGCCATCAAAAGAAACAATGAAAATATAAGAAGTACGAAAGGAAGTACGAAAGCCAACACTACCGCCATCATGCCCATCGACGTTTCGCCGACCACCATCACCTTCTCTCCCACCTGGTAGGAAGCCGCTGCGGTATCAATTATATCTATGATTTTGTCTTTACTATCCGCCGAAGAACAGTGGCCTTTTGCGCTACAAGCCGCACAAGCCGATGTCTGAACGATCCTCACCGACAGATGAGAACCCTGTATGTTTTCCACAATACCTAGATGCTTTATAGTATTATTCGTCATTTTGCAAACTCAACATTACAAATCGCGGCAAATTTAATCATTATTTGTGAACTACGAAGCATTCCTCAAACTTTTTCTACCTAATAAAATGTTATTCTTGAATCATTACGCCGCCTCACGGAGGCAGTAGAAAACAGCCAAGGCTGACATTGCCCCCCACCCCATCGAATATGTACAACTGGCGTTCGCCATCGCAACGGATTGCGGAGAAGCGGGACGCGAGTTTTTCCATCGGTTGTGCCGGGTATCTGCCAAGTACGAACGGGAACATGCCGAACGGATATTCTCCAACGCACTCACTGCCAATCATGGGGATATCCATCTGGGCACGGTGTTCTATCTCGCCGAAGCTTTGGGGGAGTTACCGTCCGCAAAGAGGAGGTTGCAAACAGCCGGAAAAGGTACAAAAGGTACAGCAAATGCAGCAGCAAAAAACTTTCACACACACACGTGCGCGCGTAATAAGGTGGACAATGAAGAACCGAGTCCGGAGTCTGAGGAACTGTTGCCGGGTAGCGAACCCAAACAGCCGCTACCCACCTTTCCGGCAGCCGACTGGCCGGAACTCCTGTTGTCATTATGAGTTACGGAAGCACCACGCACAGAACGATGTCATGCTATTGGGAGCACTGACCGCCTGGGTTCTTGCATGGAACGGTATGTAGGTGTCCATATGGCGGTAAACTCCAGTCCCCCTGCATGCAAAGTTTCATTATAGCTCTCCCTGCTTCCGGAAAAAGTGCCCTGTCATCCATACGGCTGCTTGTGGATCCTATCCATGACCAGCTCCGCGCCGAATGGGCCGAAGAAATAAAAGCCTACAAAAAAGCCAAAGCCGCCTACGAAGCAATGGGCAAAAGAACGTTCTAAAATAGACGCCCCGCAAATACCGGCCAACAAAATGTTTCTTATCTCGGGCAATAACAGCGGAACAGGCATTCTGCAAAATATCATGGATGCCAACGGCACAGGACTTATCTGCGAAACCGAAGCGGATACCATCTCCGCTGCTATCGGTTCTGAATACGGAAACTGGAGCGATACGCTCCGCAAGGCGTTCGACCACGACCGCCTGTCGTACAACCGGCGCACCGACCAGGAATACCGGGAAGTAAAGAAAAGCTATCTTTCCGTCCTGCTTTCCGGTACACCCGCGCAAGTAAAACCACTCATTCCCTCGGACAGAAAACGGGCTTTTCTCGCGCCAGCTGTTTTACTATATGCACGGCATATGGACATGGATCAACCAGTTTACGAAAGTGGCGAAACCGATCATGGAAGCCATCTTCACCAGGCATAGGTCTGGAATGGCAAAAAAGCAACTGGACCAGATGAAAACACACGGGCTTCATACGCTCCGGCTCACTGATGAACAAAAGCAAGAGTTCAATGCCCTCTTTTGCCGATCTTTTTTTCCGTTCGGGACTTGCCAACGATAACGAAATGAGCAGTTCCATAGCCCGTCTGGCTGTCAATACGTGCCGCATCATGGCAGAAATAGCTATGATACGTGCACTGGAATGCGACCAGCCTTATCAGTTCAAGGGTTCTTCCGCCCCTCTGCTGACTCCTGACAAGGAGATTGCCGCCGATAATATCAAAGACGGCATTATCACCCGTTGGGATGTGACAATCACCGCTGAAGATTTCCATGCGGTGCTGGAGCTTGTAACCCGCTCTATCGTCATGCAACACATATCTTGTCTTTTCTTCCTTCCACAGAGGTCAAACATAGAGCCAATGCCGACCGGGATGCACTTTTTGAAATGATGGGCAACCAGTTCACCCGCACACAGTTGTTGGAGCAGGCTGAAAAGATGAAAATCAAACCTAACACTGCTCTTAGCTGGCTGAACCGTCTGATAAAAAAAGGATTGCTTATCAATACAGACGATAAAGGCGTTTATACGCGCACGCATGTGTGCGTGTGTTAGGGAGCCCTCGGAAAAAGTGCATTTTTTGCATTTATATAACAACAGGACGTTTCATGAATCCTAAAGCGGCGCTTTAGAGGTGGTAAAGCATAGCTTTTTACGATTGCTAAAGCGGTGCTTTTTACTTTTGCCGCTCTTCTAAGGTTCTCCCAAGGCATCTATAAGTCGTACAGGCGTTGCAGAAGTCCGGGACATAGAGAGATCCATTTCTTCATTTTTCGATAAGCGGCAATGTCGGTAAGTTCCGGAGAATAGAGTTGCGCCAGTTCCATGCGCCCGTAGGCACGTATTTTGAATTCGTTCATGATGGATAAGTTTCTGATTTACAATTACAAAAATAACAAAACATATTCACATATCCTACGTTTTTCCATTGAATAACCAACCGTTACTGCGCATAATTGACAACAATCGCGTGCAACTGTAGACTATTGATTTTTGCGGGTTTCAGGGTGGTATCTTTGTATCGTCGAAAGGGAAAAGAATCCCCCGGGACAATCTGTTTAACTCTTTAATTTATTGTTTTATGATTCGTTACAAAATTTATCAGAACCAGCAGCAGAAAGGCTTGAATGCAGGCAAGTGGTTCGCCCGTGCGGTAAGCGACGAGACATTCGATCTGGCCAAGCTCGCCGAACACATGTCGAAACACAATTCACCGTATTCCAGTGGTGTCACCAAAAGCGTGCTTTCTGATATGGTAGACTGCATCAAGGAATTGTTGCTCGACGGCAAGTGTGTGAAAATCGATGACCTAGCCATTTTTGGTGTGGGAATCCGCAGTAAGGCAGCCGATACGCTGGAAGAGTTCTCGTTGGAGAAGAACATCACCGGTATGCGTCTGAAAGCTCGTGCTACCGGTAATCTGTCGACTAATAATCTGAAACTCGACAGTCAGCTGAAACAGCAGGCCGAATATCAGAAACCAACAACCGCGGGAGGAGGTTCCGGGTCAGGTGACACCCCGATCCGAAACCTAATCCGGACGAAGGAGGACGAAGCACCGGACCCGACTGTTTAAGTCACTGCTTAACCAGATTATATTAAATCTTTATCTTTATTTTAAAATCTTTAAAAAAGTAACATCATGAGTAATTCATCTTCTCCCCGCTCCGTATGGAGCTTCATCATCAAAGTGATCATCACCGTTGCTACTGCTATCGTAGGTGGTCTGATAGGAGTACAGAGCTGTATGTAGACTTATGCGTACCATCACTCTGATTATCATTCATTGCAGTGCCACGCCAGAGGGGAAATCCCTTTCGGCGGAAGCCTGCCGACTGGACCACATCCTCCACCGGGGATTCCACGACATCGGCTATCATTTCTACATTACACGTCGACGGAGAGATCCACCGTGGCCGTCCTCTGGAAAAGGTCGGGGCACACTCAGCCGTGACCATAACACCCATTCGATTCCAGCTTATAACAATATGGCAATCTGTAGTAATATATTTCTCTGCTTCAATCAGGTACCTTAGTCGCCCTTATCCATTATGACGTCCGATAAAAAGATCAGCTTTTATTATGATATTTTTACGAATATCTTTTTATTATCATCTCATCGTTATCTTGTAATTCAAGGCGATGAACATTTATTCCATTAGCCACAACTTTTACTTTCTGTAAAAAGGTTTTAATGGTAATGAAGCATCCCTATACTTGGAACTTGTTACAATAATACTGTCTGCACGTTCCAACAACTTACGTTCATTCCCTCTCACCAATGGATAAATATATTTCTGTTTCGTAATATCCAAATGCCAATGAACGATTAACTTCGTACTGGCAGGAATTAATCTAATCAATAGAAATGCAACAAAAGGATTAGGATGATGAAAATGAATAATATCAGGCTGCCAAGATTGGATATTTCTTTTAAATAAGAATAATAAAGAAAAGGAAAATGATTGGCTCGCCACTTTCATAAAACACCCAATCCGCAAAACCTGTATACCGTTTATTTCACTGCAAATAGTCTGATTGGAATCATTAAAACATATAACGGTTATCATACTCCTTTAATCCTTCCACAATATCCTGACATACAGATTCAGTACCGCCTAGATATGGGTAAGAATACTTAGAGATATGAAGTACTTTTTTACCCTTTTTTTTCAGTATCTTTCATTAGATATCAAAATATAATATATTCACAAACAGCTTTATCTGAAAGACTAATGCTTATCAATTATTCTTGAATGGAGTAGCATGTCTATTTTTCACTATATCTTCAAAATAAACTAGCTGTGAGTAAGGCCGTTTCTTTCCACGTAATCCAATATGGATAACTTACATCATTTCCAGAAAGTACATCCACCATCCTTTTACAGATATCACTAGGATCATTTGGATCAAATACAACAAGTTTTTCTTTACCAATCTCTCTAAAAAACTGGAATGTCAGAGCATATGATAGGCAAATTAAACTGCATTGCCTCAATAATAGGAAGACCAAATCCTTCATAAAAAAGGGAAAAATTAAAGCCTTAGCGTCTTTATACCATTCATATAACTCTATATCATCAATATTTCCTGTAAAAATGACACGTTCTTCTCGTAAATTTATATCTTTAACAAGTTCAATTATTTTCGTATCTCCCGTTATAAAACCTTCTTTCTTACCAACAATAACAAATTTTATATTACGCTCTTCCAAAGCTTTAAAAGCCAATAAAGCATTCTTAAGATTTTTATGAGGTTTTATATTACCAACAAAAGGAAATAATCATAGTCTATATGAGTAGAACATATATTATTGGTATTAATATCACAACCATTATATATACATTTTACTTTTCCTCCGACTCTCCTACCAAAATATTTGCATATTTCTTTTTAGAGAACTCAGACACTGTCAAAAAATAACATCACTCCTTTTTACAGCAAAAAAAAATAATATGGTTTAACTGCCATTCGCTTCAAAAAAAAGAATAATACTGAGGATTAGCAATATGAAATACATCATGTAATGTCACTACTTTTTTTCGCAAAACATGGTAAGAACGGAACGTTCATATAAGGAGACCAAAACAAAATCACATCGTGGTATCTTTCGCCATAATATTATTTGTTCTTTTATAGATAATATTGGAACATCAAAAGGAATTAGACAGACATTATCAAAAAACTGCATAATCTTTCAATTCTTTATAGGAGGCAGATGAAACCAAAAAGAAAATAGTGCCATTTTTTGTTTCCAAGAAACCACAAAACAATTTCTCTTGTATACCTTCCTATTCCCCATATGTTTTGCCCCACATACGGCAATCTATAGTTATTTTCATCTGTCTACTGCTTTGGATGATTCCTCAAAATTCTGATCTTTGCTCTTGCCTTGTCACTTATACCCAACAATATATTCTCATATTTTGCAGCAGGGGTATTGTGCTGTACATATACCTGAGCAAACATAAAAGCGAACAATAGTCCTACAATAAATACTTTTGCTTTCGAATGACACAGAACTGCTATTAAATATGGCATAATACACACTATCCCCATTGAAAATAGTATTGAAATTCTATCTCTCATGACTAATACAGAATTAAAGGCCATATTGCTGCAGAGAAATAAGAAAGCCATATTTAGCATTATCAAATTCTTTTTTCTTTAGTTTTGGATAACATACCAGAAGAAGTGTCATAAGAAATAAACGGAAGCAAATCCAAAAGTAAAACCAGCATCAACTGCTGAAGCAATATATCCTGATGAAATACGATCAAACTTTCCTCCCAATAATATACCTATCAAAATAATATTTTCAAAAAAAGACTCTACACCTACAATATAAAGTACTACTGAGATTATCGAAATTATCATATATATGGTATGATTGTCTTTATTAATGAACCAGTACAAAGGCAAAAAAAGAATAATGATGTCAGATGAAAAAAACAAGCAAGAAGGATTGACAACAAATACTTCCATAAACATCGATTCTAATATATTTTATTGCCCAACAGAATATTAATATAGATTTAATATTTCTCCATAAATTCATTTGTACGCCATCCCAAAAGGAATTAAAATTGCAAATGCAAGAATACAATACATTCCCGTTTCTCGCTTTAGAATTATGTACAGAAGTATTACATCTATAAATGTCCATACAAATTGAAAGAAAAAGGACTATCCGAAAATTGATAGATAATAATATTACTTAATACATATCCGGGTTCGAATAATGAAGTGGTTTCAAATATAGAATCTTCCCTCCACGATGCTTCTTCAAAATAATTATGATACTGAAAGCAATCTGTAAATATATAACCTCTTAATCCATAGAATAATAAATAAATCGCAATTACTAGATATTCATGTTTTTTCTCAACAATAGCAATATCTTTATATCTTAAACGACTCCGATAAATTACTCTTTTTTTTTTACTGCACTCTGCATAAATAAGAAGATATAATACAAATAACGCAATGTATGGCCAAGCAAATTGCATATTACGATAGATAATACATTAATCCATTTATTATATACTCCCAATTATATGTAGATAACTTTTCACCTTTCACAAATCTTGGGTTATTTACGATCTTTAATATAGCATCAATCCATGCTGTTTCATATCCTTCTATTGTATGTCCGCCCTCAATATCACTTACAACTTCTATCATTGCCGAATTATATGTGAGGTAAGTACCGGACAACCGCATTTTAAAGCTTCTAATTGTGGCATACCAAAAACCTTCATTAAGAGATGTAGAAACAAAACAAGCTGCCATATCATATAAACAAGCCAAATCATCATTTGAAACATAGCCACAAAAAATAGTACTATCTTTTGGATAAGTAGGATTATTTACTATTTCAAAAATGTTTGAATCCTTCCATCCTCTTGCCCCTACTATGACTAATTGAAGTTTATAATCTTTATATAATTTAGGCATTAAAGACAATAGAAACGATAAATTTTCTTGGCTCTAAAGTACCAACAAATAAAATAAACCGATGATTAATACCTATTCTTTTAAGTATTTGTTGATGCTTTTCTTTGCTTATTACATTTCTTTTAAAAATGTTATCATCAACTGAACATCCAACGAATATGTTACGACATTTTCTTTCTCTAAAATATTTTTCAACCTGTAGTTTTGTATATTCTGAATTCGTCCAAAAGATAATCTGCATTTATTATAGACCGTTCAAACAGTAATGAATTAGCTATTTTATTCCTCAATTGCATTGTATCTTTATATGCAATATTTACTACATCATGGACCACTATCAGCTTTTTTTACTCGTTTAGGCAGAAAATATGGAATACACGGAACAGGGAATAATATAAATCTATTTTATATTTTCTTATATAATAAGGAATACACAAAAGTAATAAGAATAAATTAGGTATAAAACCATAGAATTGGATGTTAATAAAATGTACATTTGCCGGAAAACAAGAAAAAGATATAGTTTCATCCTTTTTTTAGGAACAAATACCCAAAAATTATTTTTGAGGAGATTTATTAGCCCATTCTTGTAGGCTACACTTCAAGAAAGTCGAAATTCCAGCTGATTCCATTGTAAAATTACGCCCCTCAACTAATACATTCATCTCGTTTTTGCGATTAGTTCTTATAAATCGAAGAATTTTTTTTAAAAATGCATTTTATATAACCAACCACCGATCATTCGTACAGCCGGATTATAATAATTAATCAGAAAGTCAACGTCAGAAACCATCCTATCAGGAAGCATTCCTTTAATCGATGCCTCTAACTCTGCAAATGCCTTTTTCTCTTGTCCGCTAAGCCCCGGTTTTTCGCATAAAGCTATTTCTATGGGTATATCAACATAACTAGCGTTATCCATAATTAGTGCCTGAAAGAAAAAGACTGAATCTCCCACAATCTTTAAATCCGTTCTATACAAATTATCCTGAAATAGTTTCCTATTAATGAAGGTAGCTTGATGATTCAAACTTCTTTTCAGAAAGAATGCGACAGACAAATCTGTAGCTTTGCAGGGATCCACTTTTGTCCTGACAAATATCCTATTCAGAGATAACATCTATTTCTTGTAAGAAGTACGGAGACATTTACTAAGTACTTTCTCGTTCAGAAATTGATCTCCAGCATTCATGAAAATCAAAAACTTCCCGGTTGCCTTTACTATGCCTTTATTCATTGCATCATATATCCCTTTGTCCGGCTCACTTATCCAAAAAGTTAATCTTTCAGCATATTTCTTTATAATATCAACAGTTCCATCTGTGCTGTTGTTCCCCATCTATAATAATATATTCCAGATTCTTATATGTCTGGTTTAAAACAGACAACATTGTTTTTTCAATAGTCGAAGCTACATTGTAGCATACGGTAATTACTGAAATGATTGGCGCATCCATATTTTGAAGTTGCATTTAAAATACCATTACATTATATATGCAGACATATATTCCTTTTCGAGCATTCTTTATAACTCCTTTCCTAAATATAAGAATAGGGAATCGTATCACTTTGCTAAGGGAAAACGTTATAAAATTATAATAAATAGTAGAAAATAAATTTATCCCTATTATTTTAAATTGCATTATACCGTCTTATTATTTGTTAGGAAGTATTTTCTATTTGCCTCTAATCTATACTTTTTACTACTTTACACGGATTTCCAGCAGCTATGCAATCGGGTGGTATAGATTTAGTAACTACACTCCCACTTCCTATTACACTTCGAGCACCAATAGTTACTCCCTTTCAATATAATACAACGAGTCCCTATCAATACATCATCTTCTATCACAATAGGTGCTGTTTTGACTGCTGACATATATTTAGGTGTTGCTATTCTTTCTTCTACCCTCCTCATATGGTAATCTAAACTATGTGCATCTGAGTCCAAAAAGAATACAGTCACCACCAATCTTTACATGATTCCCTATCGTGATACTTGAATTTGCCCATAAACAAGCCGAAGACATACCCGTACCATTACCAATCGTAATTTTAGAGTATGGAAGTCCTGTGCAAATACACCCACGAATATTGCGACACAGTGGGTTAAAAGCATCACCATTAGTATAAATAAAATCATCACCAATTGTAATCTTACTCCTGGTGCCTTATTCAAGAAAAATTTAGTATACACTTGCATATTACGTCAAACTTCACATCATTAAGCCAAAACTTAAAACGATTGAAGTAGATATAATAAATCATTCGGAAACGACGGGGAATACGAAGTAATTTTTGCAATATAATATTTCATCATTATATAGTATTGTTTGATATTATAATAAACTTAATAATCATCCTAATAAACGAACCAAAGAAGTTAATTCTGACATTATATCACTGTTTATTTAAAGCTTTCTAATCAACCGAGCAGGTATTCCCACATATATTCCATTTTCTTCAGTATCCTCTGTAACTAAAGTCCCTGCACCTATAATACATCCTTTCGCAATAGTAACGCCAGGCATTATTGTCACATTAGCACCTATCCAACATCCATCCTCTATACGAATAGGAGCATTTATTCCTTTACCAGCACGATGCTCAATAGGTCCTATCTCATGCGAAGCATTAATAAATATTGTTTAATTGACACAACCATCACCGATAATAATATCATTGCTCAGATCAAGAAAGCATGAATAATTTATAAATGAATTTTTGTCCTAAAGTAAGTTTGCCTTTCGCTACTCCAAGAAAAACAATGAGGAAAAACTACCCCTTTCACATTGTGACCCTAACCAATTGTATATTAGTCTCCCGACATAGAGAAGGTGTAATACATAGGCATGCAATATCATTTTGAAGAATATTTCTCAAATAATGACTGAATCTATTCCATTTCTCTTTAAATACAATTGCTAGTTTTCCCATATTATTGTTACCCATTAATATAACTTTGTACATATTTCATTACTATATCCTTCCATACTGATTCACTATTTTGCCTTACAGAACGCACCTCATGACACATTCTAATATACAAGTTAACATCCTGATAAGAGCGAATTATAGCATCCGCAAACGTATCAACATCATTAACATCAACTAAGAGACCAGTCTTTCCATCTTCAATTGTTGTTGTAAAAGCAGGAACTTTTGTCGCAACAATAGGTTTATCAAAATTAAATACAGTTTGCGTTATACCTGTCTGAGATGATGAAAGATATGGACAAACAACAATATGACATTTTTCTAATCAGCGTAGAAATCTCGACGTTTTCTATCCAACGATTAATTACAATGAAATTTTTCTCTTTCTTTATTGTTGCAAGACAATCTACATTGCCACCACCAGCTACCACTATTTTTCTTGTAAATCCTCTATCCATTAATACATGAGCAACTTTAAAGCAATACATCCAGTCCTTTATAATTCACAATAAACCCATAGAAAAAGAACATAATCGGTTTCTCCTTTAAGCTCAGGTATATCAATCTCATTATATTCCAAGTAACCTGTAAATAGCGAAAATGGTATGACAGAATATTTTTAAAGTTTTTTTTATCTGCTAATCTTACCAAATCTTCAGCTGTTTTTGGCTAAAAACATTAATAGGGATCTTCTTTTCGATAAGATAAAGAACAGTATCACTAAGCCTATTACCAACTTGATGATTCACACAAACCTCATGAACTGAGTGAACGACATTAACACCTTTTGAGCGCAAAATAACAGAAAGAAAAGCCGTTGACTTATTTTGACCTATAACATTTACAAAATCATATTTTTTGTTTTACAATTCGTCTTGCAAGTTTTACATAATATAGCACCAAAATGGGATTGATGAAACATCTTATTCCCATTGAGGATAACTCAACAACTGATATTTGATACATTGAGAAATATTTATTTCTAGCAAATGGAATAAATCTTCAAGCCATCATAAT
>VOFC01003832.1_pt1 | contig 18918 bp, 18 predicted proteins | sample 5384161 | NCBI WGS metagenome assembly VOFC01 (sample SAMN12384722, study PRJNA508395) | human gut metagenome | isolation source: healthy gut B | host: Homo sapiens
TGCGCGGCCGCCGGCGCCTGCTGGAAGAGGGGCGGGTGCGGGTCAACGGCCGTCAGGCCCCCGCAGCCTACCGTGTGCGTCAGGGCGACGGCATCTGCCTGTCCCCGGCCCTCCCGGAACTTTTTCCTGATCCTGCCGCCGGTGGGGACCTTCCCCGCGCCCTTTCCCGCCAGGGACGCTGGCAGGCCTTTTTCAAACCCGCCGGCTGGCACAGCGTCAGTCTGGCAGGGGGCAGCGGCCGCAGCCTCGAGGCCGCCATCCCTTCGCTGTGGCCCGGGGGCGGCGGCCCTGCGGCCTGGGCCCTGCTGCAACGCCTGGATGCCCGTACCTCGGGCATCGTCTGCGCCGCCGTGGCGGATGATGCGGACAGCCTGGCCGCTACGGTGCGGGATTTCCGCCGGGCCGAAGCCGGGGGCCGGTGCCGCAAGGGCTATCTGGCTTTGTTGTCCGGTTCCTTGGAGCGGGCGGCCTGCGTGCGCCTGGCCCTGGACATGGCAGCGCCGTGGGGTCCGTGTGCTGGACGCCGAGACCGCCGACGCCACCCGCTGGACCTGGTTCCGTCCCCTGTACCGCTGGCAGGGGGAGGCCTGCCGTGCCTTCGCCCGCCGGCTGTGCCTGCGCTTTTCCCTGTCCGTCCCGTCCCTGCCCCACAGTCTGACCCTGGCGGGCTGCACCATCCACCGGGGCGCCCGGCACCAGATCCGGGCCCATGCCGCCGCCCTGGGCCATGCCTTGTGGCTGGACGGCCTCTATGGTCCTTCCTCCCTGCCGCAGTCCCCCGTGGACGGGCAGGGAGCTTTTTTTCTGCACCACGGCGCCCTGTACCTGCCGGAAGCCCGCTGGATGCTGCCGCCCGGCTGGCTGCCGGAAGGGGAAATCGCAACGGCAGGCCGGAAATGGCTTGAAAACGATTTCATGGACACAGTATAATCACTGCTAAAAGATATCATTATAGGAACCCCGTCCAGGGGGATCCAGGATGCTTTCACATCAAGAGGAGGGCGCATGTTCGCATCCCTGCTTCCCAAGTCCGCTCCGTTTTTCGAAATGCTGCTGGAGCAAAACAGTCACCTGCGCCACATGTCGCGACTGCTGCTCGGCATGCTGGAGGACCTGTCCAGGATGGACGAGGCCCACAAGGAGATCGCCCTGATCGAGGAGGAGGCCGACAAGCTCCACGTGCGCATCATCCGCGACCTGTCGCAGACCTTCATCACGCCCATCGACCGTGAGGACATCCTGCGCATCAACCAGGAGCAGGAAGAAGCCCTGGACGGCCTGCACACCCTGAGCACCCGGCTGCACATCTTCGAGTTCCCCACCATGCGCTTCCCGGCCATGCAGCTGGTGCGCACCATCTGCTCCATGCTGGATCTGACCGGCGAGATGCTGGACGGCCTGACCCGGCGTGAGGACTGCCACAAGACGCGCGCCTTCCGCTACCTGCGCGGCGAGTGCGACATGCTGCTGGCCGTGGGACTGGCCGAGCTCATGGACGACCAGCAGGAGATCACCCCCGCCCGGCTCATGAACATCATGAAGTGGAGCCAGGCCTACGACCGCATCAGCATGCTTCTGGAAAACGTCAACAATCTGGCTGAAACCATCGAAGAAGCGGTGCTGAAGAATGTTTGAGATACCCTTCCTCCTCATTCTCATCGTCCTTGTCGCCCTGGTATTCGACTTTACCAACGGCGCGCACGACTGCGCCAATGCCATCGCCACCGTGGTCTCCACCAAGGTGGTCACGCCCCGCTTCGCCGTGGGCATGGCGGCCGCCCTCAATCTGGCCGGGGCCCTGCTGGGCACCGAGGTGGCCAAGACCCTGGGGGCGGGCCTGGTCCTGCCCGAGGTGGTGCAGGGCAGCCACATCCTCGTGCTGGCGGCCCTGCTGGGCGCCATCTTCTGGAACTGTCTCACCTGGTATTTCGGCATCCCTCGTCGTCATCCCATGCGCTCATCGGCGCCTGGTGGGCGCGGCCCTGGCCCATGCCGGGCCGAGGCCCTCAATTTCAGCGGCATCGTCAACAAGGTGCTGCTGCCGCTGGTGCTCTCGCCGCTGGCGGGCTTCGGCATGGGCTTCCTCATCATGTGGCTCATCTACTGGCTCTTCGCACGGGTCATGCGCAGCAAGGTCAACCGCATCTTCCGCAAAGATGCAGCTGGTGTCCGCGGCCTTCATGGCCACCAGCCACGGCCTCAATGACGCCCAGAAGACCATGGGCATCATCACCCTGGCCCTGTTCATCTTCGGCGAGATCGACGAGGTGGCCGTGCCCCTAGTGGGTCAAGCTGGCCTGCGCCCTGGCCATGGCCGCAGGGACGGCCATCGGCGGCTGGAAGATCGTCAAGACCATGGGCCACCGCATCTTCAAGCTGGAGCCCGTGCACGGCTTCGCCGCCGAAACGTCGGCGGCCCTGGTCATCTCCGGGGCATCCGTGCTGGGCGCGCCCGTGAGCACCACGCACACCATCTCGGCCTGCATCTTCGGTGTGGGCTCCACCAAGCGCCTTTCCGCCGTGCGCTGGACCGTGGCCGGCCAGCTGGTCACGGCCTGGGTGCTGACCCTGCCCGCGGCGGCCACGGTGGGATTCTGTTCCTACTGGCTGCTGCATCTGATCTGGAATTAGACGGGTACCGCCCTGCGGGGCCCGTGGCTGAAACGCCCCGTGCCGTCCTGGTGACGGCGCGGGGCGTTTGGCTGTTTTGGGGGCAGGGGCCGTATCCCGGGGCCGCGGCCCGGCCGCGATCAGGCTTTGGGGCGGCGCAGGGGCAGGCGGCCTTCGGAGATGACCAGGCCGAGGATGATGAGGGCCATGCCGGTCAGGGCCAGCCCGGTCAGGCGTTCGCCCAGCAAGAGGGTGGCGGTGATGACCGAGACCACGGGCACGGCGTAGATGTAGACGCTGGTCTTGATGGCGCCCAGGATGCGGATGGTGAAGTTCCAGGTGGCGAAGCACAGGGCCGAGGCCCCCAGGCCCAGGAAGAGCAGGTTGGCCAGCATCTCGGGCCGGGCCAGGCGTGCCAGGTCCCAGCGGAAGCCGGACAGCGGCAGGGTGGGCAGCATGAAGAGCAGGCCCCAGCAGAAGATGCGGCGCGTCACCTGCAGGGTGTTGTAGCCGTAGTCGCCTATCTTGCGGGTCAGGATGGAGTAGAATGCCCAGGTCAGGGCCGCCAGCAGGGCCAGGACATCGCCCAGCGGATTGAGCCGGAGCACGGCGTTGCTGTTGACGGCGATGCAGATGATGCCGGACATGGCGCAGACGAAGCCCACGAAAAAGCCGGGGTGCAGGCTCTCGCCCAGGACGATGCGGGCCAGCAGGGCCGTGAGGAAGGGCGAGATGCCCACCAGCACGCCCACGTTGGACGCCGTACTGTAGCTCAGGGCGATGTTTTCCAGCAAAAAGTAGAGGGTCACGCCGCACAGGCCCGCCAGGGCAAAGATCACTTCCCGGCGCCGGTCGCGCACATGCAGCAGGCGCGGGCAGGCCAGCAGCAGGGGCACAGGCCCCAGCAGAAGGCGCAGGAAAAAGGATCTCGATGGGCGCAAAGGCCTGCAGCAGCACCTTGGTGGAGGTGAAGGTGGCGCCCCAGATGAGGATGGTCAGGGATGGCGGCCGCGTGGGCGGCAAGGGTGGGATTCATGGGGCTGCCTCCTTGGGCAGGCGTGCACGATGTGCGGTCGCGCGGTCAGGGCAGGGGCCGTTCCCGGCCCGCGGGCCGGGAACGAAAAAAGCGCGCTGCCCGCGGACAGCGCGCCTGACGGCGGAAGGGGGCAGGGCTCAGGCCTTGGCGTGCTGCTCCATGCCCAGCTCGATGAGTTTTTCCAGCAGCTGGCCAAAATCCATGCCCAGCTGGGCGGCCTCCTGCGGCACGAGACTGGTGGGCGTCATGCCGGGCAGAGTGTTGACCTCCAGCAGGTGCAGGCTGTCGCCGGGGCCGAGGATGAAGTCGGCGCGGCTGTAGCCCCTTGAGGCCCAGGGCCTTGTGGGCGGCCAGGGCCAGGCGCTGCACCTCGGCGGTGACGGCCGGGGACACGGGCGCGGGGCAGAGCTCACGCGCGCCGCCGGCGGCGTACTTGCTCTCGTAGTCGAAGTAATCGCCCGCCACGGGCTCGATGAGGATGGGCGGCATGGCTTCCTCGCCCAGGATGCCGCAGGTGATCTCCCTGCCGGGCAGCTGGGGCTCGATGAGCACGCCTTCCCCGGCGGCGAAGATCTCGTCCATGATGGCATCCAGCTCCTGCCGGTTGGCGGCACGGCCCAGACGCAGGGAAGAACCGCCCGTGGTACTCTTGACGAAGAGCGGCCAGGGCAGGCGCGGTTCCCAGCCTGCGGCGGGGCGCACGGGCAGGAATTCCCAGTCGGCCGTGGGCAGGCCGGCCATGCGGAAGATCTGCTTGGCGGCGGCCTTGTTCAGGGCCAGGAAGGAACCGGAAGGCCCGGAGCCCTGGTAGGGACAGTCGGCCTTTTCCAGCATGGCCTGCACCAGACCGTCCTCGCCCGGCGAACCGTGCAGGTTGATGAGGGCAAAGTCGTGCTGCCGGGCGGTCTCCAGCAGGTCGTCGAAATGTTCCAGCAGGTCGAAGAAGGTCACGGCATGGCCGCGTCTGACCAGGGCTTCCTGCATGCCGCGGGCACCGGTCAGCGAGACCTCACGCTCGCTGGACCAGCCGCCCGCTATCAAAAGAATCTTCATGGATGGCATACCCCAGATGCGCCTCGAAGGCGCGTTCGATACATTCGCCCTGCTGCCATGAAAGGCGGATGCCCTTGCGGGCCTTTTCCGTGTGGCCGTAGCGCACCAGCAGGTCCTCATAACGCTGGCGCAGGGGCACGCACTGGTCGTGCTTGACCCGCTTGTCAGCATAGATCACGAAAAACGGGATGGAGAACAGGCGCCCGGGCTCCCGTTCCGGGACGGCCCAGGGCCAGTGGACGTGCAGCAGCACGCCCTGCGCCAGGGCATGGTTGCGGGTCTCGGCCACCACCCAGCTGGCCCCCAGCTGGGCATGGCTGCCGCCGTGCAGGACGCTGTAGGTCTTGGCGATGTCGTGCAGCATGGCGCTGGCGCGCACAGCGGCCACATTGACCGGGAAGCCGGCCGCGCGGGCCCGCCGGGCCAGCTCGGTGGCGATATGGGCCACCAGGCGCGAATGGGCGCGGATATTGTCCAGCATGCCATATTTGTCCCACAGGGCCATGCAGGCGGCATCATCGGGGATGCCGCCCTGCGCGGGAGGGGCCAGGGCCGGTTCGGGCAGGCAGGCCAGCGGGTGCACCAGAGGCCATTCGCCGTTTTCCGGCCTGCCGATGACGGGGGTGGATGTGGTGAAGATGGACATGGCGGCAGTATGCCACCGGCCCGGGGGGAAGGCAACGTAAAAGCTTCGCCTGCGCGGCGGGCGGCACGACGCCTTCGGCGTACGCCGCCCGATCGGCGCGCTCAATGGATGGGGAAGGGAGGTATAACGATGGCAGAGTGGCCGCTGGTTGGGGGATGGATGTGCAGGAGCGTCGTGTGGAAGGGTGCCGCCAGTGGCGTGGAAGTTCCTCTTGGCAGAACAGGATAGACTGATTGTCTGTTCGTGATGGAGCTATCAGGGGGCTGGGAGGAAGGCCTTGCAGACGTTGTGGGCGCGTTTGGGGCGATGAAAAGCGCAGATTGCTTTGTATTACGAGGAGAGCGGTCGCTCGTCCGCATCCGGGGCGAGCATCCGGGGCGGCAAGGACCGGGGAAAGCGGCACGTTTTTTATCTGTCCGTCAGGACAAAAATAAAACGCGCTGGGGAGGGGGAGGAGTTTGAGGGGAGGGGAAGCCCCTCTCGCGTCAGCAGAGGGGTTCCCTCCCCTCATCTAGCCTTTACAGCACGTCTTTTTCCGACTTGAGGCGCAGCAGGCCGTCGAGGATGCTCCAGGGGCTGGGCGGGCAGCCGGGCACGAAGAGCTGCACGTCGCACAGGGGCGGCAGGCCGCCGCAGCACTCGTCGCTGTCGGCGAAAAGGCCGCCGGAGATGGCGCAGGAGCCCACGGCGATGGCGATGCGCGGTTCGGGCACGGCGGCCCAGGTGGCCAGCACGGCGTCGCGCATGTTGCGGCTCACGGGGCCGGTGACCAGGATGCCGTCGGCATGGCGGGGCGAGGCCACGAAGCTGATGCCGAACTTGCCCAGGTCATAGACCAGGGTGCCCAGCACGTTGGTATCGGCCTCGCAGGCGTTGCAGCCGGCGGCGCTGATCTCGCGCAGCTTGAGCGAGCGGGAGAACAGGCCGTGGCAGGCCGTGGGCGTGTGCGGGGGGCGGGGCCGGGCCGTGACGATGAGGTCCTCACGGGCAAAGGCGGCCACGCGGTAGTCTTTGGTGAAGCGGATCAGGCCCTCGCCGCGTGCCGCGGTACAGGCACGGGCACAGGCGCCGCAGAACAGGCAGCGCCCCATGTCCAGGGCGATGCCGCCGGTCTCGCCGGCGGGGCCGGGCCCGGCGGGCGAGAGCTTGCGCAGGCCCCGGTGGGGCAGACGTCGAGGCAGGCGCGGCAGGCGCCGCAGTCCCCGGCCGCGATCTCGGGGCGCCCCATGTAGCGGGGCGAAAGGCCCGGCGCCTTGCGGGGAAAGTCCAGCGTCCTGTATTTCTGGTGCAGGCGTTCCTTGAAGATGTCCAGCATGTCAGTCCTCCTGCCTACAGGTCGTGGCCGCAATAGGAAAGGTTGAAGCTCTTGTTGCAGAGCGGGAAGTCGGAGATCTGTTCGCCGCGCAGGGCCATCTCCAGACCGCTCCAGTTGTGCCACGAAGGATCGTAGATCTTGTAGACGCCGAAGCGGCCTTCCGCATCCGTGACGGCCACATGGCACAGCTCGCCGCGCCAGCCTTCCACCTGGGCCACGGCCAGCATGCCGCCGGGCAGGGCCCCGGGCATGGGGGCGCGCCAGAGGGCGGCATCGCTCTCGCTCCCGTTGAGCTTTTCCTCCTCGCCCAGACGGGCCAGATGCTGGAGGTCGGCCTCCACCAGGCGCACGGAGTCGGCCACTTCCAGACGGCGCACCGTGGCGCGGCCCAGCACGTCGCCGCCCTGGGCGGTGCGGATGTCGGTATCTTCCAGCGGCAGGCGGGAAAGGGGCGCATGGCGCCGGGCATCGCGCGGCAGGCCGCAGGCACGCGCGGCCACGCCCACCATGCCGAAGACCTCGGCGGTGCGCAGGCTGACGCAGCCCGTGCCGGTCAGACGGTCCAGCACGCTGGGCGAGGCGAACATCCGTCCACGGCGCCCTGACATCGCGCCAGCCCGCACGCAGGCGGTCCAGCAGGCCGCGGCAGGCGGCGGGATCCAGATCCCGGCTGACGCCGCCGGGGCAGACCAGGCCGCGCCCGAAGCGGTTGCCGCAGATCTCGGCGGTCATGTTGAGGAAGTCGCCGCGGATGCGGCCGTTCCAGGACGAGGTGGGCAAAAAGCCCGTATCGCCCGCGATGGCGCCCAGATCGCCGGTGTGGTTGGCCAGGCGTTCGAACTCCAGGCCCATGCGCCGCAGCAGCTGGGCGCGCAGCGGCACGCTGACGCCCGCCAGACGTTCCAGCACCACGCAGTAGGCCGTGCAGTGGCCCACGCTGGTATCCCCGGCCACGCATTCCATGAGCGCGGCATCGCGCAGGTGCGGGCCTCCGGCCAGCATCTTTTCCACGCCGCGGTGCTGGAAGCCCAGGCTGATCTCCAGATTGAGCACGTTCTCGCCGTAGCACTGGAAGCGGAAGTGCCCGGGCTCGATGATGCCCGCATGCACGGGGCCCACGGCCACTTCGTGGACCTCGCTGCCCTCCACGCGGTAGTGGTCGCACTGGGCCGGGCCGGGACGCTCCGCGCCCGGGGCGGGCGTGGTGTAGCGCACGGGCTTGAGCCAGGGGTGGCCCTCGGGCACGATGCCCCAGGCCTCGTGGACCTCACGCTCGAAGCGCTGGAGCTGGGGGCACTCCAGGCTCATGGACGCATAGCGGTCCAGCGGCAGGCAGCGGGAGGCCCACAGTTCCTGCTGCCGGTCATGGGCCATGACGCAGCACAGACCGGCGGCGGCCGTATTGCCCGCCACCAGCGCCAGCTCGCCCGGGGCGTACAGGGCCCGGGGCAGGCCGAAGAAGGCCAGCACGCGCCAGCCGTGCGCCACCTGCGTCAGGATGGCGGCCCTCAGGGAGGCCGCGTCAAGACAGGGGATGTCGGCCAGTCTGGCCGGGGAAGCATAGGAAAAACGCATGGTCTAGCCTCCAATGAGGGCCGCGCCGGCGCGCAGCAGCTTTTCGACGCCGTCGGGCATCCAGAAACCCAGCAGCAGCACGCCCAGGCCCAGGGCCATGGGCGGCAGCACGCTCAGGGCGGACTCACGCGGGCATTCGGGCATGTCGGTGGGGCGGGTGCCCTGGAACATGCGCAGCACGGCCACGGACATGCCCACGAAGATGATGGCCAGGGCCAGCAGGTACAGGGCGGCCACCAGCCACTGGCCCTGCTGCAGGATGCCCTTGAGGATCAGGAACTCGCTGACGAACAGGCCGAACGGCGGCGAGCCCACGATGGCCAGGAAACCGCCCATCCACAGGGCGCCGGTGACGGGCATGGTCCAGCGCAGGCCGTGCACGTCGTAGCTGGAATAGGTGTGGTAGCGGGCCAGGATGTTGCCGGCCAGCAGGAAGAGCATGCACTTGGTCAGCGAATGGCACACGGCATGCAGCATGCCGCCGAAGGCCGCGGCGCCGCCCAGGCCCACGGCCAGGGCCAGGATGCCCATGTGCTCCACGCTGGAGTAGGCCAGCATGCGCTTGTAGTGGCCCTGTCCCACGATGAAGATGGCGGCCACGAACATGGAGACCAGGCCGAAGAAGACCAGCAGCGTGCCGCTGAACCCGCCCAGGCCCGCGCCCAGCATGATCTGGTGCCCGCGCAGGATGCCCAGGAAGGCGCAGTTGAGCAGGGCGCCGGACAGCAGGGCCGAGACCAGCGAGGGGGCCTGGCTGTGGGCGTCGGGCAGCCAGTTGTGCAGGGGCGCCAGGCCCATCTTGGTGCCGTAGCCCACCAGCAGGAAGATGAAGGCCGCCTTGAGCCAGGGCAGATAGGTGGCCGCGCTCTGGGGCGCATCCAGCACGGCCAGGGCATCGGCGCGCTGCCGGGCCAGATGGCGGAAGGCCTCCACCTGGTCCATGCTCTCCACCGGCGGCACGCCGGGCTCGTAGAAGGCCACGGAAAGCAGGATGTTGCCCAGCAGGGCCAGGGCGATGCCCACGGAACAGATGATGAGGTATTTCCAGGTGGCTTCCAGCGACTGCTTGTGGCGGTGGAAGTAGATGAGGGGCGCGCTGGACAGGGTGGTGATCTCGATGCCCACCACAGGGCGCCCAGATGGCGCGTGGTGGTGACCAGCGTCATGGCCGAGAGGAAGAAGCACAGGCAGGCCGTGAAGCGGCGTTCCGGGGCATTGGTGAAGGCCCGGCCGTCCAGGATGCTGGTACGTTCGGTGATCCGGGCCTCGTCGCGCAGGTAGCCCACGCCGTAGACCGAGGCCACCAGAAAGAGCACGCTGGCCAGCACGAGGAAGAGCGTGCCCAGCGCGTCAGGCGCCAGCAGACCGGCCAGGGCCTGCGGATGCAGGCCGCCGCTCACGTCGGCGGCCAGTTTGAGGGAAAGGGCCGTGTGCAGCACGGCCGTGAGCAGGAGCAGGCCGCGGCAGACGGTGGTATTGCCCAGCAGCAGCATGAGCAGTCCGGCGCACAGGGGGCGCAAACAGCAGACATTCCAGCATGGTCGCCCCCTAGTCGCGCAGATCGTGGAAGCCCACGTCGATGGATTCGAACGTGTGGCTGATGTGGTTGATGGCGATGCCCATGACGAAGACCGCCACGAAGATGTCCAGCAGCAGGGTCAGCTCGAACCAGACGGCACCGGCCGTCATGAGCGGGATGCCCAGCAGGAAGATGCCGTTTTCGGCCACCAGATAGCCCATGACCTGCGAGAGCGCCGTGGCGCGGCCCACCACCAGCAAGAGGCCGCAGAACAGCGTGGTCAGGCCGGCGGGCAGGAGCAGGGGCGGGAAAAGGCCGGGCGTCATGGGCAGGCGGCCTTCCAGCCAGAGCGAGAAGACCAGGCAGGCCAGACCGGTGAGCACTGCCAGGCCGAAGCCCAGACGGGGCTTGATGTGCGGATCGGCACCGATCTGGCGCCGGGTGCGGTGCAGCAGCCAGGGCAGCAGGCCGCCCTTGATGAGCAGCACGGCCACGGCCAGCAGGGCATGGTCATGCATGAGCAGCAGGCCGCCCAGCAGGATGCCCTGCGCGGTCACCAGATTGATGAGCGTGCGCAGGCGGCCCATGCCCAGCAGGGCCAGGTTGTTGAGCGTCAGCAGGAAGAGGAAGAACTGGAAAAGAGCGCTCATGGTTTACCTCACCTGGGTCAGGATCAGGGCCAGGGCCGAAAGCACGGCCGCGCCGCCCAGCAGCACGGGCACCTTCTGCATGCGCAGACGGGCCATGACGGATTCCACGATGCCCACCAGCACGGCCACGGCGAAGATGCAGGCCAGCCAGCACAGGCTCTGCTGCCACAGGGGCAGGTCGGGCACCAGGATGCCCGCGGGCAGGGCCGCGAAGAACCACAGCTTGAGGGCCGCGCCGTACTCGATGAAGGAGAGGCTGGGGCCGGAGTGGTCCAGGATCATGACCTCGTGGATCATGGTCAGTTCCAGATGGGTGGTGGGGTCGTCCACGGGGATGCGGCTGTTCTCCACCAGCAGCAGCACGAAGAAGACCACCGGCACCAGCAGCAGCTCGGCGCGTCCCAGCAGCCATTCGTGGGCCGGGCGGCCGCCCAGCATGCCGGAAAGGGAAAGCGCATCGTGCATGCCCAGGGCGGAGCCCACGCCCACCAGGGTCAGCAGGCAGAGGAAGAGCACCGGCTCGGACAGGGCCGAGAAGGCGGCCTCGCGGCTGGCGCCCATGCCTTCAAAGGAGGAGCCCGTGTCCAGGGCGGCCAGCATGGTCAGAAAGCGGCCCAGGCCCAGCAGATAGGCGGCCAGCAAAAAGTCGCCGGAAAAACGCAGCGGCGAGGCCATGCCGCCCAGGGGCAGCAGGGCCAGGGCGCAGAGCACCGTGGACAGGCCCACCACCGGGCCCAGCGTGAAGACGGGCGTGGTCACATGGCTGATGACCTCGCCCTTGCGCAGGCCCTTGACGATGTCGAAGTACAATTGCAGCACAGGCTTGCCGTGCCTGCCCGCCACCTTGGCCTTGACACGGGCTATGATGCCCGGCAGCAGCGGCGCCAGCAGCAGGGCCAGCGCATACTGGAAACAGTAGAAGGCGAGATCGCTCATGCGTGCAGCCCCCAGGCCAGCAACGCCACCAGCGTGGCGAGGATGTAAAGGATATAGAGATGGATCTTGCCGTGTTGCAGGATCTTGCACATGTTGCAGAGCTTCTCCACGCCTTCGAACAGCGGCGTGAACAGGCCCGTGCGCAGACGGTCGGGGGCGGAGATGGCCACAGACGCCTTGCCGGGGAAGTAGCGGCCGTCCAGCTCCTGATGCACCTTCAGGCCCATGGCGCCGCCGAAGAGGCGGCCCAGCGGCTCGGAGAAGGAAGCGTCCGTGTACTGCACGCGCGCCGTCCCGTACCGGTAGCCGCAGCCCCAGGTCTCCTCGCGGCGCAGACGGCCGGCGATGCAGGCCTTGCGCAGCAGCCACAGGGCGGCCACCAGGGCCAGCAGCACCATGCCCACCAGCGAGACCGTGCCCAGCATGTCGGCCACGCGCAGCATGACCTGCTGTCCGGCGGCCGGATCGGGCAGGGGCGCGTTGACCGTGCTGATGAGCCAGCGGAAGCAGTGGCCGGAGGCCAGGCCGCCGGCCACGCAGAGGAAGGCCGGGATGGCCAGGGGCCAGAGGTCACGGGGACGGGGGCGGTGGGCCTCTTCCACGCAGCGGCTGCGCGGCGCGCCCAGGAAGGTGATGCCGTAAGCCTTGGCATAGGTGGCGGCGGCCAGACCGGAGACCAGGCCCAGCACCACCAGCGCCATGAGCAGGCCCAGCTGCTGTTCCACACCGGGCAGGCTGGAGCCGTCCAGCAGGGAAAGGGCCAGCACGAATTCACCGGCAAAGCCGTTGAAGGGCGGGAAGCAGGCGATGGAGACCGCGCCGATGCCGAAGGCGGCGCCCACCAGGGGCATGCGCTGCTGCAGGCCGCCCAGCAGGTCCATGCGCACCGTGCCGGTGGCGTGCAGCACCTCGCCGGCGGTGAGGAAGAGCAGGCCCTTGAAGGCCGAGTGGTTGAGCATGTGGAACATGGCACCGGCCAGGCCCAGGGTGCCGATCCAGCTGTTGCCGCTGTGGCTGCCGATGAGCCAGGCCCCCACGCCCATGAGCATGAGGCCCATGTTCTCCACGCTGGAGTAGGCCAGCAGGCGTTTGAGGTTGCTCTGGGCCAGGGCCTTGAGGATGCCCATCAGCGCCGTGCCCAGGCCCAGGAACAGGGCCAGCCAGCCCCACCAGGCCGGAGCGGCGCTCAGAGGGGCCACGAATTCGCAGCTGCGGATGATGCCGTACAGGCCCGCATTGATCATGGCGCCGGAAAGCAGGGCCGAGATGTGGCTGGGCGCGGCCGGGTGGGCCTCGGGCAGCCAGACGTGCATGGGCGCGATACCGGCCTTGGCGCCGAAGCCCAGCAGGGAGAGCACGAACAGGACCGAGGCCAGCGGCACAGCGGGGCCTTCCCTGAGGGGCAGGACGGCGAAGGCCGTGTCGCCCGCGTTCTGCCAGAGCAGGCCGAAGAAGGCCAGCAGCAGCACGGCGCCCAGGTGGGCGGCCACCAGATAGACCCACGAGGCGTCGCGCACGTTGCGGTCGCTGTCGTTGAAGTCGATGAGGAAGAAGGGCGACAGGGACATGACTTCCCAGGCCAGCAGGAAGAGCACGGCGTCACGGGCCATCATGACCACGGCCATGCCCAGCACCAGCAGCAGATAGAAGAGCCAGTGGGCGGCCAGGTTATGCTCGCTGGCGCGGGTATGGCGCAGCGAGATGCCCCCGGCGCAGGCACAGACGAAGCCCAGGCCGAAGACCGGCAGCAGGAAGACGCGGGAAAGGGCGTCCAGCCCCAGACTCAGGCTGCCCACGGGCAGGCCCCAGGCCTGGGTCCACAGCAGGCTGTCTGTCCAGCTGTCCGTGAACAGGCCCGCCATGCCCAGGGCACAGCCGCAGGCGGCCCCCAGAGGGCCGGACAGGTCGGCCAGCCGGGTCGTGGCGGGCGTGGGGCGGGCAAAGGCCAGCAGCCCCAGACCGGCGGCGCTGACCGCCAGTACACACAGAGCCAGTAAAATCAGAAACATGGGCACACTCCGACATTCAGACCGTCAAAGTACACGATGCGGCCCTGCCGTGGGCAGGACCGCATCTGTGCGAACTTTTCTGGCGGCATGGTCCGAGCGCTCCTTCCCCGGAGACTTGCAGCGTCCATGCCGGACGGACAGACGGACTCCCTGTCCGTCAAGGGTTGTGGTTGCGCGTCCGTACCGGCCGGTACGGATCCCCCCTGCGCCGCCTTCCCCGGGCGGCGCATCCATATATGAGTTCGACCGGAGCAGGGACGGCGGCGCGCTGTCCGCCCAGGGACGGTGTTGCGCTCGTCGGCATCCCCTGCTCCGGGCACGGGCTTTTAGGCCAGACCCTTGCGGATCTGGGCGTCGAAATAGGCGATGGTCTTTTTCAGGCCTTCTTCCAGCTGGACCCTGGGCTCCCAGCCCAGGACCTCGCGGGCCAGGCTGATGTCGGGACGGCGCTGTCTGGGGTCGTCGCCGGGCAGGGGCTCGCAGATCAGCCTGGAGCTGCTGTTGGTGAGCTCGATGACCTTCTCGGCCAGTTCGCGGATGGTGAACTCGCCGGGGTTGCCCATGTTCACGGGGCCGGTGAAGTCGTCGGGCGTGGCCATGAGGCGGCACATGCATTCCACCAGGTCATCCACATAGCAGAAGGAGCGGGTCTGGCTGCCGTCGCCGTAGATGGTGATGGGCTCGCCCTTCAGGGCCTGCACGATGAAGTTGGAGACCACGCGGCCGTCGTTGGGATGCATCTTGGGGCCGTAGGTATTGAAGATGCGGCCCACCTTGATGTTCACATTGTTCTGGCGGCGGTAGGAGAAGAACAGGGCCTCGGCGCAGCGCTTGCCTTCGTCATAGCAGGAGCGGATGCCGTTGGGGTTCACATGGCCCCAGTAGCTCTCGGGCTGCGGATGCACGTCGGGGTCGCCGTAGACCTCGCTGGTGGAGGCCTGGAAGATGCGCGCCTTCAGGCGTTTGGCCAGGCCCAGCATGTTGATGGCGCCGTGGACGCAGGTCTTGATGGTCTGCACGGGGTCGTGCTGGTAGTGGACGGGCGAGGCCGGACAGGCCAGGTTGTAGATCTCGTCCACTTCCACGAACAGGGGGAAGGTCACGTCATGGCGCAGCAGCTCGAAGCGCTTGTTGTCCATGAGCTCTTCCACATTGGAGCGGGCGCTGGAAAAGAAATTGTCCACGCACAGGACCTCGTGCCCCTCGTCCAGCAGACGTGCGCACAGATGCGAGCCCAGAAAACCCGAACCACCGGTGACAAGAACCCGTTTTCGCAAATGCATGATAGCCTCTCAACGTAAAATGACCAATAGGCGCAGAGAGTGTACGCCCTTGTTCCGGGACTGGCAATGCCTGAAACAGGGCTTTTTTCGCGGCGGGGCAGGGGCTTGCGTCCTGCGGCCGCCCCTGCTAGAAGCCATGCCAGACGGGCGCCCGCCGGGGATGGGGCGGTGTCCGCCCCCGGGCCGTGCCGCCCGCATCCCGCATGCCCGCCATCCCGGATCAGCCATGAGCCACAAGAAAGTTGAACGTATCGACCCCCTGACCCAGGCCCTGCCCTGCGTGGGCTGTGACAGCCACGCCCATCTGGACGGCGAGGAATTCGACGCCGACCGCGAGGAGGTGCTGGCCCGCGCCCGTGCCGCCGGTGTGGCCACCATCGGCAACATCTTCCTGCATCCCGATACCTGGCGGCAGAAGCGCGCGTATTTCGCCGCGCACCCCGAGGTCTTCTTCGTGCTGGGCATCCATCCCTGTGACGGGCAGCAGTGCACGCCCGAGGTCATGGCCGCCATCCGGGACGCCTTTGCCGGGGATGGGCGCCTGCGCGCCGTGGGCGAGATCGGGCTCGATTTCTACTGGGACGACTGCCCCAAAGAGATCCAGTACCAGGCCCTGCACGACCAGCTGCAACTGGCCCGCGAGCTGGAAAAACCCGTGGTCATCCATTGCCGCAATGCCGAGGCCGAGACCCCTCACGACCCTTGAGGCGCGCGGTTTTGCCGGGTACCCGCTGCTCTGGCACTGCTTTGGCGGCGATGCCGACATGGCCCGGCGCATCATCCGCAACGGCTGGCACATCTCCATCCCCGGCCCGGTCAGCTATCCGGCCAACAAGGCCGTGCGCGAGGCCCTGGCCGTCATCCCTGACGACCGCCTGCTGCTGGAGACCGACAGCCCCTACCTTTCGCCCGTGCCCTGGCGCGGCAAGCGCAACGAGCCCGCCTTCACGGTGTTCACCGTGCGCCACATGGCCGCCGCCCGCGGCATGGAGCCTGAAGAGCTCTGGCGGCTCTGCGGCGACAACGCCCGCCGTTTCTTCGGCGTATAGACGCATGGGGCGGGGGGCCCTTTTCCCCCTGAACGCGTTTTGTCAGTGTGTCAGGGAGGCTGACGGGCATCGTGTCGTGGAGGTGGACGCACGATGCTGCTCCCCGACGGTGTAGGCAAACGGTATTTGCAAAAAGCCGGGCGACCGCTCAACCGCGGCTCCCGGCTTTTTTTGATGCCGCGGCGATGCGGGCCGGCAAGGGAGGGCCGCCTGCTCTCGTGGGTGCCGTCATGTCTCACCGGCATACCGTGTGGGGGCGCAGCGCATGGTGCGGCGTATCGCGGAACGGAGCGTAGTGGAGAGGGGGGGAAACCTTCCCCTGGTCCGGGCGTGGTTCCCCCTCCCCTCACAAAGGCCTTTCTAGTCCCAGCTGTAGGGGATGTCCTTCGTATCGGCGGGCAGGTGCTCGCCTTCTTCAGGGTCGTGGGGCAGGTCGGCGCAGTTGCAGATCAGGGCCGGTCCGTCACCGGCGGCGGTGAAGCCGTACCAGACCCCTGTGGGGATGCGCAGCAGGCCGTAGTGGTCGGGGCGGCCCAGCAGCAGTTCCAGCAGCACGTTGCGGGTGGGCGAGTCGGGGCGGGCATCGTAAAGGACGAGGTGCAGCAGGCCGTGGGGCACGGCATAATACTGTGTCTGACGGCGGTGGCGCTTCCAGGCCTTGACGGCCCCGGGCAGGACTTCGGAGAAATAGACCTCGCCCAGATGCAGTTCCCCGTCGGCCGTCCCGGCGCCGGGGCGCAGGGGGGAGTCGGGGCGCAGCATGTGCAGCACCGGGCCGCCTGGGGTGTCGATGACCTTCAGGGGCTGGAAGCAGACGCCGATGATGCCCATGTCCGGGCACGGATGTTCGGAACGTTCCATGAGGGTATCCTTTTCTGGACAGCGGACCCGCCCGGCGGGGCCGGGCGGACTGCCGGTTTATCTGGTCCAGGGCTGTTCGCGCTGTTCGGCGGCGTTCACATAGGCCGCGATCTGGCCCAGGCTGAAGTCCAGCATGGAGCCCGTCCCGGCGCCGTCGCCGCGATAGAAACGATGGTACCATTCGGCGGTGAAGCGGATGGTCTCCTCAAAGGTCAGGGTGGCTTTCCAGCCCAGGTGGGCCAGGGCCTTGTCGCAGCAGAGCTTGAGCAGGGTGCATTCCTTCATGCCCGCCTGTCCGGCCTTGTCCATCTCGCTGCGGAAGCCGGGCCAGTGCAGGGCCAGGGCCTCCACCACTTCCGCCACGGTATTGTTGACGCTGGCGGCAGGGCCGAAGTTGTAGGCCTCGCCGCGGGTCTCGAAGGGGCCCCTTGCGCGCGCCCAGCAGATGGGCGCCCAGCCACAGATAGCCGGACAGGGGCTCCAGCACCAGCTGCCAGGGGCGGGTGGCCCAGGGGCTGCGGATCTGCACGGCCTGACCGGCGGCCCAGGCGCGGGCGCAGTCGGGCACGATGCGGTCGGCGGCCCAGTCACCGCCGCCGATGACGTTGCCGGCGCGCACGGTGGCGCAGGCCGGGCCGTCCTTGAAAAAGCTCTTGAAATAGGAATGGGCGATGATCTCGGCGCAGCCCTTGGAGGCGGAATAGGGATCGTCGCCGCCCAGATGGTCGGTCTCGCGGTAGCCCCAGACCCACTCGTCGTTGCGGTAGCACTTGTCCGAGGTGATGAAGACCGCGGCTTCCACGCTGGGGCACGCGCGCACGGCCTCCAGCATGTTGAGGGTGCCCAGCATGTTGGCCTCGAAGGTCAGGGGCGCGTCTTCGTAGGATTTGCGCACCAGGGCCTGGGCGGCCAGATGGAAGACCACATCGGGGCGGAATTCCTTCATGGCGCGGATTACGGCGTCACGGTCGCGGATGTCGCCGCGCACGTCCTGGACATGCCGTCCCAGATGCATGGCCTCGAAATGGGACGGGCTGGTGGGCACGCAGTCGGCAAAGCCGCAGACGGTGGCGCCCATCCGGCTCAGCCACGCGGCCAGCCAGGAGCCCTTGAAACCGGTATGGCCGGTGATGAACACACGGCGGCCTTCATAACAGTTGGCAAACATGGTCTTCTCCTGCCGGTCGCGCTTGCGCCGGCGTCTGACGGAAGGGGGGAGGGCCGCCGGACGGCGCCCTGGGGGACGGCGGGGCCGCGGCCCCGCCGGGAGGGTCTATTTCCAGAAGGCCTTGCCGCTGTCCCACAGCTCGTTGAGCTTGATGGAGTCGCGCAGGGTGTCCATGCACTGCCACTGTCCGGGGTGCTGGTACATGGAAAGCTGGCCTTCGGCGGCCAGGCGCTGCAGGGGCTCTTTTTCCAGGTCGCAGGATTCGTCTTCGTCCAGATAGTCCAGGAACTCGCGCTTGAAGACGAAGAAACCGCAGTTGATGTACTCGTTGAGCACGGGCTTCTCTTCCCAGGACAGGATATTGCCGTTCTCGTCGGTGCGCACGGAGCCGAAGCGCGAGGGCATGCGCACACCGGTGAAGGTCCCGATGGTGCCGGACTTCATGTGGAAGTCGATGAGCTTGTTGATGTCGATGTCGGCCACGCCGTCACCGTAGGTGACCATGAAGCGGTCGGTATCGATGTAGCGGGCCACGCGCTTCAGGCGGCCGCCCTTGAGGGTCTCCTGGCCGGTGTCGCACAGGGTCACGCGCCAGTCCTCGATCTCGCGGGGATGGGGGGTGACGGCGCCGCTGCGCAGGTCCACGGTGAAGTCCGTGTTGCGGATGTTGTAGTCGTGGAAATACTGTTTGATGTATTCGCCCTTGTAGCCCAGGGGCAGGATGAAGTCCTTGAAGCCGAAGCGGGCATAGATGTTCATGATGTGCCAGAGCACGGGCCGCCCGCCGATCTCGACCATGGGCTTGGGTTTGATGACGGTCTCTTCCCGCAGCCGGGTGCCCTTGCCGCCGCACATGATGATGACTTTCATACAGCCTCCGCCTGTCCGCCGCGGGAGCGGGACAGCAGTTGCCAAAGGTTTCGTATCGCGACCGGCCGGGATGGCGCGGTCGGCCGGGGGCGATGCTAGCAAAAGGCGTGACGGAAAAAAAGCCCTTGTTTTCCGGCCGCCGGCCGCAGATGCGGCGCTTGGCAAGCACCGGCGTCTGCGCTATGGTGTATGTCGCCCGAAAGTATTTGCTGCATGGAGGCTCCTATGCGTAGAACCTACAGATCCCTGTTGCCGGCGGCCCTCATCCTGTTGTGCGGCCTGCTGGCGTCCTGCCTTTCGTCCGGCCCGGAAAAGCCGCTCGGCGCCATGGCCGATGC
>VOFC01005118.1_pt1 | contig 18892 bp, 26 predicted proteins | sample 5384161 | NCBI WGS metagenome assembly VOFC01 (sample SAMN12384722, study PRJNA508395) | human gut metagenome | isolation source: healthy gut B | host: Homo sapiens
CATGTCACTATATCCGGAAAAGTCGCAGTAAATCTGTAAAAACATAACCATACACTCCCATCAGATTCTCAACGCCCGAGTAGAGCGTCGGATTATCAGAAAATACGTTCTACAAAGTTGACACTGATATAATCGGAGATGATTGCTTTCTTAAACAGACCGGATACGATCAGAAAGATTCCGCGGCCGAACATCTCTTGCGAAACAAAGAGAGGTTTCGGATTTGCGGGATAAAGTCGCGGGCACGCACGATAGGTCCCGCCACCAACTGGGGAAGAAAGATACGTAGAAAGCATAGTCCAAAAAAGATTCGTCAATGGCTTTATGTCCCTCCGGTAAACGTCGATGGTGTAGCTTAGCGACTGGAAAGTAAAGAAAAGATACCGACCGGCAGGAATATATCAAGGGCGGTAAACTCTCCTCCCATCAATGACGCTATCACTCCACCCAGGAAATTGGTATATTTGAAATAGACAAGAAGTCCCAGATTGATACTCAGACTCAAAGCTACTAATCCTTTACGTTTCCAATACCCCTCTGCACGATCCATTAGCTGTGCAAGAAAGAAGTCGGCAACGGTGACTATAGCAAGCAGGAAGAAGTATGTGCCGCTACTCTTGTAGTAGAAATAATAAGAAAAGAGGGTGACAAACAAGATGCGGGCAGTGTATTTACGTTGTAACAACACATACACTACCATGAAAGCGGTAAACAACCAAAGGAAGATACCGCTGCTGAATATCATCGGGGCTTGCGGATCGTAGGTAAGCACCTCTTTTAGTCTACTGAAATCTATATCAATGGGAAACATAATCATTATATGCTTGTATAAGTGCTTGGTATAATAAATTTCCTTGCAGGATATATCCCTCAGGTAAATAATGCACATGATCGGGACGCATCAGTTTTGCTTCCGTCCAGTTGGTGCAGGCACGACGCTTCCCTCCGACTACATCATACATATCCCACACGAGCAGGCGATGGTCTTTGGCATAACGGCGGATAGTTTCCGCTGCTGTTGCCGTACGGGGATTGATGGCATACGTGCGCCTACGCCTCCGTTGCCGGAAACTTTCATAAGAACCGGGAGGGGTAGTCAGAAGAATGGGGATGTTAGGAAGACTGTCGCGCAACAGTTTCACAAGTTCATCCATCTGATTGTAGTGCACATTTATATTATAACGCCGGTTATGGCTTTCATTGGTTCCGAAAGAGAGAATCAGCAATTCGGGTTTTCAAGGCAGCGATTTCGGTAATACGATCCGGATGGGTAAATGTTAGGCAAAGTAGCTCCGTTGACGCCTTTATCAATATAAGAAATGGCACCAAAGGTTTCTGCCAAACGGGCACCGGTGGTTTGGGGATAGATATGTCCACGCACGTGGCTATCGCCAATATGAACAATACGGACCGTATCTTCGGAGAGTCCGGCACGTACCTGGCGGAGATGTTCAAAGACGGGAGCCAGCAGAGCAATGCTGTCAATAATCTCAGAGGTTACAGGAACATATCCCACTCCGCAACCACCAAATTCTTGTTGAAGCATTTCGCGCAAATCGGCAGTAAAAATATCAGCTTCTATAAAAGAATCACCGAAGTAAGCGATACGCACAGGGCGTTTCATGGTTTTCACTTTGGAAAGTGCCTCATAAAAATGTTTCATTCCCCGCATGGTGGAATCCGAATAATCCTCAATACAGGTAATACCCGTTTTACATGTATCCACAAAAATAGGTTTTACAGGAGGAGGAAGGACAATGGTGTCGGAATCACATACTTCTTCTTCCACATCCGGACGGATATCAGCCAGCAGGTCCACCTTGCGCAACGGTTTGCCGCCCACCGACATGGAGGGGAGGAAATACAGCCCCATTAACACTCCTACTACAATAAGAGTGAGAAGAAAAGTGGCCGGTATATAGTTTTTCATATTGCTATATTTGTAAATTAACCGCAAAAGTAGTGATTTTTTAGACGGAGTACTTCATGATAGAGGCTAAAAAAAGAAAAAAGACTGCGCCAGAAAGAGGGCAACAGTCTTTTTCTTTAATGATGAAAAGACAGATTCAAATCGTCTTTTCTATGTTCCACACAAAAGCACGTAATCCCAATTGTTCGGTTTCCTTATCCATTTTATGCAAAGCGTCCAATAAAGGCTCCACTTTGGTATCATCTACCACTGTCATAATGGCCGAGCACATACTGGGCCACGCGTGACTGCCATAATGCGGTTCTCCTTTTACAGAGCCGCGCCCCTGCAACTGCTGCCAATAACTGAATCCACGACAATTCTGACGGTCCAACAACGCCAGAATACGTTCGTAAAAAGCTTGGTCGAAAGTGATGAAAACTGATTTCATTATTCCATTTTTTATTTTAAGTTCTGTCATCCGGTCTCCTATTCATTTCGATTCGGATAACAACTATATTAATTATTCTTTTTTACCTTTAGTCATCTCTGTCTTATGCGCTTGATAATAGTCATTCAGTTCACGGGAAGCTTTCATCTTCTTACGGTTACGCTTGATACCTGTACCCGCAAATGAACAGTAGAGCACCGGAACCAAAATCAAGGTGAGCACGGTAGATACAGTCAAACCACCGATTACGGACACCCCTAAAGGCTGCCACATTTCAGAACCTTCCCCTCCTCCTATCGCCATCGGCACCATGCCCAGAATAGTGGTCAAAGTGGTCATTAAAACCGGACGTAAACGACTACGGCCCGAAACAACGACCGAATGAATAACAGACATACCCCGCTCACGACATAAGGTAATGTAATCAATAAGCACGATACCATTCTTCACTACGATACCAATCAACATGATACCTCCCAACAAACTCATGACATTCAATGTAGTCCCCGTTCCATACAATGCCATCAATACCCCACTGAATGCAAACGGAATAGAGAACATAATGATAAACGGATAGGTCAGAGACTCAAACTGGGCAGCCATTACAATAAATACCAATATAATAATCAAAACAGCCAAAGTTCCCAGATCGCTGAATGAATCCTGCTGATCCTCATAAGACCCTGCCACCTGGATACTGATACCGCCAGGTAAATCCATCTTATCAATAATAGACTCACCCGCTGCCACCACACTACCTAAAGGCGCACCTGAAATCACAGCAGATACTGTTACAATACGTTCACGGTCTTTACGTTCAATAGTAGGAGGAGCTGAACGCTCCACTACCGTGCCGATATCTTTCACCCGAATCGCTTTACCTTCATTGGTATAAATCAGAATATTCTCCAAACTTTCAATACTGGTACGGAACTGGGGAGCATAACGCACCTTGATATCATATTCGTCACCATCTTCCCGATAGTAAGAAGATAAAGCACCATTAACACGGTTACGCAGATACAAAGCTGCTGTAGAAAGATTCAAACCATGTAAAGCCAGTTTTTCACGATCAAAATCCACCTGATATTCCGGCTGATAATCCTGACGGCTGATATTCACCTCAGACACACCGTTCACTTTCAATAAAGCTTCTTTCAATTCAGCGGCTGCCTTATCTGTTTCTGTAAAATCATATCCATAGATTTCAAAATCGGCAGTGGCCTGTCCACCCATGCCTCCACTGCTACCACCCAAGATAACCTGGGCTTTATCCAGTTCGGGATAGGCTTTCAGATCCTCACGCATACCATCGCAGACTTCTGCCAACGTAACAGAACGCTGATCGGGATTATAAAGGTTGATATTGAATGAAATGATATGGCTACCATTATCCTGAATAGAAGCCCAAGTATTATCCGCATCAGCCTGTCCCACAGTATAGTTACAGATACGCATCACCCCTTCATATTTCTTCAGCCACCTTTCGGTCAGCTCCTGGGCCAATGCCTGGGCACGCTCTACGCGAGCTCCGATAGGCAATTGTAATTGAACAGAAATACGACTGTTGTCTTGTGACGGAAAAAACTCTGTACCAATTCCTTTCGCACAAATCAGGCTCAGCAGAAAGAACCCGAAACAACCGGCAATAATGGTCTTGCGGTGACGGACAGCCCAGTTCAAACGTTTCTGATACCAGTTATCCAATCCATCCAACGCACGTTCTATCGGTTTGTAGAATGTGACAAACCACTTACTTTGTTTTTTTTGCAAGCGAAGCATCTGCGCACACATCATCGGAGTAAATGACAGAGCCGAGATAGTAGAAATAGTCATAATGACACACATCATCCAGCCCAACTGACGGAACAAAACTCCGGACATACCACTCACCATAGTCAACGGGAAGAATACCGCAATCATGGTCAATGTGGATGCGATAACAGAAATTGCCACCTCATTTGTTCCATGGATAGCCGCCTGTTTCGGCTCGGAGCCACGCTCGATATGGGTCGTTACGTTTTCCAAAACAACAATAGCGTCATCCACCACATTACCAATCGCAATAGAAAGGCACGACAAAGAAATAATATTCAGAGATCCCCCATCCGTGATAGCCAAATAAATAAAGGAGGCAATCAATGACATGGGGATAGTGATACAGATAATCACCGTAGCACGCCAACGACCTAAGAAAACAAATACCACCAAGACCACAAACAGAATGGCATACATAATAGTTTCCGTCAAACTGTCGATGGTATTCAAAATATTATCCGAAGTGTTCACAATAACCCCCAGTTTCACATCACTGGGCAGTGACTTCTGTAACTTAGGCAACTGCTCCATTACTTTCCGGGAAATGTTCACTGAGTTTGCTCCCGATTGTTTCTGTACAACAATCATGGCTCCCTGCACCCCGTTATTATAGGTTTCCTGAGCACGTTCTTCTACAGAATCGACTACCGTTGCCACGTCACGCAAATACACCGAAGCACCATTGCGTATACCCACTACGATATTCTCCATTTCTTTCGGGTCCTTGAATTCTCCTTCCACACGCAAGGAATAGGTATTACTGCCCACATCGAAAGTTCCACCCGGAGTATTCTTATTTTCAGCCCCGACAATGGAACTGATGGTCTCAATCGTCAGATCATATGCTTCCAGTTTGTTGGGATCACAATAAATATTCACCTCACGCTTCGGCGCACCGGCAATGGACACCGTTCCCACACCGGGAACACGAGCCAAAGGATTTACTACATTATCATCCAATATCTTATACAGAGCCGGCTGACTTTCTTCTGCCTGAACGGACAACAGCAGGATAGGAATCATATCCGTACTGAACTTAAAGATAATCGGAGTATTGACTTCATCGGGAAGTTGTGAACTCACCATATCCAATTTATCACGCACATCATTAGTCAACACATCAATATCATAGCCATATTCGAATTCCAAAGTGATAACTGATATATTTTCTGAAGACTTGGATGTAATATGTTTCAAATTACTAACCGAGTTCAACGTATTTTCCAACGGACGGGTTACGTTGTTCTCTATATCGGAAGCACTGGCACCCTGATAAGATGTCATAACCATAATGGTATTGGTATCAATATCGGGATACAAGTCTACCGGAAGTTTCGACAATGAGAACAGACCAAAGATCGCTACGGCCAAAAAGCATAACGAGGTCATAATCGGTTTTTAACCGCTCCTACGGGACGGGCTTTTACGTCTGCCAGCTTCACAATGGGCTTCGCGTCCACATGTTCCGCAAGCCGCTTTGTCTTTTCCACCTGTACATGAGCCCATAAACACAGTTAACAGCAGGGCTACTAATTGGATACCTTTTTTCATATTCCTTACTTGTAATTTTTTAGTTGTCTATCTTTATTCTGTTTTCCCAGAACCTGATCGAGGTCTGCCTTAGCTACCAGGTAATCGTAAATGGATTGGTTATAAGTGAGTTGAGCCTGAGTCAGAGATACTTGCGAACTGTTCAGTTCGAGCACTGTGCCCTTACCTACATCATAACGTTTTTCGGCAATCACCACCGCTTTCTTTGCCTGCATCACATTTTCCTTGTTGCTGACTACCTGCTCTGTGCTGGCACTCATATTATTGCGACAACTGACAATCTGCATATTCAACTGTCTTTCCGTATCGATACGGTTCCAGTCAAGCTGGCGCATCTGTATACGGGCAGATTTTACTTTCGTAAAATTGCTTGCCTTATATAAAAGGTATACTGATATTGAACATCAGGCTGGAACTGTTGCTCCAGTTATAATCGAAGAAATTGATATTCGGATTATACAATGACTGATATTGATAGGAGAAGCTCATGGAAAGAGTCGGCATAAAGTTCGTCTTTAAAGACTTTACATTCTTTTCGAGCAACTTCATGTTCAAGTCCAACTGCTTCATGGTGGTATTGTTGTTCAGATTCACATTCTCTTCTTTCAACTGATTGGCAAACATGGTCGTCTCATAGTTGGTCAGATTATCATTAATCTTTATCTCCACATCGGCAGTGATGCCCATCAGAACTTTTAACTGTAATTTAGCCAAAGTCACCGCATTGGCTGCCGCAATCAGGTTCGGCTTAATGCTGCGCATCTGTACTTCCGCACTGATCTTGTCATATTCGCTCACAGTTCCCTGCTGATATTTGGCATTCACTACATTGTAATTATCTTCTGCCAGTTTATAGCTGCCTTGAAGCACTTCATAACTATCCTGTGCAAGCATTAACTGATAATAAGCCTTGCTTACCTGATTCACCAGATCCAGTTTGGAAGCACGTGACTTCTCCACTGCCAGTTCAATATCCGTCTTTGTCATCGACATAGCACGGTAAACACCCGGCACAAAGAGTGGCAGGTTAATACTCAACCCGGCATTGGCGGTGTTCGAACCGTCTTTGCCCCATCTTGAACGACATATCGTTCAATTTCATTTCAGCCGCTTTAATCGTATGGTCTAACGAACCGGCAATACTAGCCTCCGGCAACAGACTTTGCCAAGCTTCCTTGCTGGCAACTCTCTTTTAAGGCGATTTCTTCCGCTGCCACTTTCATTGTCGGATTCTCATCCAATGCAATTTCAGGGCTTTGTCTAAGGTTAAGGTTAGTATATTCTTCTCCGTCTGTGTGTCCTGCGCCTTCGCAAAACCAAATGCACAGAATGCCACAGCTACCAGAAGGATCTTCCGACCTGTCAATCTTTTCATCTTGTTCATAAACTGAATTTCTAATTTAATCTTAATTGTTTGTCAATAGAACCTCACTCACGCTCTAGTCTTCGATGCGGTTCTTACGATATTCTTGTATAAAGTCTTCCAGTACCTTTGCTCCTTTTTCGGTGGAGATACCGCGTATATAAGTAAACATGATGGATTCATACACTTCAATGAAAGGATATTCATTGCAGATGTCTGTATTCTAAAAGCACATCAAATTGCTCACGTACCAGCAAATTGACAATAGCGAAGTTTACATCCGAACGAAAGATGCCCTGCTCTACTCCTGTTTTGAAGAAAGACATCGTTTTCATCGAATCGCTGTCCTGCCGATTCTTCATCATCTCATATACTTTGGGATATTTCTTAATGTCTTCAAAAAAGCGTTTGTTCGTCTGATGAAACATCTCAATGCTTTTCTGAAAGACTGCAAGTATCACTTCCAACACATTGTGCGACTGTTCAAAGACTTTCTGCAAGTACTTATCTCTGTCTGCCTGTGCTTTCAGTATACATTCTTTCAACAACGATTCTTTATCCGAAAAGACTTCGTAGAGGGTACGCTTGGGATATTCCTAATGCTGCCGCAATATCATCCATCGTAATACTCTTAATGCCTTTTGTAGTAAAAGCCTCTGTTGCCGTTGCTATAATCCGTTCTTTCAACTCCGCCCGTTGGGAAGCGTCTTTTCCATGCTCTGTCATCATCCGTTTTTCTATTTTATTAAAATGCAGTTTTCGTTTTCTCTTCATTTCCAAAGGAAAAACGGAACAAAGATATATAGAAAACTCAATTAACAAATCAAGTTTCCAGCTATTTATAGCCCATTTGATAAATATTATCATTCGATAGAGTGAAATGAAAACAAGTGTTAAGAGGAAATTTGGAACAAACACAAAAAAGAAAGGTAAAAAGGAGGGAATATAGGAAGTAAAGTTTTATCGCTAATAGAAGAGATGGGAGCCAATAAATGCCGGAAAGGTGTGTCCATCACTTCAGGAAGGCGACTGTTTTATGGCGGCCTTGTACATCACAATGTCATCTTTTACAAAATGGTCTTCCTGTCCGTTGCTGGAGACTGCGGGCGTCGCTGCTGCGGCGTTCATCAGCATAGCAGTACATTTTATTCTGGCTGACCATGCTGGCTGTCCGTTGGAGGAGACTGGGGAATCATGAAACCGGAATTAAGTCCATGGATTGGCAATCATGAAAGTTCAGACCGGGGGCGAGAAAAGTCCACGGAGTCCCATAATCAGTTGGGAGACACGGCGTTCGGAGATATTTCCCAATTCGGCCAGGGCGATGGCAAGATAATCATATACCAGATGGCAAGGGGTTGTCCGTGAAAGTTTCCACCCGAAATGATGCGGTCTTCATCGGGGAAGATGGTGGGGTTATCGGTAACTGAATTTATCTCGGTCAACAGTACTGAGGCAACGTGGTTGATGGCATCTTTGGTGGCACCATGAACTTGTGGGATGCAACGGAAAGGAATAGGGGTCTTGTACGTGTTGTTTGGGCTGTGCGATGATTTCACTGCCTTCCAGTATTCTTCGGAATGCGGCTCCGGTTTCTATCTGGCCTTGATGCGGACGGATTTGCTGGATACAATCCATGAAGGGGTCGATACGGCCGTCAAAGGCTTCGAGGGAAAGGGCGGCTATCAGGTCGGCCTTTTTCGAGAGGCGAAAGGCTTTGAGCATAGCAAACACACCGTTGGCACTCATAAATTGGGTGCCGTTCAGCAGAGCTAGTCCTTCTTTGCTCATTAGTTTGACCGGTTCCCAGCCAAACTCGTCGAGTACGCTGATGGCTTCGCACTTTTTTCCTTTATAATACACGTCACCCACACCGATCAAAGGAAGGAAGAGATTGGCGAGCGGGGCCAGATCGCCGGAGGCTCCCAAGGAACCGCGGTCATAGACAATGGGCATTACATCGTTATTGAAAAAGTCGATAATGCGCTGTACAGTAATGACTTGTACGCCACTGTGTCCCAAAGAAAGAGCATGAGCTTTTAATAAAAACATCAGCTTCACAATGACATGGGGCATTTCTGCGCCTACACTGCAAGCATGGCTTTTCACCAGGTTCTCTTGCAAAGTACTCAGTTCATCGGAAGAAATATTACGGTTGCACAGGCTGCCGAATCCTGTCGTGATGCCATAGAGAGGGACATCGGATTCCTTGATCTTTTTGTCCAGGTAATCCCGGCATTTCTGAATCCGGTCTTTGGCTTCAGGAGCCAGTTCCAATTTCAGATTTTCATTGATAATACGTTCGATGATGTCAAAAGTGAGGTCACCCGAACCTATTTGATATACATTCTTCATGGTCTGATTCTTTTTTTAACCGCGGAGGTTGGGATTAAAAAATGGTTTTCACATAGTCCAGTATTTTCTGTTCTTCGGCAATGGTCGTCTGTTCTATCATATCGGCCTCTTCACTCATCTCTTTGACGAATTTTTCGTCTTTGATAGAAGTGAGGTTGATACGTACATTCAGCAAGGCTCCCAGAATGGCAGTCCGGGCACACATCATGGATACACAGGCATCGGTTACAGCGTTGCTGTTCCCTTTTCTGGCTACCACATCAATCATGGGCAGAATGGAATGGACGGTACGTGCCACCTCCATAGGCACTTGGGCGGCATATTTGGTTTCCTTCTGTATGGCTTCACTGCGGATAGCCTTTTCTTCATCCGTTTCTTTTGGAAGTTTGAATGCGGAGAAAACACGGTCGTATGCTTCCGAATCACGGTCTACATCGGTTATCAGCTGGCGGGTGAGCTCTTCGAAACGAACAGAAAGATCTTCCATAATTTCGTTCACTTCTACATATTTCTTGCGGCCTATGGTAAGATTGGCTACCATAGCTGCCAGTGAGGTGGCAAGGGCTCCATTGAGTGCCGAGACACTGCCGCCACCGGGGACAGGATCATTACTGAGTACTTTATTGATAAATTCTTTGATGGTAAGTTCTGTTAACATGGCTATTAGTATTTAATTGGTTAATTTGAATGTAGAATACGTCCTCCTTTGATGGTCAGCTTCACTGCGTTCATACCTGTATAATAAGGTAATATATGGGGGTTGTCGGTTCCCAGTAAAACAAAGTCTCCCTGTTTTCCGGCTTCTATGCTTCCGATGCGGTCGGCGCGTCCGAGGGCTGCCGCACCGTTCAGTGTGATGGCTGTGATAGCTTCGGCAACGGTCAGTTTCATATAGATGCAGGCCAGACGGCATCGGAAGCATGCAGGAGATGGTCGGCAGACAGTGCTCCGAGTTCGGCTGCCAGTTCGGCACCGCCGAGAGACGATTTCGTCGGCATGGAGTTTCAACAGGAAACCGTGCTCTTTTGGCTGCCTGAAGGAGGCGGCGGACTGTTCGACAGAGAAAACTCCTTGTTCGCAAAAAGACATCACAACATTCTGCCCACTTACCGGAATGGATAACGGGGAAGCATTTCACGAATCAGGAAATCGATGTATTCGTCGCTTCTCCCTGCATATTCTTCGGGAAGGGCGTGGGCGCCGAGGAAAGTGGAGACTATATCGAGGCGTTTATGCTCGGCGTTATTCAGGCTGCGCATTACTTTTTAGTTGTAGTAATTCTGTGTCCCGATCCAGGCCGTAGCCACTTTTACCTTCTACGGTGGTTACTCCCATGGTGCTCATCTTCTTCAGGAAGCTTTCGGCGGCTGAACGAAGTTTAAGGTAGTTCATTTGCCGGGTGGCTTTGACGGTACTTGCAATTCCCCCTCCCCGCTCCATGATTGACATATAGCTTTCGCCTTTCAGACGCCAGGATAATTCTTCGGAACGTTCTCCGCCAAATACAAAATGGGTATGGGAGTCGACGAAACCGGGTAAAAGGCAATGCCCGCGAGCGTTATAATGCCAATAGTGCTGGTAGTAACCATCCCGATCTTCACCACGGTTTTCACCAACGTAGGTAATGATTCCTTTGGTCACTTCCACGGTTCCGTTTTCTATGATTTGCAGTTGAGACATTTCCTCTCCTTTACGGGCGGAAAAGCCGATGGGGGGTTACGATACGGGCGTTAAATATGATTAGGTTTTCACTCATAAATAGTTCATCATAATTAGTTCATATAATAAATGGAGATATGAATGGCGCGTTCTTTTAGAATGATGTTTGCCATAAAGCAATTGTGATTCATTCTATTTTCTTATTGACTATTCCATGATACGAGCTTCGAGAACTTGCTGCATGGTAAAGTTTTCGAGTCCGAGATAGTAGGAAGCGGTATCAATCAGAGCTTCCATCGGTACAAGACCGATTATTTCACTACCTACAATTGTAACACCGTAACGACGGGCTTCGATACGTACTAATTCGAAGGTACGGTAGAGTGCGGTACGGGTATAGTCGGTCATGTTAATGGATACTTGGGTAATGTTTCGCTCTTTCAGTTCCACTCCCATTGCTTTTACATAACGAAGTCCTCCATTGATATGGCGGATATTTTTTCGCTATCTTAGTGGCTATCTCCATATTATCTGTACTTAGATTAATATTGTAAGCTACGAGTGGCATACGGGCTCCGATTGCTACGGTACCTGCGGTCGGATGTCGTTCAGCAGGTCCGAAGTCAGGTTGCCATTCGGGTAGTTTGATCTTTTCGGCCATTCCTTCAAACTCGCCTTTACGAACGGAGGCGAGATTTTCCCGGTGTGGCGCAGTAGCCGACTTTTCATACAGGAAGACGGGAAGATTATATAGCTCCGCAACTTTCGCCGCTACTTTTTTAGAGAGTTCGATGGCTTCTTCCATACTGGTGTTCTTAATCGGGATGAAAGGAATTACATCTACCGCTCCCATACGAGGATGTTGCCCGGTGTGCTGATTCAGGTCGATCAAACGGACAGCTACACCAACGGCTTCAACTACTGCTTCACACAGTGCTTCCGGCTCTCCCACAAGTGTGACAACCAGACGGTTATGATCTTCATCATTACTGTAATCAAGCAGTTTTACTCCGGCTTTACTACGGAAAGGGGCTACTATCTGATCTATTTTCTCCAAATCACGTCCCTCGCTAAAATTGGGGACACATTCAATAATCTTATTCCAACTCATATCAAATATCTATTATTATAGAGGTTATACTTTACTGAATAACTATATGTTTTACATCAAATAGCCACATGGTTTATCCAAAATAACAGCATGTTCAAACTGTTCCATATATTGTGGGAATTTATTCCTTCACATTATGGGAACGCTTTTCTTATATTGTGAGACTACTTTCCCACAATAGATGGAACTATCTTCTTTATTAATTCTTCGTTCGCCACATACGGCATTGTTATCTGATAATCTCCAGCATGGGACTCATTAAATGCTTCACTCGTTTCCATCGCATGCGGATTACGCGCCCACGAACGGCGGGCTACTCCTCCCATTACGTCCCAAAGCATTGCCGAACGGAGTATTTCATCTACCCGTTCGCTACCGTCGCATACCATACCAAAACCGCCATTGATTGCTTTGCCGATACCGACTCCACCTCCATTATGCAAGGCTACCAGACTCATCCCACGGGCACAATTTCCGGCAAAGCATTGCACAGCCATATCTGCCATCACATTACTTCCGTCTTTGATATTTGACGTCTCCCGGAAAGGAGAATCCGTACCGCTGACATCGTGGTGATCTCGTCCCAGCATAATAGGGCCTACTTCACCCCGGCGGACCATCTCATTGAAATGGAGGGCTATCTTCATTCTTCCAACTGCATCCTGATAAAGAATACGTGCCTGTGTACCCACCACGAGTTGATTCTTTTCTGCATCCCGTATCCAATTATCGTTGTCCAGATCCTGACCGCGCCGATTGACGTCAATACACTCCATAGCCGCATGGTCTGTTTTTATCAGATCTTCGTGTTTACCACTCAAGCAGACCCACCTGAACGGACCGTAGCCGTAATCAAAGAGTTGGGGTCCCATAATATCTTCGACATAACTCGGCCAGATAAATCCGTCTTTTTCATCAACACCATTATAGGAGATTTCTTTTACTCCGGCATCGTATATGGCTTTCATGAAAAGAGTTTCCATAATCAAAAAAATAAGTTCCGCGGGCTACCAATTTCTTGATGACCTCGAAATGACGGTGCAAAGATATGTCTACCAAGTGACGGAATTCCTCCGGCGATTCGTGAAGAAGGCGTGTGCGTTCCTCGAAAGTCAGTCCGGCTGGGCAGTATCCACCTTCGTAAACGGCGTGACAGGAGGGTTGATCGGATAATAGTTCGATCAAAATCTTTTCACGCTCGGCATACTCGAGCAGGTCTACTATATTCCCATGATAGGCAATGGAACAAGGTTCACGGCGTCGCATTGCTTCAGCTGCCATCCGGTATGCTTCTATGATATCTGCAGTCACATGCCCCACCCATCCCTGGCGGTAACGTGTTTCAATGCGTGAACGATCTACTTCGGCTATGATGGAGACTGCTCCTGCTATTTCGGCTGCTTTAGGTTGTGCACCACTCATTCCTCCCAAACCGGAAGAAATAAATAAGTGTCCCCGCAAATCTTGGTCTTGTGGAATTCCGAGTTTCAATCGTCCGGCATTCAGGAGGGTGTTGAAAGTGCCATGCACAATGCCTTGAGGACCGATATACATCCAACCACCAGCTGTCATCTGTCCGTAATTGGCAACTCCCATCTGGGCGGCAATATGCCAATCATGTTGATTGTCGAATTGTCCGATCATCATCGAATTGGTAATTATAACGCGGGGAGCATCGGGACGGGAGCGGAAAAGCCCCAATGGATGTCCGGATTCAATAACCAGTGTCTGTTCCTGGGTAAGTTCTTCCAGATATTGCTTAATCAGTCGATATTGCATCAATTTTGGCAAACTTGCCCGGTTTCACCATAAGTAACAAGTTCGTAGGGATATAAGGCTATATCGAAGCAAAGGTTATTGTCAATCATTACCTGAAAGGCTTTGCCTTCAATACATTGCCCCTGATATTCATCAATCGGCTTTGCTTTCAAGTCTCCGGCAGGACGGAAACGGTATCCGTAAATCCGCCCGCGAGTGCGTAGTTCTTCCATAAATTCAGGAGCCAGTTGTTCGTGCCACTCGGAGGGAATATAACGCAAAGCGTTTTTAAAGCTGTGATGGTCTGCGCCGGGGTAAGTGTATAACCACGGTCGTGAGTTCTCCGGATACCTTCTACAAAATCCGGATAAGGAGGTAGTGTATTGCCAAGAGTTATCTTCATAATAAGCAGAATTAAAGACTACAAACTGTAAGCAATACAGTTTGATAACTCTCCGCAATGTAGAAGAAAAAAGAAAATAAAAGACAAGAGAAATAACAGATTTATTATCAGAAAGGCATTATTACATTTACTGCTTAATAGAATGGTAAGATACAGGCAATGTCAGGAGTCTCTTATGCTTTTATACAGATACAAATGCAGGTCTTTTTATCCAAACGGACTAGTAGGGCTTTTATTAAAATGGATAGCGGATTTTTTCCATTAAATCAAAGCTATGAGTTCTGTGTTATTTGCATAATCCGCACCCTAATCATATCACTATGACCATGATTGTATTATGAACATACTCTTTCTCTGCTATACCAACAGAGATCGACAAAATTACTTTTTTTTGTTTATTCCGCAACTCCAACAAATATTTAAAGGTATGCTTCGCCTCCTGACTATCATCTTTCAAATATGCCTGTTTCAGTTCCGGATAATTCTTCAATAATTGAAGCATTTTATCTTTTCCTAGAAAATCGACTTTTCCTGTTTCACCATTTAGCTCATAACAGACGCGTTTCGTAACCAAACTTGAAGCGGCAAGAGCATCGCCAATATTCCCTCCCAGTTTTACGTCATCCTCTTCTACAAAGTTTCCTCCGATAACCGAACCTAGAGGCATGGCACAAAAATAGATATTTTTACCCAATTGAACGGCAGGGGCATACCATGCTCCAAAGCGTAACTTTTTATAGCGCAACTTACGACAATTCAAATATAAATCTCCTTTTTCACTTCGCACTGCAAAACAACGTTTCTTCAAGCGGCGACACATCGACTCGTCATCACCGGCCGTTATCCGGTAATCAGCCCCTCCTGTCACTACAATCTGATTTCTGGAACGTTTTTCTACACGCAACACGGCTGTTGTATCACCATGTTGAGCAAGCAACTCTTTCAGGTTGGAATAAATAATATTCTGCGCAATCAACGGGAGGCTAATCACGCTTATCAGCAAACATAAGATACATCCTTTCTTCATAAGCATCCTCCTTTCCTGTCTAACGCCTTTTCGAGTGGAAAGTTATAAATTTTAGCGGATAAATGCAAGAATGAGGAAAGAAATATTGAAAAAAAGCTGCTATCAGGAAATGCCCCTACTCTTATTAAACGGAAACAGAACTTATATACCCCATTCCTTACAGCTAGTAAAGGCATTATCCAGACAAGTCATAATATGAGCTTGTTATTCCTTTCTATCTTCCGTTAATAAACAGTAAATCTGCTCTCGACAAAAACAAGCTCTTATCCCGACCGTCATGAATTATATTACCTTTGTGGAAAAGAATTAAATTTGTCATGGAAAAACAAGAACAGATCATTACTACATATCAGCAAATCATTCAGAAAACAGAACTGGAGTTACAGAATGCACGGAAACGTATCTATTATATCAGTCTTCTCCGCCTGATCTTATTCGTAGGAGCTGTAGCAAATGCCATTATCTTTTGGTCTGATGGGTGGCTATGTCTCTCTGCTTTCGCTATCTTACCTTTTATCTTATTCATCTGGCTGGTAAAACGCCATAATTTCTGGTTCTACCGAAAAGACTTTCTGAAAAAGAAAATAGAAATCAATGAGCAGGAGCTACGTGCCATGCAATATGACTTTTCTGATTTTGATGATGGAAAAGAATTTGTTAATCCATCTCATCTCTACACTCTTGATTTAGACGTATTTGGCGAACATTCTCTTTTCCAATACATCAACCGCACTGCAACGCCTATTGGCAAACTGCATCTTGCAAACTGGTTCAATGCACATCTGGAAAACAAAGAAGCTATTGAACATCGCCAGGAAGCTATACATGAATTGTCCACAGACTTAGAATATCGCCAACAAATCCGCTTGCTCGGCTTACTCTATAAAGGAAAAACCTGCCGATACCACCGAAATCAAAGAATGGGCAAACAGTCAAGTTATTATCGGAAGCGTACACTTCTACGCATCCTCCCGACAGCGGTAACGATCATTAATTTCTTATGTATAGGTCTAGCCATTTTAGGTATTATCTCGGCCAGTATTGCAGGAGGAGTGTTTGTTGGCTTTGTATTATTCAGCACTATTTTTCTAAAGGAATCACTAAACTACAAACGACCTACGGAGAAAAGCTACAAATTCTTTCGACATACGCTGACCAGATTCTTCTCACTGAACAGAAAGAAATGCAAAGTCATATACTGCAAAAGTTAAAAACGGAACTTACAAGTCAGAATCAAACAGCTTCCCAGGCAGTCCGCCAACTATCGAAACTGATGAACGCGCTCGATCAACGAAGCAATCTGCTAATAAGCACGATACTCAATGGACTGATATTCTGGGAGCTGCGCCAAGTGATGCGAATCGAGAAGTGGAAAGAAATCCACGCATCTGACCTTCCCCGCTGGATAGAAACCATCGGAGAAATTGACGCTTATTGTTCTCTGGCATCATTCGCATATAATCATCCGGATTACATCTATCCTACCATTGCTGCTCAATCTTTCCATCTGCAGGCTGAAGCTTTGGGGCATCCTTTAATGGATCGCAACAAATGTGTACGCAACGGAATAGACATCGAAAGACGTCCTTTCTTTATTATTATCACAGGAGCCAATATGGCAGGAAAAAGCACGTATTTACGTACTGTAGGAGTGAACTATCTACTAGCATGTATAGGGGCTCCCGTTTGGGCAAAGCGGATGGAAATATATCCGGCTCGCCTCGTCACCAGCCTTCGGACCAGTGACTCCTTAACCGACAACGAATCTTATTTTTTTGCCGAACTCAAGCGACTTAAATTAATCATAGATAAGCTTGAAGCAGGAGAAGAACTTTTCATCATCCTTGATGAAATATTGAAAGGTACAAACTCTATGGATAAACAGAAAGGTTCTTTTCGCCCTCATCAAACAATTCATGCACATGAATACCAATGGCATCATCGCCACTCATGACTTGTTGCTAGGAACTTTAGTGGACTCCTTCCCACAAAATATCCGGAATTACTGTTTCGAAGCTGACATTACGAACAACGAACTCACCTTCTCTTACCAAATGAGAAACGGAGTTGCGCAAAAATATGAATGCCTGCTTTTAATGAAGAAAATGGGGATCGCCGTCATTAACGACTAATCCCCATTCCTTGTATAAAAATCAAAGTTTTCTATTGTAGTAACATCCAAAACCTGCTTTATTTAGTAGCAGCAAACTGAATATAAAACTTCAAGCTACCTGTTTTAATGTGTCGGAAAAAACTAAGTCAAACAGATTTTGTAGATATACTTTTACTGCATTTTACTTTTTGTCAGAAACGCTATTACCGCTGAAGCTTGTTCATCAGTGAAATACTGCACTGACGTTATTGGCTGATATGTATAAGGTATAAACTGGAATAACTGTACAGCTGCAAACTTTTATCAGCAGAAAGTATTACATCCATACGTATATTACCACTAGCCTCACTCTTTATATGCGAACCTGCAGAGAATGAACCCGAATTCACAAGATTCCTCAAAGCATCCATGTGTTTCAAATCAAAAGAATATACTATGCTCTTTAGCCACACTTTTGGTTGGCAAATAAATAACTTCTTTTGATTTCCAGAAGAGACGGAAAATCCCCATAAGGAATAAACCTGTTCCCAGAACCATCAAAGCCATACTAACCGTAGAAGACTTATCATCCAATTCGAAAGTGGAAACAAAAGCTAAAAATACCGACCAATAACATTACAGAAGAAATTAAAACTCCCTGAAACACTTGTACGTTTTGCGATATCGGGGTGTGAAGATGCGAAGATAGTAGCATCAATCGTTTGAGTAGTTGCCATAATATTTAAAGTTTAAATTATTAGTAAAAATATAAAGATAAAAGGATATAGTCACCGGTATTACAGAAGATACCAGTAACCACAAAATAAACAATACCAATAAATAGACTACTAAATAATTATACGCCTCAAAGTATATACATAGTATTCACTTGATGGCTGGCAATAATAGGAAGTTGTTGTACCATAAATCCGCCCCCAGTGTTGTGAAAGTGAGTTATCACGATCAGCACAACATTGTAGCGCATTTTTTAAAGAAAAGAAATATTCTCCAAGTTGTACACGTTGAATACGTGTTACAGATATCTGATGGCTTTTGCAAGTTGTTCAGTTCAGCCACTGGCTTACCAGGAAGATCCGGTGCGCTGATTTCCCCATGCTGTCTCATTGCATGTAATAGCACGCTCCTGTTCATCCACCACTTTCGCAGTAGAAACATTGCCTGCTATGCTATGAAAAGCAACAGTCAGCAACAGAAACAATATTACCTTTACAAATTTTGCCATATTCACCTGCAAATATAACAGATTCTCTCTATGAAAAGTTCTATTAAGATATATTTTAATGTATCTTAGTATTAGTAAACGGCAGACAAACAAAAAGGCTACCTGTGAGGGTAGCCTTTTTTATATCTATAAGAATAACTGTAAAATTATTC
>VOFC01002687.1_pt1 | contig 18887 bp, 28 predicted proteins | sample 5384161 | NCBI WGS metagenome assembly VOFC01 (sample SAMN12384722, study PRJNA508395) | human gut metagenome | isolation source: healthy gut B | host: Homo sapiens
GACAGCTACGATATTTATGATGAAGCAGGTAGCACGATGTATGTTTGTCAAGGGACAGCTTTCGTGGGGGCACTGCCTTAAAATATTTGACCCGACCGGCAGCGAGCTGGGCATGGTCAAGCAGCGCGTTTTTTACCCTGCCGCCGAAGTTCGACCTCTACCGCGGCGCAACGCAGATCGGCAGCCTCAAAAAGGAATTTTCTCTGTTCCGGCACCGGTACAATCTCGATTGCAACGGCTGGCATGTGGAGGGCAACTGGTTGGGCTGGGATTATTCCATTGTAGACGGCAGCGGCAGGAACAGCAGCGACCATCAGCAAGGAGCTTTTGAATTGGACGGACACCTATGTCATTGACGTGGTGAACCCGCAGGACGCCCTTTCCGCTCTGATGGTGGTTCTTGCCATTGATGCCGAAAAGTGCAGTGCTGGCAGTTAACGGGCTATTACATGGGGCTCAAGCGCGGGTTGAATATCCGGACTCAAGCACCGGTTGCTGGTTTTATTGGTGTGCGATTTGCTATGCTGATGATGCCGGAAGCGACCGGCGGGAAGGAGCGGTACAATATGTTTGATACCGTAAAAATCGGAAAAAATAGCAGAGAGCTGCGCAAGAAAAGGGATATGACCCAGTTCGAGATCGCCGACCGACTGGGCATCAGCTATCAGGCGGTCTCAACTGGGGCGGGGCAATTCCATGCCGGATATCGCCAAGCTGCCGGAGTTGGCCGAAATTTTTGGCGTCACGGTGGATGAGATCGCAAAAGGCAGCGGCAACCCGTGGTGGAAAAGGTAACAGCCGGAGAGCCGGTACAGCCTGCCGATTACACCAGGGAGGAACTGAAAGAGGCTGCCGAGGTGCTGCGCCCCAGTCAGGTAGAAAAGCTGGCCGGGGAGGTTAGGGAAGATAGAGAGAGCCTGCTGACACTGGTGCCATTCCTAGACGAGGGAAACCGTGGGCGAGCTGGCCACACAGCTGGCGCAGGAGGGTGGCGATGTTACAGGCCTGGTCCCCTTTATGGCAGAAGAAAAGGTGGATGAATTGGCGTTGCTGCTGGAGCAGAACGGTAAGGATACCGTGGCACTTGCCCCTTTCATGAGCGAAGAAGCGGTGGGCAGGCTGGCGGAACTCCGTGCCAAAAACGGCCGCTCCATCAGGGGAACTCCTCCCTTTGCCGGGGAGGAAAAGCTGGGCGAGGTGGCTTTTGCCAAGGTGCTCCGCGGTGAGGATGTTACGGCCATGCTGCCCTTTTGGGTGATAAGGCACTGGGGGCCATCACCAGGAAAAGCTGGCCCGCGGAGAGAGCATCACCGAGCTCCTTCCTTTCTTGATGACAGCACCCTGCGGAATATGTCAAAAAGGCGCTGGGCCGTTAAATTTGCCGCTTGGCGCGGACTTTCCCGTTTAACAAGCATCTTCCCCTGCTGCGGCGGAAAAGCCCGCAGAAAGCATATACCCAGCCGTCTGCCCGCATAGGGCGGGCGGCTGTGCCGTTTATGGGGGAGCAGTTGGGCAATGAGCACGGTTTTTCTCGTCGGAGAGGCGTTTTTTCTCTGCCGGCGTCATTGCAAAATTCCTGCACCTGTGTTATAAATAAATTATCTTGGATGATAGAGTTGGCTGCGCAGCGGTCAACTGTTCTTTTTGTGGAGGTCGTACTATGAATTACGATGTCATTATCATTGGCGCTGGCCCTGGAGGCATCTTTTCCGCTTACGAGCTGACCCACCGGGCTCCCGCCCTGCGGGTCGCGGTATTCGAATCCGGCCATCCCCTCGGCCGCCGTCGCTGTCCCATCGATGGCGATAAAATAAAAACCTGCATTGGCTGTCCCACCTGCTCCATCATGAGCGGTTTCGGTGGGGCGGGTGCTTTCTCCGATGGCAAGTACAATATCACCAATGACTTTGGCGGCACGCTGTATGAGTACATCGGCAAAAAGCAGGCGCTGGAGCTGATGCGCTATGTTGATGAGATCAACCTGGCCCATGGCGGCGAAGGGACAAAGCTCTATTCCACCGCTGGTACCCGCTTTAAGACGGTCTGTATCCAGAACGACCTGCATCTCCTGGATGCCTCGGTACGCCACCTCGGCACCGATATCAACTACAAGGTGCTGCAGAATATCTACGAGGAACTAAAGGATAAGGTCACCTTCTTCTTTGATACCCCCGTCACCGCAGTCGCAGCGGTGGATGATGGCTACCGTGTTTCCACAGCAGCGGGCGATTATACCTGCCAAAAGTGCGTCATCTCAGTAGGGCGCAGCGGCAGCAAGTGGATGGAAGCCGTCTGCCGGGAGCTCAATATCCCCACCCACTCCAACCGCGTGGATCTGGGCGTGCGGGTGGAACTGCCCGCGGCGGTCTTTGCCCACCTTACCGATGAGCTGTATGAAAGCAAGATCGTCTACCGCACCGAAAAGTACGGCGATAAGGTGCGTACCTTCTGCATGAATCCCAAAAGGGCGCCGTGGTAAATGAAAACACCAACGGCATCATCACCGTCAACGGCCACAGCTACGAGGACCCCTCTCGCCAAACCGAAAACACCAATTTCGCCCTGCTGGTGGCACAGCATTTTTCAGAGCCGTTTAAGGACTCCAACGGCTATGGCGAGAGCGTCGCGCGGCTGAGTAATATGCTGGGCGGCGGAGTCATCATTCAGCGCTTTGGCGTCGATCCGCGGCCGCCGCTCCACCCCGGAGCGCATGGAGGACGCCTTCACTCACCCCCACCCTGAATGCCACCCCCGGCGACCTGAGCCTGGTGCTGCCCAAGCGCATCCTGGATGACATCGTGGAAATGATCTACGCATTGGATAAGATCGCCCCCGGCACCGCTAATGAGGACACCCTGCTGTACGGTGTGGAGGTCAAGTTCTACAATATGGAGGTTGAGGTGAATAAAAAACTGGAATCCAACCAGCATCCCGGCCTTTACATCATTGGCGATGGCAGCGGCATCACCCATTCGCTTTCTCACGCTTCCGCCAGCGGCGTTTATGTCGCCCGCAATATTCTGGAATAAAAAATATCCCCCCGCAGACCGTATGGCCTGTGGGGGAATCTTCTGTTTTACAGCACCTTTGCCAGGAAGCTTTGCAGCCGCTCGCATTTGGGGTTAGCAAAGAACTCATGCGGCTCGTTCTCCTCCATGATGACACCCTCATCCATAAACAGCACCCGGCTGCCTACTTCGCGGGCAAAGCCCATCTCGTGGGTCACTACCACCATGGTCATACCGTCCTGCGCCAGCTCCTTCATAACATCCAGCACCTCGCCCACCATTTCGGGGTCCAGCGCGCTGGTCGGCTCATCAAAGAGCATGACCTCGGGGTCCATGCACAGCGCCCGCACAATGGCGATCCGCTGCTTCTGCCCGCCGGAAAGCTGGCTGGGATAGGCGTTTGCCTTATCCTCCAGCCCTACGCGCCGCAGCAGGGCCAGTGCCCGCGCCTCAGCGTCCTCCTTGCTTTTTTTCAGCAGGGTCATGGGGGCCAGCGTCATGTTGCGCAGGATGGTCATATTATTGAACAGGTTAAAGTGCTGGAACACCATGCCCATCTTCTGCCGGTGCAGGTTGATATCGCACTTGGGGTCGGTGATCTCCGCCCCATCCACATAGATAGAACCGGCCGTGGGGGTCTCCAGCAGGTTCAGGCAGCGCAGAAAGGTCGATTTACCGCTGCCGGAGGGCCCGATGACAACGACGACCTCGCCCTTTTGCACCTCGGTATTGATGCCCTTGAGCACCTGCAATGTGCCAAAGTTTTTTCAGGTCCTTTACCTCAATGATCGGTTTAGTGGTCACTGCTGCGCAGCCTCCTTTCCAGTTTGCCTACCAGCCAGCTAAAGAACATGACTAGCAGCAGGTAGATGACGGCCGACAGCCAAAAAGCGGCAGCAGCTGCTGGTAGGTGGCACCACGGATGATTTCGCCGCCACGCGTCAGGTCATTGACGGCCACATAGCAGGCTACGGAGGTTTCCTTCAGCAGCACAATGAACTCATTGGCCAGGGCCGGCAGGGTATTTTTCAGCGCCTGCGGAATGACGATATACCATGGTCTGCACAAAGTTAAGCCCCAGGCTGCGCCCCGCCTCACTCTGCCCGTTATCCACCGACATAATACCGGCCCGGATAATTTCGGCCACATACGCGCCGGAATTGATGCCGAAGCACAGCATAGCCACCGGCACGCCGTTTCGCGCCGAGGTAAAGATGACAAAAAGAACATGATGAGCAGCTGGATCATCACAGGCGTGCCGCGGATAACGGTCAAATATACCTTTGCAGATGGCGTTGGCGATCTTCAGCAGGGTGCGACCCAGGCCCGGGCGCATCTCGTGGATATTTTTGTCGTGGGCGCTGCGCACAATGGCCACAATGGAGCCGATGGCAATACCGATCAGTACAGCCACCAGCGCGATCTTCAGGGTGTTTCCCAGGCCGCGGGTAATGTAGCGCCAGCGTTCCTTGGTAACAAAGCAGGTGATAAAGTCAGCCTTCAGCTGCTCCCACCACAGCAGGAAATTACTCAATGGTTCCCCTCTTTTCTATCGTGATAAGATAGCAGCACGGGGGCGAAGCCAGTGTGGCTCCGTCCCGCTGCATGGGTAATGAGGAAACGATTTTACTTGATGTACTTGTCAATAATGCCCTGCAGGGTGCCATCAGCTTTCAGCTCGGCCAGTGCGGCGTTCACCTTGGTCAGCAGGTCATTGTTGTCCTTGTTGATGGCGATGGCATAGTCCTCTTCGGTGTAGGCTGTATCCAGAATGGAAAGACCGGCATCGGCATTGGCGGCAACCAGCGCCTTGGCAGGCTCGTTATCCAGCATCACGCAGTCTACCTGACCGTTGATCAGTGCGGCAACGGCGTCGGTGGTCTTGGTGAAGCCCTTTACCTTCTCATCACCAAAGTCATCGGAAGCATACATAAAGCCGGTGGTGCCGCTCTGGGTGCCGATGACGACGCCCTCAGCGCCCATATCGTCCAGGGACTGTACCTGCCGCCCTCTTTGACGATAACGACCTGAATACCGGTGGAATAGCTGTCGGAGAAGTTGACCTGCTCCAACCGCTCCTCATTGACGGTCATACCGGCCATGCCCATATCATACTTGCCGGCCTGTACGCCGCTTACGATGGAATCAAACGCGATATCAACGACCTCCAGCTTCATGCCCAGCTTTTCGGCAATGGCACCGGCCACTTCCACATCAATACCGACCAGCTTATCACCATCGTAATATTCATAGGGAGGGAAGGTACCCTCGGTGGCCATATACAGGGTCTTGGTTTCGTCAGGGGTGGGGGTAGGCTCAGGGGTAGGTTCGCTATTGTTGTTGCCACAGGCAACCATCGCCAGCAGCATCATGGCGGCCAGCATTACAGCAAGCAGTTTTTTCATGGTAGAATCTCCTTTTATCTTTTTTCATAAAATATCTTTCGTTCCGGTCCCGGGGGTCCTCTCCGGCCGGGTGGTGATTACATGAATTATTATACATCACATTTCGCAAAAAGTAAAGCATTAAAACAGAGATAACCGCCTAAAATTACGACTAAATATTAGTTATAACAAACAATTTTGCGATTATACTGTGTATAATTATTCAAATAAAATGAATATTCAAACGCTGCTGTACCGTTTCTCCGGTTGCTCCTGCTCCCGGATAGGCTATAATAGAAAAGTAATTTTGCCCCGAAGGAGAGGAAAAACGATGGAACTCATACAGCAGCTCTCGCAGGAATTAAAAGCTCCGCCCGGCGCAGGTGGAAGCCGCCGTGCGCCTTTTGGATGAAGGCAACACCATTCCCTTCATTGCCCGCTATCGCAAGGGAGATGACCGACAGCCTGGATGATGCCGCCCTGCGCGACCTCAGCGACCGGCTGGAATACCTGCGCAACCTGCAAAAACGCCGGGAGGAGGTCATTCGCTCCATCACCGAGCAGGAAAAGCTTACCCCGGAGCTGGAGACCGCCATTCAGGCTGCGGCCACTCTGGCGGAGGTGGAGGACCTCTACCGCCCCTATAAGCCCAAGCGCCGCACCCGCGGCAGCATTGCCCGGGAAAAGGGCTTGGAACCGCTGGCGGCGGCCATCCGGGTGCAGAATACCCTGCGGGAGCCGCTTAGCATGGCCGCGGAGTATGTGAACCCGGAAAAGGGTGTGGAGACCGCCGAGGATGCTCTCTCCGGCGCTATGGATATCATCGCGGAGGATATTTCCGATGACGGCGAGATCCGCAAGGCACTGCGCCTTTGATCCACCGGGCGGCCGTGGTTACCGCCACCGGCGATAGCACCGAGAACACCACCTATAAGATGTATTACGACTTCAAAGGAGCCGGTGGGCCGCATCGCCCCGCACCGGGTGCTGGCCATCAACCGCGGCGAAAAGGAGGGCTTTTCAAGACAGCCATCGTGCTGGAGGAGGAAAAGCCCTGGAGGCCATCCGCCGCAAAACGGTGATCGCCAATAATGCCTGCAGCCGCGCCGTGATGGAAGCTGCCGCCGATAGCTGGAAGCGCCTCATTGCCCCCAGCATGGAAAATGAAACCTTCCGGGAGCTGTTCGAGAATGCCAGCGAGCAGGCCATCCGGGTCTTTGCCGAAAATCTGCACCACCTGCTGATGCAGCCGCCCCTCACCGGTCAGGTGGTGCTGGGCTGGGACCCCGGCTATCGCAACGGCTGCAAGCTGGCGGTGGTGGATGCCACCGGCCGTGTGCTGGATACCGCCGTTGTCTACCCCACCCAGCCTTTTAATAAAATCGCTGAAACCAAGCGGAAGGTGACCGACCTGCTGAAGAAGCATAAAGTTACCGTCATTTCCATTGGTAATGGCACCGCCAGCCGGGAATCAGAAAAGATTGTGGCGGAACTCATTGCGGAAAGCGGCCTGCCGGTGCAGTATGCCATTGTCAGCGAAGCAGGCGCCTCGGTCTATTCCGCCTCCAAGCTGGCCAGCGAGGAATTCCCGGAATACGATGTCAACCTGCGCAGCGCCGTTTCCATCGCCCGCCGCTTGCAGGATCCGTTGGCGGAGCTGGTGAAGATCGACCCCAAGGCCATCGGCATCGGCCAGTACCAGCATGATATGCCCCCGGCCCGGCTGGATGCCGCCCTGGCTGGCGTGGTGGAAAGCTGCGTCAACTCGGTGGGCGTCGATCTCAATACCGCCTCGCCCTCTCTGCTGGGGCACATCGCCGGCATCAATGCCGCCATTGCCAAAAATATTGTGGCCTACCGGGAAGAAAACGGCGGCTTTACTGCCCGTCCCCAGCTGCTTAAGGTGCCGAAGCTTGGCAAAAAGCCTACGAGCAGTGCGCCGGCTTCCTGCGCATCTCCGGCGGCAAAAACCCGCTGGATGCCACCGCCGTCCATCCGAAAGCTACCCCATCGCCGAGCAGCTGCTGACCCTTTGCGGCTGCGCCTTGACCGATATCGGTACCGAAAGCTGCGGGAGCTGCCCACCCTTGCGGAGAAGATGGGCTATAAAGCGCTGGCGCAGCAGCTTTCCGCCGGCGAACCGACCGTCCGGGATATCATAGCCGAGCTGCAAAAGCCGGGCCGCGATCCCCGCGAATCGCTGCCGCCCACAGTGCTGCGCAGCGATGTGTTGGAGATGAAGGACCTAAAACCGGAAATGGAACTGACCGGCACTGTCCGCAATGTGGTGGATTTTTGGCGCCTTTGTGGATATCAGGGGTGCACGAGGACGGGCTGGTGCATATCAGCCAGATCGGTGAAAAATATATAAAGCACCCCGGCGATGTGCTCAAGGTCGGGGATATCGTCCGGGTAAAGGTGCTGGAGGTGGACCAGAAGCGCGGCCGCATTTCCCTTACCATGCGCGGGGTCAAGCAGCCCGCCCAGCTGTAACCGCCGCCAGTCTGTACAAACCGCAGGATACGGCCCGCAGGGCAACCCGTCCTCCGGACGGGTTTGGCGGCTCCGGCCGCCGGCTCCGGCTTTGCCGGAGCGCCCTGCGGGCCGTTTTGCCCCTTTCGCAGACGACCCCTGGCCCTTCCCTGAAGGTATCCTCTCCGCAAAAAATGTTTCACGTGAAACATTTGTTCTTCATTTGGCAAGCTGGTTTACTGTGCTGCGTACTTTGCATAACAGGGTGGGGAAAAGGGTATTGATTTTTTGGGGAGAGTATGCTATAATACCCCTAAACAGGCTGGGTAACTGGCCTGTACTTGCCATTCCTTTGGCGGCGTTGGGCTGCCCAAAGGAGGATGGCAACGAACCTGATCAGGAGGTACATAACTATGGCTTTCAAAATTGGCGATGCCTGCATCGGCTGCGGCGCCTGCATGGGTGCTTGCCCCGTCGGTGCCATCAAGGATGCCGGCGGCGTTTGCGAGATCGACGAGGGTGCTTGCATTGATTGCGGTTCCTGCGCCGCTACCTGCCCCGTTGGCGCCATCTCCGAGGCTTGATTTGATCAATTGCCCGGTAAAGAGGAAAACGCTATGCGCTGCTTTTGCCAGCCGCATAGCGTCTTTTCATTTTTATGGAATAAGGAAAATTTTTCCTTCAAAGGCGCGGCTGTATAATATAACAGGAACCAGCCGGCCAATAAGCATATTTTATATTTCCGGCATAATTCCAACAAGGATTTGATTCTATGGCACAACACCCTGTTGCCAATCCCCCACCGGCGCGGCGGCTGGAGGTGGGAGGATCCGTGCGGCGCTGAAATGCGCTTTTCCCTATACCATTCCCATCTTTGCGGGATTTTGGTTTTTGGGGATGACCTATGGCATTTATATGAATGTTTCCGGCTTCAGCTTTTTGGTATCCGCTGCTGATGAGCCTGACTATCTTTGGCGGGAGCCTGGAATTTGTGGCGGTGAGCATGCTGCTGGCGCCCTACGCGCCGGTGCAGTGTTTCCTGATGGCGCTGATGATCCAGGCGCGGCACCTTTTTACGGCATTGCCATGCTGGATAAATTTAAGGGACTGGGCTGGAAAAAGCCCTACCTCATCTATGGCATGTGCGATGAGACCTTCAGCATCAATTGCTCCGCCGAGATCCCGGAGGGGATCGACCGGGGGTGGTTCTATTTCTTCGTCACGCTGCTCAACCAATTTTACTGGGTGGCCAGCGCCACATTGGGCGGCGTGCTGGGCAGCTTCATCCATTTCAATACCGAGGGGCTGGATTTTGTGATGACGGCGATGTTTGTAGTTATCTTTCTGGAGCAGTGGCTGAAGGAAAAGCACCATGCCAGCGAATGGATCGGCTTGGCGGCCAGTGTGGGGTGCCTGCTGCTCTTTGGGGCGGATAACTTCTTGGTCCCTACAATGATCTGCATTCTGGCGGCATTGACGGCACTGCGCCGTCCGCTGGAAAAGGAAAGAGGGGTGACCGCACCATGACCCTGGCTCAACAAATCATCACCGTGTGGGATGTGCGTACTGGCCACCTTGCTCACTCGTTTTTGCCCTTTGCGGTTTTCAATGCCCGCAAACCTACTCCCCAGTATATTCACTATCTTGGAGAGCTACTGCCCGGTGCGATCTTTGCCATGCTGGTGATCTACTGCCTGCGCAATGTATCCCTGCTGAGCGGGAGCCACGGCCTGCCGGAGCTGATCGGCATTGCCGTTACCGTGGGGCTGCACTTGTGGAAGCGGCAGATGCTGCTTTCCATCGCGGGCGGGACGATATGCTATATGCTGCTGGTGCAGCTTGTCTTTTAACAGAGAACCAAACAGAAGTCCCGGCAGGGTGAACCTGCCGGGGTTTTGCTTTTTATTCCAGGCCCGGCAATGAGAGCGGGTCAATGAATTTGCCGTCCTTTTTGGCGGCGAAGTGCAGGTGACTTTCCATAGCCACCTCGGCGGTGACGGTATCTACGCTGCCCAGCATCTGCCCGGCGGTGACACGATCCCCGGCCTTTAGGGCTTTTTCCGGCGCAATGCCGCAATAGATGGTTTGGGTGCCATCGGTGTGATCCACTGCGACAGTGCCGCCCCACATGGGGTCCATGGTCACGGCGGAGACGGTGCCGGCCTCAGCGGCGGTGACGACGGCGCCTTTTTCCGCAGCCAGGTCTATGCCATCGTGGGTGCGCCAGACATTTAGGGTGTGGTTTTTGACCAGCTCTCCACCGCTGAAGGGGCGATGGTCTTAGCGCGCCCTGCACCGGCAGGCAGAAGCACAGCGGCGCCGCGGGCTCAGATTTTGCGGGCGGCTGGGGGGCATCGGCCGCGGCGGACTGTGTGGGAGAGGGGTTCTCCGGTGCGGTAGAGGGAGAAGTGGGTAGAGAGGGCTTGGGCGTATTGGCTTCGCCGCCGGTTTGCTGCTGCAGGATATCCTCATAATCCCACTGGTTGCCTTCCCCCTGTTCGGTGACAGCGGGGGGCTTTTGTTGCTGTTCACGGATGCCGCTGATGGTATTCTGCGCGGTGAGCCAGGCGGCGGTGCCCGCCCCGGTGATACACAGCGCCAACGCGATGTAAAAGCCCTTGGCTTTTATAAAGGACCGATCCGGTGATTTTGGTTCATATTCAACCATCCTTTTCACAAAGTGGTAGTGCGACTGAATGAGTCAATGCTATTGTTCACCATCCGGGGCGGATTATGCATGGCGGGAGGGCAGGGCGGGCCGCAGGCCCGGCGATGCGGAGCATCGCCGCTGTGGGCGGAGCCCACAGAAGCCGTCCGGAGGACGGCTTGGCCTGCGGCCCGCGGGCGCACCTACCCGGATTTTTCGCGGTCCTCCGGGGCACGGAATCGCCAGCCATCCCGGCGGATGGCCTGCACACCAGCCATAGTTCCCGCGCGGCCAGCAGCAGGATGATACCCCGAAGCAAGCGCGCAGGGTATTTTCGCCCAGGCGGGTGCCCAGCAGTGCCCCCCAGCAGCACGCCGGGCAGGCCGCCCAGCAGGAGAGGCCAGGCGGCTTTGCCATCGGTCAGACCGTTTTACGGTGGAAGTAAAGGCCCAGCAGCCCAACGGGGAGGATTATCAGCAGGTTGATGCCCTGCGCGGTCATCTGCGGCCAGCCGGTCCATACCAGCACCAGCAGCAGGATACCGCCCCCCCCAGGCCCATAGCGCCCAGCGTGCCGCTGAGGACAGAAGCAATGGCGATCCAGAACCAACTCATAGCAGGCGGATCCCTCCCCACAGCATCAGCCCGCCAAAAACGAGTTTAAGCCAGCCGGTGGAGATTTTTCGGCATCAGGCGGCTGCAAGGTAGGCCCCTAACAGGCTGCCCGGCAGCCAGGGCAGGGCATCCATCACGGTGACACGGCCCTGCACAAGATACAGAATGGCACTGACCAGTGAAAGCGGGACAATGACCATCAGAGCAGTGGCGTGGCTTTTTTTGCCGCGCACCCCCAGGGCCGAAAGCAATGGGACCACTACCATGCCGCCGCCCGCACCCAGCAGTCCATTGATGACCCCGGCGCCGAAGCCGCCCAGAGTGCCCCACCATTTTTTTTATGCATAAAAAACACCCCCGCCAAGAAAATAGCATTTGCTATTATCTCCGGCGGGGGATATAAAATGCGAAATTTTTATGGGGGATCATTCCACGATATCGATGGAATCAATGGTGACATCGTGCAGGGGACGGTCGGCGCGGGCGGTGCGCACATTGGCGATATCATCCACGACCTTCATGCCATCGATGACCTGACCGAATACGGTATGGGCAAAATCCAGGTGGAAGGTGCCGCCTACCTCGGCGTATTTTTTGGCAATCTCGGTGGCATATTCCTTTACATCCTCCGGCAGCCTGGGACTGGTAATCGTTGAGTTTGGTGTTCACCTCATCAATGTAGGCCTGGATCTTGGGGGCATCCTCCAGGGCCTCCTGCATCATCTGCACCCGGCGCTTGGCATCGTTCAGCAGCTCATAGCAGGCCACCTGCACCGCCAGGGCATCGATGTCCTGGGTGGGGGGCCTGACTGTTCTGCACGATAAAGAACTGGCTGCCGTTGGTATTGGGTCCGGCATTGGCCATGCTCAGCGCGCCGCGGAAATTGTGCAGCTCCTGGCTGCACTCATCCTCGAACTTAGCGCCGTAGATGCTCTCACCGCCCGCACCGGTGCCGGTGGGGTCACCGCCTGGATCATGAAATCCTTGATGACGCGGTGGAAGATGAAGGCCATTATAATAGCCCTTTTGGCCAGGGTTACGAAGTTCTCGACGGTTTTGGGGCAACCTCCGGGTAAAAGCTGGATGGTGATGATATCGCCCATGTTGGTGTGTGCATGATGGCGCGAGGGGCCTTCGCACTGGGTAAACTGCTTTAGAACCATGATTTTGATTTCCTTTCTGTGGGGCCGGTGCGGAAAAGGCGGCTTGCCCTGCGGGCGTCCCGCCGCCGGCGGGTTTGGCACAGGCCGGTTTCTTTTGCCTCATTATACCGCATTTGCGGGGGGCAGAATACAAGTATCGGTTGACTTTGGGATAGTTTTCGCATAATATAAGTAAGTAGAAACCAAGGAGGAACGCATAATGGAAAACGAAAACTGGGGCGAGGGATATTATCTCGCTGATGGACGAGGAAGGCAACCAGAGTGAATACAAGATCGTGGCCTGTGCCGAAATGGACGGTACCGAGTACATGGCCCTGGAGCCGATCATTGAGGACCCGGAGGAAAGCGCTGATGGATGCCGCGGGCTGGTATTCCTGAAGGTGAGCGAGGAGCTGGATGAGGACGGCAGAGGCCTATCTGGATGCCATTCTGGATGAGGATGAGCTGGACCGTGTGGCCGAGATCTTCCGGGATAAGCTGAGCGAGGAGTATGAATTCCTGGATGAGGACGAGGAGGAATAATCCCCGCTGCATTGACATAAGCTATAAGTGAATAACTGCTGGCAACACCCTGCTGTGTGCGTCAGCGCCGTATGATATGATCCAACACTTTTCTTTCGGGAGCCGGATCTCCGTTTGGCCGGATTGCAGACCTCCCATCCGTAGGGTGGAAGAAGGGGAGCGTGAAAGCCCGGGAGGCTACCCACCTTGTCGCATAAGACGGGGGTTTTATTAGCGGCGCAACGGCATGGCGGGGCATTTTTTTGCCTTTTTAGGGGATGGGACTTTAGGTCCGCTTTAGGCTGGTGGGCTATTCTTACCATACCTTCGTTTAACAAGGACACACACGCTTTTCGGCAGCGAAAATCGGCGCTGACTGCGTCATCTCGTCGTCGCGGACTGCGCTTCATGTCGGGGCGCTATTCCTACGGAATAGGCACCCCTCCAACGCTTCGTCGCTCCGCCTCTCCCACGAGGTCTTACGACCTTGCAGGGGACCCCGCAGCAGCATACGCCAGTATGCCGGCGTCCTCTTCCTTGTCATCATCCGGTTTTCCTCTCGCCGAAAAGTCCTGCGGAGTTTTTGCGCGGGAGAAATGGCGCCCGAGGAAGCGCGGAGCGGCAGGCAGGCTGGCGCCTGTCAACGCGACGCACAATGTCGGGCGGTATTTATATCCGCAAAAGCCGTATGTGCTCTTGCCAAGCGAAGGTAGGTGGAATACAAATATCCCGTTAAAGCCGAGATGCTTTTTGTGGGGGCAGTGCATTTTGCACCCAGAAAACAGCAATTCACACCTTTTGTGTCGATTTGCGGGAGGGAGTGCTAAAATGCAAAATGTGACAACAGTGGGGTGGACAATAAACAGAAATTGGCGGGGCTTTTTCACAGATCTTGTGCCCATTCCATATAATCGTCCCATATATTATGCATAGGTTTATAGCAGCTGTGCTGTTTTTCCAGCACAAGGAACAAACAATGGAGGTAATGACAAATGATGCTTTTTGGCGAACGCGAAGATGATTTTCCGGAGATCGACCTGCTGGATAACCAAAGCAAAAAAACAGAGGACATGAGCAAGTTCGAGACCATCATCGGTGCGCGTAACGCCGTTACCGGTAATATCGAGGGTGCTTCTCCCATCTGCATCAATGGTAAGCTCATTGGTGATATCAATTCCACCAGCTATGTGTATATCAGCAAGACTGGCTCGGTAGAGGGCAATGTGACCGCTGACCACCTGGTGCTGCTGGGCAATATCACCGGTGACAGCGTAAATGTTGGTAAGCTGGTAGTGACTGCGACCGGCGTTATCAATAGTGATGTAGAGGTTGCCAAGCTGACCGTGGAAGAGGGCGGCGTGCTGAATGGCCAGACCACCGTGACCGGCAGCTATACCGCTCCCGCGGAAGAAGAGTAATGCGCTGAAAAGACCGTACTATGGCTCCCTGCCGCCCGGCGGGGAGCTTTGCTGGGCGGATTTCCCCTAATGAACAAGACCCCGGATACCGCAGTATCCGGGGAATTTTTATTTATGCGGTTGGCGCAGGAACATCCGGGAAACGCCGTGGGGTCCTTCAGCGGAAACACCCAGTCCTGGAGGAGAGAGGTAAGCTCCTCATCCGCATAGAAATGGGTGCATTGGTGGGGCCATCACCCCCCGGCAGGATATCCCACGGGATGAAAGTGTAGAGACCGTTGTACCCAAGGGAGAGCCATTCCGGGGACAGGACCTCCGCCAGCTGGTTGCGCCGGTCGGCGTCCAGCGGCTCCAGCTGGACCAGCAGCCACTGGCGCATGTAGTTTTCATCGGGCTTGAACAGGCTCCAAAAGGATACCTGCTCGCCGGTTTTGCGGTCATAGATGGCATTGTAGTATTTTTCGTAGTTGCGGCGGGTATTGCGGGGAAAGGGTCACATTGGTGCAGTAAAAGATCACGCGGTCATTGTAATAGCTGGTGGCGGTGGACTGGTGCGCCACATAGGCACGGAAATCCTTGGGGCAGCCCAGTTCATTGTATTCGGCCCAGGCGCGCTCCACCTGGTACGCGGTATCGTAGAAGAAGCCCAGTTCCTCATAGTGGTCGATGACCTTTTGCTGCGCTTCCTGGGGAACACATCAAAATCCACCCGATCGACAAAGATATCATCGGGGATCGATTGTAGATGAAGCAGCATCATGCCATCCGGTGCGTAGTAGGCCAGGCCCTCTCTGTTCAGCCGTACCTGTACCGTGGTGCCGTCCTCAAGGGTCAGCGGCTCGCCGTAGGGGATGCTATTGATGATAATGACCGAGGCGGTATAGGTGGGCACTTCGGTGCCATCCGCAGCGGTGAGCTTTTCTTCGGCTTTTTCTCCTGTAACGGTAACTTCCATGTGGGGGTATTCGGCATTCCGCAGGGCTTCATCGGTGATATCAACGAGGGCGGGGTAGATGCCGGTTTCCCCAGTGAGCCGCACGCCGATGGTTTTGCCGTCCTGTTCCATCAGGAAAGCATTGACCCTCGGTATCGCCGCGCAGGTATTCGGTGATGGTGCCGTCCATTGTTTTTTCGCTGCTGCAGCCCGCCATCAGCAAAAGGGCGAAGGCAAGCAGCAGGAGCCATGTTCTTTTTCTTCATGCGGGTAATCCTCCTCCGGTTTGTCGTTTATGGCCTTCACCATAAACGATGCTATCCGGGAAAAGTGTGACATATTTTCCGGAAAAAATTTTTTATAGGAGGATCAGACTTCTTCCCGCGGGATGACGGGGCAGGCCCAGCGGCAGGCGCGGCAGTACCGGCAGGAAGAGAAGGAAACCCTGGGGATAAGCTTTCCCTCCTCGTTCGGCACCATTTTGATCACACCGTGGCTGCAGGCTTTGGCGCAGGCACCACCCAGTGTTCTAAAGGAAATCAGGGTGATGCGGTCGTGGTGTGTTCCTCCTTGGAGAGGTTGATGGAATGGCGCCCGCAGAGTGCTCAGCAGCCGGAGCCGGCGGCCGGGAGGCCGCCAGAAGCCCCGTAAGGCGGCTTGCCCCTGCGGGCGCCCTACACCGGCCTTCTGCACAAATTTAGGATAGGGGAAATATCCGGACCGCTTATTCAGCTGCTTTACGGCGGGCAGCCCGCCGCTGGATGGCTGGGCTGTGATGCTAACCGCGATCTCAGCGGGAGTTTCGGCATCAATGGCCAGGCCGATGGGGGAGTGACGATGCGGCTAAGGTCGGCATCGGTAAAGCCGTCCTCCGCAGCCGCCGGAAGGTGGCCTCCATTTTGCGGTGGCTGCCTACCATGCCAATGTACCACACTGGGCTGCGAAGCGCTTCGCACAGCACCTCATAATCGCCCTGGTGCCCCCGTGTCATAATGATGACGCTATCCCCTGTGGTAAAGGGAATGGCGGCCGCTAGCGCGGGCAGGGGGGCCGCAGCGGGCCTCTGCCGTGGGGAACAGGGCAGGGGTGGCGTAATCGGGACGCTCATCCAGCACCACGCAGCAAAAATCCACCCCGCTAAGAAGCGGGACCAGCGCCTGGCTGACATGCCCGCCCCCGAACACATAGCATCGGCCGCCCTCCTGCAGCTTCAGAGTAAAGCATCCGGGGGCTGTGTGGGCTTCGGCTATGGGAGAAGTGTTTTCCCCGCCAGTGGACTTTATCATATTCAAGACGCAGGGAGCAATCGGCATTTTGCCCCATGGCGGAGAGCAAGGCTTCGGCCAGCGGAAGGTCACAGGGGCTCCCAGCGCAGCAGCAGGATCTCCTCCTCACCGCCGAATTCCTGCCCCCATATGGCGCAGCTCCTGGGCGGAAAGGCACTGATGCCAGCCCTGCTGTACAGGCGCTCCGCCCCGCAGCATTTCCATGGCCGGTCCTATGATATCATGCTCGGCCTGGCCGCCGCCGACGGTGCCCAGGGCAGTCTCTGCCGTTAGCACCAGCAGCGCCCCAGGGGGAGCGCAGGGGTGGCGCCCCGCGGCAGCCGGGTTACTATGGCAGTCACAGCGGGGCTGCCCTGCCGCAGTGTCCGGCACAGCAGTCGGATCCGTTCTTTCATGGCGCATCTCCTCCTATGGTTGGCGCAGGGTGCGGAAACGGCCCGCAGGGCGCTCCCGGCTTCGCGGGGCTGGGCCTTCGGCCGCCCTACGGCGGTAGCATCGCCATTGGCACCTGCGGGCCGTCCCTTTGCGCAAACCCTGCCAATGTGAGTTATTCGAGGGGTAATAGGCACTACCTGCCCCAGGTTGACTGCTCATGCCGGTCACACTGCGGATGACCCCCTCGTGGCACACCACAATGATCTTTTCCGCATGGCCGTCATACCGGCGCAGGCAGCCCAGCACCCGCTCAGCGATGACGGCGTAGGCTCGCAATTATCCTCGCCGGTCAGCTCATCATGCTCCATGTAGCGAGTAGAGAAGCAGCGGGTCATATCCTCCCGGCCAAAGCGTTCGCCGGGAGGTGGGCAGGTCTCGCCACGCATATCGCAGTCATACAGCCATTCGTGCAGCTCCCACTCCACAGTTACCGGCAGGTCAGCCGCCGGGAAAGAATCTGTGCGGACTGCATGGTGCGGGTGGGGGAAGCCAGAATAAACGAGGCGCCCCTCAGCTGCGAATCACAGGCGGTGTGCTCTATCTGTTCCACCCCAATGGAGTGAGCGGCATATAGGCGCTGCATGGGCCGTAAAAGCGCATGGCCTCCGCCCAGTCCCAATCCGGCTGGCCGTGGCGTACCAGGTAAAATGTTGTTTTCATGGTAGGATCCCTTTCGGCAGGATGTTGCATTTTATCTCATTATACCGTATTGGCCGCCGTTCGGCAAGGCGCGCCGCCCCAAAAAGAGCTCCCTGCCGATGGGCAGGGGAGCTTTGGAAGGGGATTTAATTACTGGGGGATAACATTGACAGCGCGCAGCTTGCCGGTATCCTTGGGATCGGGCTCGGTATCGAAGGTGACCTTCTGACCCTCAGCCAGAGTCTTGAAGCCATCTACCTGGATAGCAGAGAAATGAACAAAGACATCCTCGCCGCCTCATCGTTGGAGATGAAGCCATAGCCCTTTTTCAGCGTTGAACCATTTGACAGTACCGTTATTCATCTGGGTACCTCCTGCATTAAATAATATTTTCGTACCCAAAAAAACAAAGCCCATTCTGCGGCAGGATCGAAAACAACAATGCCATGCAGCAAGCGGGCCATAGTGGTGATGCCTTGAATACAAGCAGATTATAGCATCTCCTGCCGGTAAAGTCAATCGCTATTCCCCCACTAAAAATCGCTTTGGGCAAATTTTCGTCCGACGGCATTTTCCATCCTCGGCGGCATTTCGGCGCGTTCGGGCTGCGCCCGAATTTACCGCCTTCGCTGAATTCCGTCCGTTTCGATAATTCTATCAATACCAAACTTGAAGGGATCGGTAAAGTGCCCTGCGCCGAAGGTCTTTGCCGCCATGCGTGCCATCGCCTTGGCATGGATACGGTCGTGCCAGATAAACCGCCGCAGCACCTTGCGCAGTGACCATTCCTCCTCGTAACTGCCAAAGGAACACCTCATTTTTGAGGTAGTCCGGCTGCCGCTCCAGCAGCAGGAAGCCCCGCTCGCGGCAGGAGAGGATATCCCCCTCATTATCTGCCGCAATGCCGATCTCCCGAAAGTAATAGGCATTTACATTTTTGGTGTGCTCGTACATCTCCCGCGCCGTCCGCGGCACCGCCCCGTAAAAAGTCTTGCGCGGCGGCAAAGCACTCTGATCCGGATCGGAGATCGAGCGGTACAGCGCCAGAAAATCTGCAGCGGAGCGTAGTGCCAGCGCCTTCTGCGCCGCGTATTCTTCGGGGGTCAGCGGCAGCCGCTCGCTTTCAAACAGCACATCGCTGTCGGCATCAGCGATCCGCAGGGTGCTTTCTTTTTCCTGCACAATCACCGGTGCCAGCTCCTCCGGCGGCAGTTCGCCGCCCGCCCACTGCAGAAATTGGGGCAGCTCCTGCCGCATTTTTTGCAGTGTCTCCTCCCGATTGGCGCCGCGGGCATAGGCGGGGTCGGCGGCATACAGCAGGCTGTCCGCGCCATTATGTTCCCATACACATTTGATTGCCATTTTGTTCTCCCTGTACTTTGCGG
>VOFC01006317.1_pt1 | contig 18876 bp, 30 predicted proteins | sample 5384161 | NCBI WGS metagenome assembly VOFC01 (sample SAMN12384722, study PRJNA508395) | human gut metagenome | isolation source: healthy gut B | host: Homo sapiens
GCATACTCACCACTATCCTCCAATAGCCTTTGGCTGCGATGGAGGGGAATGAATCATAGGGAATATGGTCGTGGAATACCCTAAGAATTATATGCTCAGTTTTATATTTCTGTCTGTAACAACTCCATAATAGATTGAAGCAATCAGATGGTGAAAAAATCTTTGGAGTTTGAATATGTCTTCGGTTATTTCCAAAGCTCTCTATGCGGTCAAGTCCGTAAATACGGATATCATCATATTGGATATTATGAGCTAGGACACACCATCGGTTTTCAAATAGTTTTATTACTACAGTATGGATTGGTGATGAAATGTGTAGTTCTTCGTTTTTATTAAAATCCACAATAGGTGATTATTACAGTGTGATTTTTCTTGCATTGCCTCAAGCAATGGTCAAATGGTTGTGGAGTTGAGGGAGTCTTGACGGACAAGAATCCCTTTTCAAAGATAGATTTTCACTAATGAATTACCAGCAAATGAATCAAGCATCCATTGCTAATTCGTCTTCGTTAATATCCTCTGGATTCTCTATATAATAAGATATCCTCAGTTCTTTGTAAAAGGCCAAATTATCCCGAACTGACTGAAAAATAGCATCTCAACGATTGGTCTTAGCACAGCTCAAGGTTATGATCACTTAATTCTTTATTGTGTTCCACACTTATTGAAAAGGTTTTTAGAGAAATCTTTCAGCTCGTCTGATAGTGTCAAGCAACCATGTATACTTTTGTAATTGGATCATATTTTTTCTATTAGTCACTACAAAGTTAGCCAAAGCATCATTTCTAACTTGACAAAATTTATAGGATGTTTTCAAGTTGTATTGAGTTGAATATTTAGGTAGTATTTTTACGATTAAGAAAAGATATAAATGAATAAAAGTGAACAAGAAGCTATTAATTTCTTCCAATGGAGTCATAATGAATGCTGACTATATTAATTTGGGAAGTTCGAACCTTATCAAAATTTTTAAACGGCTACAAGGTCATTTAATGGTCAAAAATCATTCAGTAACATAAAACAGCAACTTCTTATAACTTGTACCAACAAATGATACATCCGCATTATATCTTTTGCATTGTAAACTTAAATACAGTATAAAGATGAGACATCAATTCGATAACAAAGACATAGTGTTTGATAAGGTATGTCAAAAAAGAATTGGCAGTACAAGTGCAGCCTAAAAAGTGTGCTTGAGGCATTTGAATATATAGTTGAACTAGCAGAAAATACGAATCTTAATACTAATTTTTTCGATAAGGCTGCTATATATATAAAATACGCTTCATGCAAACTGAAACTTTCATCGATACAGACTGTTTTACTGGCTCTTTTCGTAGATCGAAGCGAAACCAACTCTATCCGTATCTCTGAAATTGCCTCCTATTCAGGTTTGCTGTACTACTAAAATACTGAGGCTTTCCTCAGAGATTGATGTGCTTGAAGAGAAACGTTATTTACGTGCTTCTCGCTATCGCAATTCTCATCTTATCGAGTACCAGCAGATGTCCTCAACTCTTTGAAAAAGAACCAGCCTTATATTCATGTAGAGGAACATGTAAAAGATCTCCCAAACTTTCTTCGAACGATTCAATGATTTAATGGAAGAGATGAATGAAGATGAAACAACCCATGATGTTGTCCTTACACAAACCAAAGAATATCTTTCAGAAATAAAGGATATCTATTTTGTCCGAACACTGAAAAGATTAAATCTGGGGAAGAAAATGAATTACTATTCATCTTCATGGCTCACCTTTTTTGTGGAAAACAACGATGATTGTATTGGTTTCTCAGATATAGGCGATTTATACGATAACGATAAAATTCCTTGTTGGTGTAAAAGCGAACTTCGCGGACATGCTTCAAAACCTCTTTGAACATAATCTGATTGAAAATGTTAATGAAGATGGCATGGCACGTTCAGACTACTTCAAGTTGACTAAATATGCAAAAAACGATTTACTTTCGGAGTTAAATTTGACTGTTAAGTCCAATTCTGATTATAATCTGATTAAGCCAGATTCATTCCCGAAAAAAAAATGATTTACAATGTATCCGAACAATGTCAGGTCGCAGAACTTTCGTCACTACTTTCGGTTGACCGTTTTAATGAGGTTCAGTCTCGTTTGCGCAATGTTGGTATGAGATCCGGCTTTTTGCAGCCTCTTTTATGGTTTACCTGGTACAGGTAAGACGGAAACGGTATATCAGATAGCCCGTGCTACCGGTCGCGATATTCTCCGTGTTGACGTCGATAAAATCAAAAGCTGCTGGGTAGGTGAAAGTGAACAGAATATGAAAAATTTTTGATAGGTATCGTAATATCTGTAAGAATTCCCCTCTTGCTCCAATTCTACTTTTCAACGAAGCGGATGCCATTTTTGGGGGTTCGGATGGAGGGTGCGACGTGCTGTTGATAAAATGGAGAATTCTATACAGAATATCATCTTACAAGAAATGGAAGTTTTAGAAGGCATTATGATTGCTACAACCAACCTTACTGCTAATCTCGACAAAGCTTTCGAACGCCGCTTCCTTTATAAGATACAATTCAATCGTCCAACAGTTGACGCCCGTGCTCAAATTTGGCAAGCTATGCTTCCGTTACTAACGAAAGACGATGCTCATACGCGCTTGCTCCCCGATTTGACCTCTCAGGTGGCGAAATCGAGAACATCACTCGTAAATGTACGGTCAACTCCATTCTGTCGGGACAAGAAACTATTGACTTTACGTCAATAATCGAAATTTGTCATAATGAGCGTATTTCTACTTCTACTCGCGTAAAAATCGGATTTCGAGTTGAATAGGTATGAATACAGTCATCTATTTTTCTCCTCCTTCACCATCTTTCTCCACCTCTGAAACGCCCTCATCAAACTTTCTTCTTCCACTAACTCTACCATATTATAATGTGAGACAAAAAGTTTCCATTGATTTTTTGAACATGATGCCGTGACAGTATTTATTTTCCAGGAGAAATTCATAAAGTTCGGCTTTCATTTCTACTTCCATTGCTTTTTCAATGATAAGTGCACTGTCATGACCTATATAATTATATACATTTGGATTTTTTTCCGTTTCTAGGGTGGGGAGAGTAAAAGTGATATTTCCTATTTCGTGCCATGAGGCATTGGGAGGGTGTGGGATGGAAAGTTGGTGGAGGAAGTGGTAGATAGGCTGGGTATCGAGAAGATGGATGGCGGAAAGCGAGGAAGAAAAACGGTCTGGAGGTACGTCGAGGTGATTTTTATAGCGCACATACATGTAAGCCGCTAGATAGGGCTTGATTTGGAAAGTAACTGTAACCATTATTTTTTTAGATTTTATTTGTAAAATATTTATCAGAGTAGTGCCGTTTTTAATATTGGCATTTGCATTCATGTGTTGAGAAATTTCTCATAAAAGGAAGGTACGATAGGATTCTTTGTGTAATAATTTGGTTTTCAGATGGTTACATAAGTGGTTTTTGTTTAAAACCAACGGGGCGTTCCTTTTAAAGGAACGACCCGTTGCAGTAACACTCGAGGAACACCTCGTTGGTTTTAAAGCAACGAGGAGCCCTTAAAATCAAGAGATAAAACTATAGTAAATCTCTCAAAAAATTGAAATAGAGGAATAATCTAATCATTTTCAATGTAAAGAAATTGTATCGCTATGTGTTTGAGTGTTTTTATCTGTATAAAGAAATATACTGAGTGTCATATATGAAGAATTTTCAGATAGTAGCTATTTAACATAGTTTAAACGAGACTCTTTTATAATTCTGATTTTATTTTTATGTTTAATGTCAATTTGAAATTTAATTATAATATTGATGAAAGGTTTGATAGGAGGTTAATTGAGGAAAAATTGCATTGATTACTTATTAAAGAAAAAATCACCAAGTTCTATCAGAACTTGGTGATTTTTTTATACTCCATTTTATAATAAAATAAATATATAGTTATTAAAATATGAGTTATCTATCTTTTTTTTTTCATTTATTAACAATTCCTTTTGGTATCATATAATGGAACAAAAAAGTATATATTCTTTTTGCAAAAAAAACAACAAAAAGACATGTTTTTTTTATGGAATCGTCATCTAGTCTGATTGAAAAAGTAAAATCAAGCGACATTTCTTTTATAAATAGCATATTTGATGCAAAAACACAACAAAAGTAATGAATCGTTATTAAGTTCTGATAGAACTTATCGAAGTGTGAAAAGTGAGTTTAATTGTTTTAGGGCTATTTAATAACTTAAAAAGAGATTTATGAAGAAGAAATTAGCGCTTTGCTATTTGGATACCTTTTTATAGGTATCGGGCTGATAACAGCTCAAACGCAGAAAGTCACGGGGACAGTGATTTTCGATGATGACAAACAACCTGTTGTAGGGGCTTCAATTGTCGTAAAAAGGCACTAACTTAGGTACAATAACAGACATAGACGGGCATTTCACATTATTGAATGTGCCGAATTCAGCAAAAATATTGCAAATATCATATATAGGTATGAAAAACGGAGTCGGTTCCTGTTCAGCCGACTGTTAGAGTTATCTTAAAGTCTGACACACAGCTGATGGATGAAGTTGTTGTGGTAGGCTATGGATCAGCAAAGAAACTAGGGTCAGTAGTCGGTTCGGTAACAACGGTAAATAATAGTAAGATAGCCAACAGACCGGTAGCTAATGCCGGAGATGCATTACTAAAGGTCAAGTTGCCGGTTTACAAGTGTTTACCCCTAGTGGAGAACCGAGCGGGAGTGTTGTAATGCGATTGCGTGGAGTCAGTTCGATCAATTCAAATACAGAACCTCTTTTTTATTCTCGACGGTTCACCTATATCATCCGGAGCATTTACAGCATTAAATCCGAACGACATCGAAAGCATGACCGTATTGAAAGATGCCTCTTCAACAGCTATATATGGCTCCCGTGCTGCTAACGGAGTCGTGATAATGACTAGCAAGAAAGGAAAAATGGGACAGAAGGCCCGTGTTAGTATCAATGCACAATATGGCTGGTCGAAAATGACAGGAGATAATATAGAGATGATGAACACTGAACAATGGCTTAACCTGCAGGAAATGCTAGATCCGGGAAAAGCATACGACACTACATTTCAAAAACGGAAGAAGTTCTATATAGATAATGGTATATCTACAGACTGGGCGGATGTCTTCTTCGGAGATGCAGCTCCTACCCAACAATACGATGTAAATGTGGTTGGCGGTTCCGAAGGTATCAACTACTACATTTCATTTGGACATTATGATACAGAGGGAATCATGGACGATTCCTCATTGCGCCGTGAGACTTTGCGCAGTAATGTGGAAGTAGAGGTAACCGACTGGCTGAAAGCCGGGATTAATGTGAACCTTTCCTATCAGAAATATAACACGACAACTTTCGGAACGGAAGCTAACAGCGTTTATAATAAAGCGTATGCTGCCCGTATTTATCGTCCTGACCAAACAATAAACGAGATATTGACAGACGAAGAAGGCAACTTTACAGGTTATGGAAAACGATTGGACTATTTTGACGATATGGGATATTATAATCCGTATTACTTGGCAGAACTTCAACCGAATGACCGGAGTACGGTACGTATCAATGGCAATACCTTCTTTAATATAAACCCAATAAAAAGGATTGAATATCCGTACCACAGGCGGTAGATGCCTTTGATTATCGTAACTCCCATAAAGCCTATCCGGAAGGCCCTTTGAAGGGGCAGGAGTGGCGTCCGAGTCTTGCTTGAACGTTATTATTCATTTACTTTCACCAATACAGCGGAATATAAGTTCAGTCTGTCAGACAAGCATCTTTTTACTGTGTTGGCTGGCCAGGAGTCCATTATCACAAAGAATGAGAATTTCTCGGCAACTTCTAAAAAAATGGTAGACTCACGAATGATGCTGATGGCAGCTGGAGCAGAGTCAGAAGTGCCGATACATTCGATGTATGACAAGGTTTTCAATTCTTATTTCGGCACAACCAGTTATAGTTTCGCTGATCGCTATTATGTCGATTGGCAGCACGGCGGACAGTTTCTTCTCTTTGCCAAAAAATAACCAGTGGGCGAACTTCTATTCTTTGGGAGCCATGGGATATGAGAAAAGAGAATTTCCTGCAGAACGTTTCATGGTTGAACAGTTTACAGTTGAAGGTGAGCTATGGAACAACTGGTAATTCCGGTATCAGTGCCTATAATGCATTGGTCATTGGTCGGTTCCGGTTTGCTGTATAACGGACAACCGGGTATTGCTCCTTCTACCGTCGGCAATGATAACCTGACATGGGAAAGAAAACACTGAATGTAGGCATCAGTACAAGAGTGTTTGACCGCTTTTTGTAGAACTGGAATTTTATAACCGTCAGACGGACGATATGTTGATGGGGTATCCATTGTCATACACTACCGGACATGGCAGTAGCGTAGAAAATGTGGCAAGTATGCGCAATCGCGGTTTCGATACCTGGGAGTGGATATTCTGAAAACGAGAGATTTTTCATGGAGTGTTTCAGGAAACCTGAATTATAATAAGAATGAGATAACTAAACTATTTAACGGATTGGATGAATATACTTTGCCTGATACCGGTTTGAAGATGAAAGTCGGTAAACCTTGGGGAGAATACTACTATGTAAGATGGGCAGGGGTCGATCCGCGTGACGGATATAATACATGGTATGATAAAATAGAAATCTGACAAAAGCTATTCGGAAGAAGATGCCGTTTTTGTCGGCAAGCAACGTTATGCTCCATGGTCCGGAGGCTTTGGTACCCAGTTCGGATGGAAAAGGAATTTCCGTCAGTGCCGACTTCTCTTTTTATGCTCGGCCAGTATATGTTGAATAATGAACGCTTTTTTACAGAGAACCCCACTTTTTTGCAGGCTCGGACAATCAAACTGTAGAAATGCTTACCATGTGGCAAAACCGGGAGATGTAACCAGAATTGCTACCCCGACTCCCCTGATGCAGTTTGATACGCATTTACTGGAAAATGCTTCATTTATGCGCATGAAAAACCTGACTGTCGGGTACACCCTTCCGCCCAAAGTGATTCAGAAAACAGGAGTAATCAGTAACGCCAGAATCTACTTTGTAGGACGTAACTTACTCACAGTGACTAAATATAAAGGATATGACCCGAAGTAGACAGTAATATCCAGTTGGGGAACTATCCCAATACCAAGCAATATTCTTTCGAGTCGAACTAACTTTTAAAAAAACATAAAGAATGGTGAATATGAAGAAAATATCTATAATAGCATTGACTATACTGACACTAGGAATGACTTCCTGTGATATGGATAAAATGCCATACGATGCTGTTCCTACAGAGGAAGCGTTAACAACCATAGTCGGTTTTGAAGAAGCACGTGCCGGTATCTATTCCGTATATTTAGGACTGACAGGAGGAAGTTATGTATTAGCTCGGAAGTTCAGGCAGATGCCTTTAATGCAGTGGCGGATTTCTCTAATAAAATATGGTGAGTTACCGTTGGACTTTCGAAAGCACCAACTCTACCGTAGAAACAATCTGGTCGAACTACTATGCCGCTATCGGACGTGTCAATTTCTTTATTGACGGGGTAGGTAAGATTGATGAGAACCCGGAAATCGAATTGACTGAAACCCAGAGGCAACAGATTAATGTATATGGGGGAAGCGTATTTTACGAGAGCATACTGTTACTTTTATCTGGCTACCTTATTTTGCCGCGATTACGATGTGGTTACTGCGGCAAACACTCGGGACTACCACTTCAGGTGAAATATGAGCCTAAACTTCCTGCTACCCAATATCCGGGACGATCTTCACTGGAAGATACTTACAAACAGATATTGGAAGACCTCGAAGAAGCCGAAGAACGTATAGAGACTGCAAAAATGGTATTGCTGATTATGACAGGTATATTAATGGCGCATACGTGACAGTCAACACGGCTCCCCCAAGAATTGTGGGAATTATATTACGGTAGATGTAGTAACTGCCTTGAAGTGTTGCCCCTGCAAATGGACAACTATGAAAATGCAGCCAAATATGCAGGAGACCTGGTTAATTCGAACAGATATCCTTTATCGAACACAGTAACAGATTTTGAAAGTGTATGGAAGAATGACAAGGGAACGGAAACCATCTGGCAGATTGCCATGACTAGTGCCGACGATGCCGGTGTACCTCTGGGGGACTATTTTCATCGGTTATCCGACTACAAAGAAGGACTATATTCCTACACAAACACTGATTGACCTATACAATGAAAAAGATATCCGGCTAAAGACTTATTTCGGAAAATATCACTTAACCGTATCGTCAGGTAATGCAGCAGATATCTATTTCTTTAATAAATACCCGGGTAATGAATATTACAATGCATTAGGAAGTGAAACACGCTATTTAAATCAGCCGAAACCATTCCGAATTGCTGAAATGTATCTGATTGCCACTGAAGCTAATGCAAAGATTGGAACGGCAGCTGCTGTGAAAAAGGGTAATGACGCTTTGAATGCATAAAAAAGCGCGAATCGAGGGATGGACTGATGCAACCTACGATCAGGAAGCTTTATTAAATGAAATCATGAACGAACGCGAACGTGAGCTTGTAGGTGAGGGATACCGGTTGATGGACCTGAAACGTTGGGGGAAAGGTGTGAAGCGTGGAAAACCGCAAAGCAAAGGACTGGTGCTTTTCCCGGGACAAGCAAGTACTGACGGACTGGATAAACCTGTGGATGACCAGCGGATGCTTTGGCCTATTCCTAAACAGAAATGGATGCCAACCCTCAATTGGCAGGTCAGCAAAATCCGGGATATTAATCAATGAATAACGTAAATTATCAAATACTTGAGTAAAATGAACTATCTGAAAATATACACCCTTCTTCTATGTGCCGTTCTGATCGCCGCCTGTTCGGACGATGAGGAACAGTTCAATTCCGGAGCGGCTACGGTAAGTTTGCAGGAAACAGTAATGACAGTGAAAGAGTCTGCCGGTTTATGCACTGTGCCTGTCGTAGTGACAGGAGAACATACCGGAACTATCCGCGTGACGTTCGAATTAAAAGATCATACCGCCAAAGAGGATGAAAACTATATTGTCACCACAAAGACGCTGCTTATTCCTGCCGGTCAGGAAACTATAAATTTTGAGTTTAAAACTGTTGACGACAAGGTTGTCAATGATGACCGCTCTTTTGATATTGAAATTGCCGATGTGAAAGGGGCATCCATTGGTACAAACAATCGTCTGACGGTGATTATCAAAGACAATGATTCCAGTTTTATGAAACGCTTTCGGGAACCTGGATATTTACCGGAACAGCTTCTGCCACCAATGCTTCCAATGTACAAGTGGGATTTTCCGTAAAAGTGAATACCGCGGAAGAAGGTACGGAGGCATACGAGCATTATCTGGTTTGCTCGAATAAGAATGGATTTGATCCGGATAATGACATTGAGTGGGAATTTAGCTGGCGTTTGCATTATGAATATGATCCGGCGGCGCAGAAAACCTATTTATCTATTGTACCGGGTGAAGATGTCGCTTCTTATGGTCCGTATACCATTCGTTTCAGGAGACTGGCATTAGACGGAAGTACTTCTGACGTATATCGTGGAGAATATGATGCCGAAACTAAAACAGTCACTTTCGAGAATGCCAATCTAATTGGTGATATGTATAAGGACGGACTGATACAAATACAGAAATTCAGGCTATTTGGCTGTAAAATGGAACACATCAGATAAAAACAAGATTATTAACATAACAAATAAAAAGAACTTATGAGAGCACTAATTGTCTGCATTACGCTGTTGTTTGCTTTGTTAACCTGTACTATGGCACAAATACCATCGGTTAAGGTTGAAGATACTAAGGGGCACAAGTTAACACTGCATCCCTGGTTAATCACAAAACGCCTATGATTATTTCTTTTTTTGGGCAACAACCTGTAAACCTTGTATTCGTGAATTGGACGCCATAAATGAACAATTGCCCGATTGGTTGGAAAAGCCAAATTCCGTGTAGTAGCTGTTTCAACAGATGACAGCCGTTCTACAGCTAAAGCGCGTGCATTGGCAGAGGGACATGGATGGGATGATTTTATCATGCTGTATGATAAAAATCAGGAATTTATGCGAGCTATGAATGTAAAGCCTGACTCCACAGGTATATGTGGTGGATGCTGACGGGAAAATAGTCTATTCACATACCGGATATGCGCCGGGAAGTGAGCTGGAACTACTGAAAGCAATAAAAAACTACAGAAATAGAAACTGTTATTATTCATAGATAAACGCAATGACATGACTAGAATAAGAATTCAGGTGTTGGCTTTGTTAGCGTTAACATCAACATTGACCTATGCGCAGGAAGATAACAAGAAAGGTTATCTGACAGGGAGTTTTGAAACAAATACGATTTACTACAAAGATGACAGTAAAAACAAAAGCGGAATCACCGGAAGATCATTTCGGATCGAACAATTATCTGAAACTGGATTACTATCAGGGTAAGTTTGCCGTAGGTGTACAGTTGGAAGCCTATGAACCGGTACTGGTGGGATACCCGGCAGAATTGGAGAAAGCAAAGCTGACCAATTACTATGTATCCTGGGCTGATAAGGATTTTTCCGTAACAGCGGGTACGTTTTATGAGCAGTTCGGGAGTGGACTACTATTCCGTAGCTGGGAGGATCGTATGCTGGGACTAAATAATGCAGTGATGGGAGCACGATTTACCTACAATTACAAGAATATTGTGGGGTTGAAAGCCATTTGGGGAACTCCCGTTTTGGTATGGACTTTTCCGATACACAAGTACGTGGTGTAGATGTAAGATTTCTCCTTGTCCGAAATGCTTAGTTGGCAAAACACGTCTTTGAGTATTGAAGGAGGGGCGTTGAACCGGTATGAGAAAATCAATATTGATCTCGAAGAAGAAGGAAAACCTTATTCGAATGGCTTCTCGGGACGGATAAATTTTGAACGCTCCGGATTTACAGCGAAAGGTGAATATGTAGATGGTGGCAATAAGTATTATGATTTCATTCATGATGACAAACTTTATGCGAGGAAACGTGCTAATGCGCAATTGCTGGAACTGGGATATAGCGGTAACGGGTTGGGGAGTAAATCTGACCGGACGCCGACTGGAATGGATGAACAGTGAGATTATTACCGGTAATGGTTCGACTTCGAATCTGTTGAATTATGTCCCGGCTATGAGTACGCAATATACCTATATGCTGACCAACTTGCATCTCACACTCACAAATAGGAGATGTGACAAACGCAATCAGCGGGGAGATGGGCGGACAACTGGATGTTTTTTATCATTTCAAAAGAGGAACGGTTATCGGAGGTAAACGCGGTTTTGAAATTACATGCTAACTTTTCTACCTATTATGCTTTAGAAAAAGAAGGTACAGCCCAGATAGGCAACTTGTCATTCCGTGATTTTAGTATTGATGTGGAAAAGCAATGGACGAAAGTCATTCAAAATGAACTTGCTTTATTCCATGCAAGAATATAGTCCTTCGTACGGAGCGAATAAGACGACCAACCTGTCGAATATTTTTGTAGCAGATTTACAATATAAGTTCACACCTTCTTTTTCCAACTCATGGGTTGCAATACCTAACTACAAAGGAAGATCAAAAGGACTGGATGGCAGCTCTGTTGGAAATAAATTTTGCTCCGGCATGGGTATTTATGGAAGTGATATGTATAATCACGGTAAAAAGATAAAATCCATTATTACAATGTGGGAGCCAGTTATGCCAAATCCCGTACGTGTAGCCTTGAGCTATGGTCGTAACAAGGAAGGGTATGTCTGTTCCGGTGGAGTTTGCCGGACGATTCCTAAATATACAGGGGGCTAACCTGACTATAACGACTTCATTTTGAGTTTATCGAAAACATTTATTAATTAGAATATAGAATATGAGAAAATTTACAATGTTTTTTATGTCAAGTCTGATATGCATGTGCGGATGTTTTACAGCGTGCAGCGGCAATTCAGACGACAATGGTGAAGAGCCGGACAACGGCGAAGTGACAGGACCTATTACTTTGACTGTGGATAAAGCCAAGATTGAAGCTAACGGGACAGATATGGCGACTTTTACGGTGACTGATGCCAAAGGGAAAGTACTGACAACCTCTGAATATATGAAGAATGTATATTTTGAAGATGTTACTACCGGTGATTATCTGGAGAGACGGACCAATACGTTCGTGTCAGTAGAAAACGGGACTCATAAGTTTAAAGCATATTATCTGGACTGGGAGTCGGATGAAGTTTCCGTAACCGCACAGAATCGTAAGAATTATGAACTTTTCTATCGCAAGGTGGGTGTTTTTAAAATGACCGGGACTTGGTGTACCTATTGTCCGGCCATGACTTCGGCATTAAAGAAGGTAGAAGAACTGATGCCGGGTCGTATGGTGAAAATGGCTTTTCATTCTTCCAGCAGTTCAGCGACTGATCCCTTCCATTTGTCACAGACAAGCACCATCATGAGCCGTTTTGGAGCATCCGGCTTTCCCTACCTGTATTTATGATTTAAAAGTGATGTCAATAGACAGGAATGTGAGTGCTATCAAACAGACATTACAAAGCCAAATTAGAAAATATCCGGCTACATGCGGAATCAAGGTAAATACATCCTATAATTCTTCTACTGGCGAAATTACGGTAAATGCTGCATTGAAGTCGAACGAGGGAGGAGAATATGACTTGGTTTATGTCTTGGTGACTGATGGCTTGACAGCATCCGGAGGAAATGAGTCCTCGTATGACTATACGGTAAGAGCTATTTCAACAATTACCTGTCGATGTCAACCAACGGACGGTTTACTGTGGATGCAAACCAGGAGCACACTGCCGCTACTTTTCAGCATCTCTAATGCAAAGAACCTGAATCCTGCCACATCGCGTGTAGTGGTTTATGCATTACGTAAAGTAGATGACGCATATATGGTGGATAATATAACCGAATGTTCTATTGATGGTAGTATAGACTATCTCTATAATGATTGAGGCTTATGAAGAAATTATACTCGACAATTCTACCAATTGTAATGATCCTTTGTTTAGCAATGCTGTCATCTTGTTCCGGTAGTTCGGACGAAACGGAGAATGGAGGGACGGATGACGGCATTTTGCGTATTACGGCCGATAAGACGGCTATACAGGCAGACGGGGTGGAAAAAAGTGACCTTTACGGTCAAACTGGGTACAAAAGATGTAAGTGAAGAAAGCACGATGAATCTGATTCTGGTAAAGGAGTCAGGAGAGGAAAATCTGGATTATGGTGTTCGTGCTTTCAGCACTTCAGTGCCGGGTACGTATGTTTTTAAAGCCCGCTATTATGAGGGAAAAGCAATGGTTAGTGAAAATGAAGTGACCGTTCAGGTTGCTCCCGTATCAGGAGGGACCAGCTACTATCATAAAATTACTTGGAATGCAGTTTACTTCTGTCGGATGTCAGGCTTGTCCGGCACTTAGCACTACATTGAAAGCAATTCAGGAGGAACAACCGGGACGACTGGCTGTAGCTTCTTTCCACATGGATTTCGGGGAATGACGGATCCCATGAGTACAGCAGCTACCAATAGTTACCGGACTAATATTCTCGGTAATTTCTCGGACTACCTCGTCTCTTTTACAATCTGCGCAAAGGTACTAAAGAAATGATCAGTATCAAGAGCCAGATTGAAGAGGAACTTCAAAAAGAACTAAGTAACTATCCGGCTTCTTGTGGGGTAGCTGTTGAGTCTGTGTATAATGCTTCTGACCGTACGGTGACGATTACTGCCAAATTAACTTCCAATGTAACAAACACTTATCGTTGTTTGATTTATCTGGTAGAGGATGGAATCAAATACTTTCAAACGAATGGCGCAAATGATTATACGCATAATAATGTAGTACGTGCAGTGGTGTCATCGTTGAACGGCGATCGTTTCAATGGAGAAGTAAATGCAGGAGTGGAATCTACCATGCAACGATCTTATCAGTTGGAACCGGGATGGAATGCAGATAATATGAGTGTGATTGTGTCGATGTTGACAACGCTGGATGGCGGAAAACTTATACGTGTAACAACGTAAATGAGTGCAAACTTGGAGAATCGGCAGATTACTTGTATAACGAATAAAGACGAGTTATGTGTATAAATGTCTATAAAATAATATTACTGGTCTGTATATGTTGTGTAGGAATCTTCTGGATTTCCTGTTCAGGCAATTCCGATGATTCGGAGCAGACAGAAGTGATTTTGAGCGTCAATAAAAACACGTTGATTGCTGACGGAAAGGATGTTATAACCTTTACGGTAATGCATGCGGGAATAGATGTAACTGCTGATGCAATCATCCGTTCCGTGATGGACGGACAAACTTTTGGATGGCAGTATATTTTCTACTTCTAAAGCCGGAACCTATGCTTTTTTGAGGCATCTTATGGTAACTATGTATCCAAGTTGGTAACGGTTGTTGCGAGTACCACACCGGGTGAACCTTCTAAGTTTGTAAGACGCGTTTGTGCAATGGAGTTTACTGGGACGTGGTGTGCCATGTGTCCGGCAGGAATGACTCGCCTGAACTATTTGATAAATTCGAGTTATGAGGGTGTTGTTTATCTGATGTCATTTCATGTCGATGGAACAAGTGCTGATCCGATGACAATCGAACAGTCTTCGATCCTTTCCAGAAAGTTTTCTATCTCCGGTTATCCTTCATGTGTGGTTGATATGCGTGAGGCAATGGGGCTGTCTGAAAATTATAGTGTCATGCGAGGTGTATTCAATAAGTCTTTGGAGGGTATCCGCATCTTGCGGGTGGCCATCCAGTCACAATATAACGGACAGGCTGATGTGACGGTAAGCGTTAAATCGGAAAAAAAACGCTGAATATCGTTTGATTTTATATGCGGTAGAAAACGGATTGAAATATCAACAAAATGACGGGGGAGTTTATCGTGATTACACACATAACCATGTGGTACGTAAATTACTGTCTGCTACCGTTGATGGCGATAAATTGGGACATATAGCGGCCGGAAAGGAGTCAAGCAGGAGTTATACTGTTATAATGGAAGAAGGATGGAATGCGGAGAATCTTTCTTTTTATGCATTGGTTACCGATGAAAACGGATATGTAAATAATTTGGCTGTCTGCAAGGCTATTGATGGCGATGCCGATTATGAATATGTAAATGATTAATCACATTTATCACTTTTAATTATGAAGAAGAATTTATTTAGTTTATTACTCATGTTGGGATTTATCTTTGTGGTAAGTCCTATGGTCCTTTCGTGTTCGGATAGTGATGAACCGGGTGTAGAACCTGATGTACCAGTGAATCCGGATGTTCCGCTTCCTCCAAATCCGACACCAATAAGATGGGTTGAGAATGAAGTGGACGGTGGCGAACGCGGAGTAGGTATAAAAGTTACCAGTAACACTGAACATAATTTTGTATTTGAGTGTACTCCGGGCTCTAAAGTCCAATCTTATCGGTTGGATGTATATCCTTTATGTCGTATGTACAATTACTTATTCGAAAGTGTAGGGACAGGAGTACAAGCAACAGAGGAAGAGGTGGAAGATTTGATAATGGAAGCTATCTATAATTCCGAAGGTGCAGGTGCATATACGTTTAGTAGATCTACATTGGGAGACAGTTATCCGAATGCAGAATTTGACTGGGCCAATTCGAAATATTCCCAATCGGAAATCGTACCCGGAGGCAGAATATCTGATTATAACTGTCGGTTGTAATGATGAAGGCGGACAGAATCCTGCAGATATGAAAATCTGTTATTTGAAGACTCCGGTTCAAAGTGTAATAGGCACTCCTCGTGTGGATATCGATGTCACAACAAGTTATCGTGCCGTTGGTATTCAATACCTCCCTAATGCGGACAGTAAGTATTTCTATCAGTTTTTGTGGAGATTCTGAACCTATTGATGCATTTATAAATACGTATGGAAAGTCGATGTATATAGACTTTATGAGACACTGGATTCAAAAAGCGGAAGATGCACAGGTTCCTCAAGAGGAATTGTATTATACGGTGGATTTTGGTTATACAGCAGATGCGAAAAGAATGATAACCGCTACCAGCATCGGACTGGATGAGAACAAGACTCGGGTGAATATGTCCGTCAGGATTTTCATTTGAAAGAAATAGACCTGAATGCAGAATTGCCGGAATGTAATCTGGAAATTAGTAGAATTGGTGCTTCCATGGTTGATATGAATGTGGAAATGAAAGACAATTGCGTTGCCATGTTTTATCGTATATTCAGTGCTTCTGACTGGGCTCCTTATGAAAATGCAGATGAAGCAACCATGACCACTTTGGCACGAACTTTTAGACCAAGAGGGATGGGGTGTGAAAAATACGAATTTCGCTCAAAAAGGTTCCTATAAAGGTACAGAATTCCAATTTGATTTGCTTCCTGATGCTCCTTATGTAGTAGCTTACATTGGGCGTAATGAGTATGGTCAGTTATCCAAAGAGGTAAAGCATGCTTCATTTTCTACCAAAGCGCGTATTACTGATACTCCGGATGCATCTGAAGCTGATATTGATATAACGATCACTGATCCGGGACGTACAAGTCTGAAACTGAATTATTCATATAATCAGAAAAACAGCCGTATTCTATCATCAGTATATTATGACACCGGATTTACTGGAAGATGCTAATAAAGCGGAATTAATCAATTATTTATTGTCTGCGGATTCCAATGTATGGCCTGCTAATGCGACAGGAGGAGTGGAAAGCTTTACCTGGACAGGATTGGACCCGGCTACCGAATATATATTTGCATATATGGCGGAAGACTGGAATGGCGTATTGACGGATGTGAAGATTGTAAAAGCTACTACCGAAGCAATTGTGGCAGGTCCGAATCCAACTATGGAATTACGTGCATATATGAGTGAAATGAATAATTTCACTGTCCAGTTTTCCATTATAAAGGATGTGGCTAAAGTTTATCATACAATTCTTGAAGATACGTATTCTGCAAGTGGTGATTATACCTATCAGGAGTGTATGGATGTATGGAAGGAACATTGTTTGGATTATGGCTTGACAACAGTAAATTCAACGACTCAATCATACGATAAGACAAGTGAAGCCAAACGTTTAGTTGCTTTATGTGTACCAATTGGGGCAGATAGTGATGGCAATGAAGTTATTGGTGATCTTTATACTGTATTCTATGATAAAGATAAAGGTATCATTACTGATCCTTCTGTATTGTTCCCGGATGCTCCGAAATCAGTAAAGGGTATGATAGGAACAACAAAACCACAAATTATAAAGAAAGATAGACGGATTCCTGCAAATACGATTATTAAGGAGAAAGTGGATAAGAGTACTCCTGGGGCGATGATGAGCGGAAGTACTATTTATCTTGATTTGAAGAAACTGGGTAAACATCCTCACGCCAAATAAATAGTATTGGCACAATTATTCCGCACGATAGCGTGAAAGTCTGTCGTGCGGTTTTCTAATCATCTAAATTATCATGGATATGAGAAGAAAATATTTTTTATGTAGTATGGGGAAATATGTATGTTTCCTGGCAGTATGTGTGTGGTAATGTTGTCGTCATGTTATAATGACGATGATTTAAAAAAAACTCAATTTCCGGTCTGGAAGACCGCATGGATAAGTTGGAAGCTTCGTTACAAAGTGTACAGACGGATATTTCCACATTGAAGACACTGACAGATGCTTTATCTCAAAATAAATCAATCGCTTCTGTATTGGAGAATGAAGACGGAAGTTATACAATTAAGTTTTCAGATAAGACAGAAGTAACTATTCGTAATGGTGAAAATGGGGAGGATGCTCCGAAAAATAACCGTGATAAAGAACGAAGAGGATGGTATCTATTATTGGGGAATAACTAGTACAGACGGTAAAAAGACATTCTTGAAAGATGGAGAAGGAAAAATGATGCCTGTAACGGCTGCCGCTCCTAAGATTCGCATTAATACGAATACGAAAGAGTGGGAGATTTCTACGGACGGTGGAAAGACTTGGGAACCTACCGGTGTTTACGCGTCCGGAGAAGGAACGGGAGATACTCTCTTTTTAGTGGAGTTAGTCAGGATGATGATTATGCGTATTTTACTCTGAAAGATGGCACAATATTAAAGTTGTCGAAATCTAAGGAACTGAAATGTGATATATTGTCCGGAAAGCAATACTTTACGAACGGTGAGGAGAAATTGATTTCAGTTGAAATGAGTGGAATTTCGAAATATACCGTAACAAAACCTGATGGTTGGAAAGCTCCCTAACAGGAAAAGGGCTGACTATTACTGCTCCTGTGGCAGAAAATCAGTATGCAGAGACGAGTGGCAAAGTAGCTATAATGGCTGTTGCATCTAACGGACAGAGTATTATCGCAGAGATTCCCGTAATCATAGGGGATGCTCCTATAGTTATATCTACTGTGGGGCAGACAGTTTCTACTACTTTGACGAATGGCATAGAAATGTATTATTTGGGAGTATTGGAAATCAATGAATATAGTGCAGAGGCTGTAGCAGAATTAGTAAACGGATATACTGCCCGTATGTATATGAAGACAGAGGCTCTTGATAAAATGCCGTTAGCTGAACTGATAGGTAAGGATCCCGAAGCTGGAAAGACGTATATGATTTGGGCAGTACCTTCATCTGAAGCTGGTAGTGCATATTTGCCTGATGATGTGATTGCCAGCGTGATTAAGACTGCTGCAACTGTAGAACTGAAGGTTTCGGATATTACTTTTGAAGGTGCAACGGTTTCTGCAATTAGAAAGGGCTGTGACGTTTTTTTACACAGGGATTGTAGATAA
>VOFC01007187.1_pt1 | contig 18874 bp, 19 predicted proteins | sample 5384161 | NCBI WGS metagenome assembly VOFC01 (sample SAMN12384722, study PRJNA508395) | human gut metagenome | isolation source: healthy gut B | host: Homo sapiens
TCCGTTCAGTTACGTATTGCTCCCGTTTTGTGGCTACGACCCATTCCAATCTCGAAGGCCGAAGAAGGCCTCTCATCCACGCCCGTGAGCGAAAACCAAAATGAAATAAAGAGACGATAGGCCATTTGACGAGCGGAGGAGACCTATGCGCGACGTAGCCGAAAGCGACTGGAAGCTGTTTAAAAATGCTTCGCAATGGCAAGGAAACGTTATATGGAAAAGCTCATCGACCAGCCATCGAGATGTTGAACGGCGACAACGAAAGCGTCAGCAGAATTTGGGCACTTCGAAGCGCCTCAATGAACAAGCTGTCCTCAGGCGTAATTGCAAACGACATTCTTTCTGGCACAATGCACCGCGAAGATAGCCAATTTGCTTTATCGAACAGCGTGATGGCGCGACGACCTTGACGGTTTTTGCCGAGGACATTGCAAGAGCGCGGCACTGGTTGATGGGCATCGAGCGACAAACATCCCAGCAAAAACGGGCAACGCCGGTGCTTCGCCCCGTGGGTGCCCGGCGTTTGCCGTCGCTGCCAAAAATAAACCTGTCCTTTTTGGCAGGTTGCCAGCGCCTTGAGGGGCCGACCATATCTTTGTTGAGCGTTCGGTTGGTGACGAGGTTGACGATAAGCTTGTAAAGACAAGAAAGCACTACGGCGAGAGCACGCATATAACTCGGCGGCTCGACCTCAACGTCAAAATGAAGGCGACACGGCATCTTAGAATATTGCGCTCTCTCGGCTGCCAGCGACGCCCAGCGCGGCAATCGCAATGAAGATGACGTCTCCCGCGGTGACGTAGTGGTGCACCTCGCCACGGCGGAAGCCCAGCACGGCTATGATGGTGCCAGCTCGCGCGCTCGCGGAATCTTGGTGACTTGGACGCAGCAATAAGCTTACTACACTGGCTGTTTCCGAGCACGCCGCCATAAAGGTCACAAAATTTTGACGAGGGCGTTGATGATGCAGTGGCGCAGTTCGCTTTCGTTTTTCCCAATGAGAACAATTGAAACAAGGTACTTTATAAAAGAAACGATGGAAAAATTAATCAATTTACTACATACGGGAGGATATTCCTGTACTATTGCTAACAAAGGAGAAATCCGTACTTTCACTCAACGCGGTGTGGCTGATATCTATGATTTACTGACCCAGGAACCGGAGTTTCTTAAAGGAGCCTCGATTGCTGATAAGGTGGTTGGAAAGGGAGCTGCCGCCCTGATGATTCTGGGTGGTATAAAAAGAATTATATACGGATATTATCAGTACCAAGGCTTTGGAGCTATTCCGGAAATCAGATGTGAAAGTCGATTTTGCGCAGGAAGTTGCTTTTATCTGGAACCGCGACCGTACAGGAGGATGTCCTGTAGAGACAATGTGCAGCGAAGTGGAATCAGCAGAAGAAATATTACCACTGATCCGCGATTTTCTGGAAAAGATCAGAAATAAGAAGTAAAAAGAAGAAACTTGAAACACGAAATAAAGTATGAAAAGAAATACAGCCTGTTTATTCCTGTTCGGTAGCTTGCTTTCCATCTCGGGAATGGCACAGACTAAAAAGGATAGCATACAGGCCGGAAGAAATTATATGATTGATGAAGTCGTAGTCACCGGAACACGTAATGAAACCGATGTGCGTCATCTTCCGATGACCATTTCCGTAGTCGGCAGGCAACAAATTGAAAAAGATATGAGCCTTCTCTTTTGCCGTTGTTAACGGAGCAGGTACCGGGGATTATTCACTACCAGTCGTGGCATCATGGGATATGGCGTATCTACCGGAGCTGCAGGTGGCATGAGCTTGCGTGGTATCGGTGGTAGTCCGACAGCGGGATTATTGGTACTGATTGACGGTCATCCCCAGTACATGGGGTTGATGGGACATCCGATAGCGGATGCTTATCAATCTATGATGGCAGAGAAAGTGGAAGTTTTACGTGGTCCTGCATCTGTACTTTATGGTTCGAATGCCATGGGCGGAGTTATCAATATTGTTACCCGTCGGCAACAGGAAGAAGGTGAAGAAACAATATGCAAGTAGGTTATGGTTCTTATAATACTTTGCAGACAGAATTTTCCAACCGTGTAAAGAAAGGACGTTTCAGCAGTATCGTTACCGGTTCTTACAATCGTACGGACGGACACCGCCCCGATATGGGATTCGAGCAATATGGTGGATACGCAAAGTTAGGTTATGATATCAGCTCTTCCTGGAAATTCTGGGGAGATGTGAATGTAACCCATTTTAATGCTTCCAATCCGGGGAACTAGTTCAAACTCCACTTTTGACAATGATTCACGCATCACTCGTGGCATGACTTCGTTTGCTTTGGAAAATCATTATGAAAAGACTTCAGGTACCTTGAGCTTTTTCTACAACTGGGGACGGCATAAGATCAACGATGGCTATCAGATAGGAGAAGAACCACAAAAGTCACATTTCAACTCCAAAGACAAATGCTGGGTGTATCATGGTATCAGAGTGCCACTTTTTTACCGGTAATCGTTTGACCGTAGGATTTGATTATCAACACTTCGGAGGGAATCATGGAACAAAGTTCTGGCTACGGGCGAACGAACAAATCGGGAGTAGACAAGCAAATGGATGAGTTTGCACGGATACGTTGATTTCCGTCAGGATATCAGCAGTTGGTTATCACTGGACGCAGGTATTCGTGTAGACCACCATTCTCACGTAGGCACTGAATGGATTCCACAGGGAGGTCTGGCATTTCATCTACCGAAGAGTGCAGAACTTCAAAGCGATGGTGAGCAAAGGATATCGTAACCCTACCATTCGTGAGATGTATATGTTTGCTCCTGCCAATCCCGGAATTGAAAGCCGGAAAAATAATCAACTATGAACTTTCCTATTCACAACGTTGCTGGAAGGGGTATTGTCCTACGGAGTCAGCCTTTACTACATCAATGGCGACAATCTTATTATGTCAAACGGACTTTTCCTCCATTGAATATCAATTCCGGAGAGATAGAGAATTGGGGAGTTGAAACGAATATAGGCTACCACATCAATTCACATTGGAATGAACGCCAATTATAGCTGGTTGCACATGGAGAATCCCGTTCTTGCTGCCCCCGAACATAAATTGTATGCAGGGGCGGACTATACTTCCGGACGTTGGATATATCGACTGGAGTACAATATGTGAAAGGACTTTATACTTCTGTTGTAAAGGGTACTAGCAGCAACAGGATCATTTTGTTTTATGGAATCTTCGTGGGAATTATCGTGTCTGCCGTTTCGCTAACCTCTTCATAAAAGGAGAGAACCTGCTGGCACAGCGTTATGAAATAAATGCAGGTTATCCCATGCCCAAAGCTACGTTTATGGGCGGTATTAATTTGAACTTTTAAATAATAAAATGATATGGAATCAACTAATGTAAAACTCTATTCGCTGAATTACGGCAATGTGAGAACTTATCTGGCAGCCTCGTTATTCATCATTGGTAATATCCTTTTTCCCCAACTCTTTCATCTCATTCCACAAGGAGGATTAACTTGGCTGCCAATTTATTTTTCTTCACTCTGATCGGTGCTTATAAGTACGGGTGGAAAGTCGGTCTGCTGACTGCTGTTCTTTCCCCTATTATCAACTCCTCACTTTTTGGTATGCCGATGCCGGTGGTGCTGCGTGCTATTTTATTAAAGTCCGTATTGCTCGCCATTGCTGCCGGTTGGGCCGCACAACGTTTCGGACGTATCTCCATCCCGGTATTGGTTGGCGTAGTACTTACCTATCAAGTTGTAGGGACATTGGGAGAGTGGATGTATATAGGAAATTTCTACAAAGCTGTTCAGGATTTCCGTATTGGGATTCCCGGAATGTGCCTGCAAGTATTCGGAGGTTATTTATTCATTAGATATTTGATTCGCAAATAACTTCCTTATCAATAACCGCTTTTCCCTGAAAAGAGTTATAAGCCTTGAAAAGAAAGTTCTCCTCTGTTATAGATACCCATAACAGAGGAGAACTTTTTAAATACAACGTATCTATTCGCTTTTTATTTATCAATCTTCTTCGTCATCTTCCAGTTCAGCAGAGGGATTGCCTCCTTCTTTAGCATACCTGCTCGGACTCATCTTATAGTATTTTTTGAATACTTCCCGAAAATATTTAGTTTCAGAGAATCCAACCATGTCTGAAATCTCATTAATAGCATATTCACCCTCTTTCAATAACTCGGTAGCACGTTTCAAACGCATCCCCCGAATAAACTCTGTCGGAGACTGTCCCGTCAATGCTTTCAATTTACAATAGAAACTGGTACGGCTCATGCCACTTGATTCACAGAGCACATTAACGGAAAATTCAGGGTTGTTTATATTCTCATCCACGATTTTCTTTACATTTGATATAAACTTCCAATCGAGGCTGTTAGTACCGTTTGCAGACGGAACCATCGTTTTCGCTTCTATATCCAGATTGGCATATCTCATGCGCAACAGTTCCCGGTTTGCCAGTAAGTTAGCAATATTTGCCCGCAGAATTTTCACGCTGAAAGGTTTGATGAGATATTCGTCCGCACCAATCGACAGTCCATCCAGAATATTATTTTCTTCTCCCAAAGCAGTGAGCAACAACACAGGAATATGTGAAATTTCAATATCACTTTTGATAGCCACACACAATTCATCTCCCGCATCTCTGGCATCATAATATCAGAAAGTACCAGTTCCGGCCAAAACTCTTTTTGATAATAATCAATGCTTCCTTTCCATTGGCACAAGCTTGTACATTATATATAGAAGATAATGAACTGACCAGATAGGAGCGTAGCTCATCATTGTCTTCTACAACAAGAATCCGTCGTAAATTTGGATCATCTATCGTAGCGGTTGTCTTTTGCCGGTACATTCGGAGCGGGCAGTACAGGAGCCAACGCTTCAAATTTAGAGGGTGCTTCCTCACCGATACTTTGAGAAGTCTTATTCTTTTTCGGAAAGACTATTTTGATTGTCGTGCCTTGATGTTCGACACTATCTACACTAATTTTACCTCCATGAAGGCTCACCAGTTTTCCTACCAACATTAATCCGATACCACTACCCGTCACTTTAGAGTTAATAGCATTGCTGGCACGGAAATGAAGCTTGAACAACTTACTTTGTTCACTGGCAGGAATACCTATACCTGTATCCTTGATTATCACTTTCCATGAATCATTCGTATCGGACACGGAAATGCTGACCTTTCCATTTTCCGGAGTATATTTTAGCGAGTTCGATATTATATTCTTCAAAATAGAATCCATCTTCTCCTTATCAAACGATACATTCATATAGCTGAAAGTACTCTCGTATGTATATTCAATACGCCTAATGGCAGCATAAGAAGAGAATGAATTATATATTTCATTCATATAGGTATTCAACTCATACTCGGAAACACTCATTTTAGAGGAATATACATCCGTTCGCTCAAAATTAATCAGATTGCTGACCAGTCGTAAAGAACTTCCACATTCCTCAATGCAATGTTCGTACGAGTTATTCCATTGTCGGTAAGCGTCTCTTCTTCCAATAATTCCTCAAAGGTGCTTTTATTAAAGTTAATGGAGTACGTATATCATGGGCCGTATTGATGAAGAACTGCGTTTTTTCATCAGATATATTCTTTTGTTTTCTTAGATTTATCACACGTAGAACAAAATAAAATCCCCCTATTACCAACAGAAATATAACACAAGATAGCCCACCAACTCGACCAAAAGGTTGCGTGATGATAATTTTCATAGCACGTTCCTGAAAAACAATGTCATGTTCTTCTCTGGATATAGCACGTACATGAAGAATATATCTACCTGGAGGCAAATTGGTAAAACGAATCAAATTATTTGCTCCCGGTTGAGTCCATTTCTCATAAAAGCCTTCTAATTTCCATGAATATAGTGCATTTCCGGGAGAATCATAATTGATTGTAGAAACTTCAAATGAAAACGTATTCTCATCATAAGCCAGCTCTAATACATCTGTCTCATCGATACTTTTCTGTAAAGGAGAATCCTTGACACCCGGATAAACAGGTTGATAAGACAGATGAAAGTCGCTAAATACCAATCTGGAGAACTTATAATCCGGGAATTTCACATTCATCGGAAGTTCAATTGCTCCATCCGTACTACCGAATACAAAGTTTTTATTTTTACGCACCGTTCCTGCCGCTGCGTTAAAGTATGCAGGCAACAAGCCTTCTCCTCTAGTCCAATTACGAAATATCTTTTCTTTTAGTATGAAAACAGGTTATTCCGTTCTCTGTACTCATCATTATACGTCCATCTACTTCCGGCAATATTGTAAATATTCTATTTGAAACTAAAGCAGAATTATCAGAAAATAATGTTCGAAAGTCTTATCTTGAGGATTATAGATAAATACTCCCATACCATTTGTCCCGATATATAACAACCCATTATCTGCCTGATAAAGCGTATTAATATAAGTGATTCCTATCTCCATTTCAATATACTGATATTCACCAGTATTTCGATTCAATAAATACAAGCCAGCAGCAGTTCCGATCCACATATTATCTTTGTCTTTTTCAACAATTGATGTTATGGAATTCAGTCCCGGATATAGACGTGCACTGTTAGTCTCCAAATCAAAACATTTTAGATTATAATAGCCTCCCGACCAGATATGTCCTCTTGAATCTTTAACTATAAGTAGGTGATCTAAATTATTTATATATATCAGTACTAATATGGTTCATTTTCCGTTTTATAGAAAAAATAGAATTATGAAACCAATAAAAGTACTTGAATTATCAGAGGTTGATCGCCTCAAATTAGAGAAAGGCTATCATAATGGCCCTACTCATAGTTTTCGTATCAGATGCAAATCCATATTGCTGAAGTCAGAAGGTAAATCAGCTCCCCAAATAGCAGAAATGCTTGAGGTAACAGTACCTACTGTCTACACATGGGTAAAACGTTATGAAGAAAATGGCATCAAAGGCTTGGAGACACGTCCTGGTCAGGGGCGAAAGCCTATTATGGATTGTTCTGATGAAGAAGCAGTCCGCAAGGCAATTGAGGAAGACCGTCAGAGTGTGTCCAAAGCACGTGAAGCATGGCAGAATGCGACTGGTAAAGAAGCCAGTGATATTACTTTCAAACGTTTTTTAGAAACATTGGTGCAAGATATAAGCGAATAAGAAAACGTCCAAGGGGCAAACCCTCACCGCAGCTCTACGCATACAAGAAAGAGAAGTTGCAAGAACTTGAAGAACTTGATTCCAAAGGAGAACTTGTGCTATATTATGCCGACGAAAGTCATGTCTGTACAAATGGTTATGTTCCATATGGCTGGCAATTCAAGAATGAGGATATTTACATCCCATCCGAGAAAGCTGCCCGGCTTAATATTTTTGGCATGATTACCAAAAGGAACCAATATAAAGGCTTTACCACAAAAAGAGTCCATCAACGCAGACAAGATTGTGGACTATCTTGACAGATTCTCTTTCAATGTAACGAAGAAGACTGTAATTGTCTTGGACAATGCTTCTGTTCATAGAAATCGGAAAGTTAAAGAACTGAGGAAAATTTGGGAGAAAAGAGGATTGTTCCTCTTCTATCTTCCACCTTATTCTCCAGAACTTAATCCTGCCGAGATTCTTTGGCGTATACTTAAGGGTAAATGGATAAGACCGATAGATTACGAGACTACGGACTCGCTTTTCTATTGTACGAACAGGGCCTTGGCGTCTGTGGGTACGAACTTATTCGTGAATTATTCATATTTGTAAAATTAATTTTGAACAGTTACTTATCACGAATATACTTATCCGGACGCATATTGACGTGAGAAAGAAGGTAAGGAGAGAAGTATTCAACTGATAGCGTTTCTTTATTTATTTTATAAATGCCGGAAGTATATCCCCCTGCCCATATAATGCCAGGAGCCACTTCACATAAAGTAATAAATATATGATTCTTGTCCTTTAGTTGATGATTAAAGAGCTTAGAAATGAATGCCACTGACCTGTTTTTGAATTATAAAGACTAATACCATTACTAGTTCCAAACCACAGATCACCTTCATGATCTTCGATAACCGCTTGTACCTGATCATTGATTAATGACTGTGCATTACCCATGGAATGTTTCATCCAATGATAATTTTCATAGCGGTTATCAATCACTGTAATTCCTGTTGGATAATTAGCAAGCCATATCCGCTTTTCTTCATCTACAAAAACATCATTGATATTATTTCCATTCATTTCATTATAACTCTGATAATTAGCAATAATGTAATCTTCCAGTTCACAGGTATTTACGTTAACTTTATACACCCCCATTCCTTCCGTTGCAATCAGTAACTCTGTTTCATTCAATGGGCTGATACGAGCTATGTTTACATCACTAAGATCAGCGTCCGGACGTATAATTTCCTGTGTATTCATATCGTACACAAAAACTCCTCTTTCAAATGAACCAATGAACAATCTTTTTAATTGCCGATGAAAATACAGTTCACTCACCTGTGCATGAAAATAGTCCAGTGTTTCAACAGGCATGGTCTCTAAAATACCATTCTCCAGTTTGACATATCGTACGCCCGTCTCCGTTGCTATAAAGAAATGGTGCTCATCTACTTGTTCTATTGCCGTAATACTACTATGCAATACATTGGGAAATCGAACTATATGAGCATCTTTAATATTATAAAGCAATACAGTATCCTTGCGACATAACCAAATATTATTATTCCGGTCCAGATAACCACAACTTATTGCTTCAGAGGTATCCGGTAATTTATATACCATTTTGAAATCGTCTCTGTCGGCTTCGTATTGAAAGACTCGTCCTTGTTTGCCAACCACCCATATACCGATATGTGGTTCTGTATATAACCATCCCAAACGTATGGGAGCATCCAAAATAGTGCCTTCTTTATTTAATTTATAGTGTTTTATATCTTTACCGTTGTATCGGTCCATCCCTTCATTTGTAAGAAACCACATATAGCCCTGAGCATCTTTCTGAATATTGAATATCCGGCGATTGCTCAAGCCATCTTCTATTCCTATATATTTGTATGTTTGTGCTGTAACCCAAACAGGAAAAAAAGAGAAGAATATATACAATGTATTTCATATAAATAGTTGTTTTTTAAACTACTTCTAACGATCATATAAACATAACAGTTAACGAAACTAGACAAAAACAATGACAAATGCAAAGAAATAGGAGAGATTCTACAAGAAAACATCTATTTAGAAACATTTTTATTTCCAAAGTTGATTATTTACTTTGCGAAGTTGATTTATCTGAAAGTGTTCTTTTGCTATATGTTATAATTAGCGCATGTTTTGTTTTTGTTAATTTAACTAATCAGATTTGATTCCAGTTTCTTCTTATAGACCCATATACTTATTGTAAAATAAATAAGTGCCTGTATCCAGAGAGTTATATATTCCGGTCTGATATCAGCCATACTGGCTCCCATAGAATTCAGTTTCACAAAAGCGAGTGTGCCTAGTGCAGCTGGGAAAATGTAATGGACTACTTTCCAATACCAGGGCATTAGTTCCATTGGATAGGAAACGCCGGAAAGAAAGATTAATCCTACGGAGAAGAAGGCGATCATGAGTAGGGGAGCTTCAGAATCCGTAAAATACCTGGATGCAGCCAATCCCAAGAAAGAAGTTGCCATCAAATATGGAATCAATAATAGTACGATGTACAATCCGTTTCCAATATTGGGGATACTGAAAAGTGAGGGAGCAAGCCTAATAGAAAAAAGGCAAAGATGGCATAAAGAGCACAGTACACGGACGTTTTTCCTGCCACTATACGAATGGCAACTCCCCAGCCATACCCAAAAGGAGTATATGCGCGGATTCCTTTACTACTGTATTCTTCTCCGGTCACCATGCCAATAACCATCAGTAAGGTCTGGAAAATTATAATCATCGTGACTGCCGGAATAAGATAGGAACCATACCCTTCGGTATAATTGTAGAGTGCAGTGCCTTCCACATTAATCGGTTTCGCCATAGCTACGGCAAGCAATCCTTGTGGTGGAAGAAACACCGCTTCATCTGGCCGGTATTTATCATTAATAGCCAACATGACACGTGAAGAAGCACCTTGCAAAGCTTCGAAATACAAGAAGGCATCAGTAGTTGCATAAAGGGAAAATACGGCTTCATCTCCCGGAACACCCGTTCCTCAAAGTCATGAGGCAGATAGAGTATTCCCTGTACTTTGCCTTCTTTCATCCATTCTTTTTGCTTCATGATAGTCCATAGCCTGACTGGAAATCTCTGCCTGGGGAGTAGCATCCAGCCAACGGATAAAATCACGGCTCAATTCACTGTGCGAATTGTCGACTACGGCAACAGGTACATCGGTTACAATATTCGGTGCATACATATAATTGTAGAGCAACCCGTAAACGAAGATTCCTCCCATCAACACCAGTAAAAACCGCATAACTGGTACTGATAGCTAGAAATTCACGACGAATGATGAATGACAACTGTTGTAACTTACTTAATGTTTTCATACTTATGACTTTCTATAGCTCGTTTTAAATGAGGAAGCAGCGACAGGGCCAGCAACGGGAAGATACAGAGTATCACAGCCGACGGCCAAAGATGGATAAACCCACCGCCTCCATAGAGCATGGTTTGCATCATTTCCGTAAAATGACGGACAGGGAACAAATTGAAGCATCCTCACCAACGGATACATATTGGGAACCGGAAAGGTTACTCCGGACAAAGTAGCCCCAGAGAACCTACCATAGAAACTACACTTATAACCAACGATATTGCCGGAAACAGCGAGAATAAAACAGCCCTAAAGCCTGTGTTGCAATGATGAAAGCACAGTCATGATATTCATTAACCACCAACTCCCCTGAAAAGGAATATGCAAAATACCAAACATGACGTAATTAGCCAACCATCCTATCAGTATATATATAATGGTATAAGGTAATAATTTACCTAAAACAGCTGTCACTATATTGCCTTTTGCAGTCGCCAGCCAATCATCTGCTGTGCGGAACTTGATTTCAATGCCAACCGCATACACGGTAATCAACAGAATCAAAACCTGAAACAGCACAAAGAAAAAAGGGCTGACTTAAATATACCGAATAATCCAGACTAGGGGTTATATATCGGATGGTTATTAGCCTGTACAGGTAATAAAAAAGCTGGTAATCTGATCCTGTTCTACTCCGAGTGCCATCGCTTGCATCACCACAGGAGAAAGAGCCACCGGAGCTAAGGAAGTTTCGAATGCCGCCATCAACTCACCACCTACCGACATTAATGCATAATGATAATAGTAGGAGAGTGTTGCATTCTTTCCGGTAATCGCATTCTGTTCAAATTGGGGAGGTATGGAAAGATATCCATAAATCTCTTTCTTTTGCACAGATTCACGGGCAGCTGCTTCATTTACAAAATGCTTTGTCACTTTAAAAGTTGGTACGGCAGAAATATTCCTGACTATCGTCCGGGAAGTAGCAGTATTATCCTGATCGACAATACCAATAGGAATGTTTTCCATCTGTCCGTTACCAAAGATCGTAGCCATAAAGAAAAGGGTGAACAATGGCAAGACAATGCAGACACCAAAATAAAGGCGCCGTGAAGTCATTCGCCGCCACTCTCTGAGCAGTACGGAACGAAAAGGGGAATATGTTTGTGATTCATCCATTCTCTGGTTTATTTGATGTCGATTAATCTAAAGTCAATAACACGGACATGCCGGGACGCAGGTCATCAACTTTCTGAGTGGGACGGGCATGAATCTCGAAGGTTCGTAAGTCATAACTTCCGGTTTGCTTGGTTGATTTCCAAGTAGCAAAACTGCCTAGCGGACTAATATAATAGATTTTGAATTCAATATTTTTTTTACCGATAGCGGGCACATCCGCAACAAATGTTTCGTCCATTTTAAATTGCGGCATCAGATCTTCACGCACGTTAAGAACAACATGTATATCATCCATCACCACCAAATTCATAATGGGAGTTCCCGGTGCAACCAACTCTCCACGTTTAGGGAAGATTGTTGCTATCTGACCGTTTTCCGGAGCGGTCAACCGAGCATCGACCAGCAAAGCCGAGACTTCATCCACTGTGCTTCGAGCAGCATCCACCATGCTGGCAGCAGACGCTTTATCTTCTTTTTTGTGCACCATCTACAGCCATCTGATACTGTTCATAGGCAGCACGTTCGGCTGCTACAGCCGCTTTATACATAGCTTCTACTTCATCCTTTCTTTGAGAAGTAATGACACTGTCCTTATATAAAGTAAGAATACGGTTGTAAGTTGTCTGGGCGAGAGTAAGATCGCTCTTCGTTTTATTCCATAATTGCAGTGCAGTAGCCACGATCTGACGACGGGTTCCGGCATCTATTTTCTTGTTCTGTTGTACTGCCACCTGTTCCAAGGCATTCACTTGTTGATACTTGGCATGTACTTCAGGGCTATTAATGACGACAAGAGTATCTCCCTGGTGTACCCAGTCTCCCTCCTGAACGAAGAAAGTGTCGATACGGCCGGGAAGTTTCCCACTGATACGGATTTCTGTTGCTTCAGCTTGTCCCTGCAAGACCAGCGGCTGTTTATGCATTAATATAACTCCCAAGCCGGTGAAAATACCGACAGCCAGAAGAATGATGACAAAAGCCCATGATAGGGTTTTACTAGTTGGTTTCATTGTTTGTTACGGTTTAGGTTGATAGTTTGCAAATTGTTCCGGTGTGCCACAGAGCGAGAGAAGATTCATCAGTGCCACATCATATTCATAATATGCTGCCAGACGAGCCACTTTTACACTGGCAAGCATGGTTTCAGCATCAATAACTTCGGTAGAAGTTGCCATCCCTTCTGTAAATGATTTCTTTCGGATGCGTACCAATTCTTCACTTAAAGCAATCGTTGCATTTAAAGCTTTTACATTATCCTGTGCCTTTTCCAGCTGCGTATAAAGCTTATCTACCCCAACAGCCAGATCATCACGGGCTTTCATCTGCCCTAAAGCCAGAGTTTGTTCCGTTAATTTCGATTGCCGCACTCTTTTTTCCCGATCCAGTCCGTCAAAGAGGTTCCATGTAAAGCCAATGCCCACCATGGTACGCGGCAGTAAATTACTCTGAATACCATGCGAATACACGGTCTGTTTTCCAAAAAGGGCTATATTCGGCAAAATAGCCGCTTTGAGCAATCCGCACTTCTTGTTTGGCAATATGCTGCTGCAGCTGTAATTGGTTGAGTGTATAGTTCCCACTGTTTACTGAAAGATCAAATAGCATTTTAGGTGGCAATGAATCATTCATAAAAAGGGGAGAGGTAGGAATGATATTGGCATCTGCATCCTTTTTATTCAGCAAAACCTTTAAGGCACTTTGCACTACTGTTTCTTCTTTTCGCGCAGCTTCAATGCACGTTTGGCTTCATCCATATTTACCTGGGCAAAAAGCCTTCCTGCTTTGTCAATCATTCCTGCTGCCTCTAACTTCAAGGCATTTTCATAATGTTTCTTTAATCCGTTGTAGGTTTCTTCACGAACCGTCACAATTTGTTGTGCCAGTCGAAGCCCATAATAACTTTCAACTAATAAGATTTTGCTGATTGGCCGATACCTGTGCCCGACTTTCCCGTGCCAAGTCGACCATCGTTCTTCCGATGTTGGTGGCACGGAAGCGTTACCACCGGAAAAGAGTACCCACTCGGCTGATAAATCAACAGTTGTCAAATTTCTTGAGTCAAAGGAAATATAAGGGTATTTGCCCCAATTTGATCCAGTATAGACGAAATGATTTGGTCATCCGGAATAATGGAATGTACAAAGTCTTTAGCCGGATCGGTAAACTGCGATAAAGGCTGTTTAACTTCGATCTTCTCCGACATGTGTACAAACGCACCTGTAGACTGAAGACTGGGATACCAGAAAGCATTCAACTTATCACGTTCAGCCTTCGCAATCTCAATACTCTTATCTGCTATTTTCAGACTCTGATTTCCTTGATTCAACAGATGCAGTGATTCTTCGAAACTTAATGGTATCTGTGCATCTATCTGACCGATGGAAAAATACAAAGTCAATAGTATACAAAGTCGCTTATTTTTTTTTTTCATACTGGTTAGGTTATATCTGAATTTGAGATATTCTAACAGATGAAAAGAGAGGTTTGTTCATCAGAAAGAATATAGCAATACAACAAAAGAAGGTTTCAACGCTTTTTTATAAGATGTTCTATTTTTCATCTTCTCTTTGAATCACGTTTGTATCATTTCTATCAGATAGAAAAAATGATTCATAAAATAATGCAAGTATATGCAATAAGCGTGTTATTAATGGATATAAACTACTCGAATATACAAAATATAAATGCATATTGGAGTTGTTTCTTTAAAGGAAAAGCTCTGTTCCTTTAAATGGAACCAACCGTTGGTCGGTGAGAAGCGTGTTCTCCCTTTAAAAGGAAGCTACCAAATAGCCCATAAAGTACCTGTTTGTTTCTAAATCTTATTTATTTTGCTAGAAACTAAATCTGTCAATTTGAAATAATATAAGCAACTTTATTCTCACATATTCAATATTCATTCTCTATTTAGAACCTAGTGATAGATTATTCACTAAAATAGTTTATATCTGAATCTTATTAACCGGAAATCCTGGAGTTTTTTTCTATAGCGACTATCGTCAATCTGTATATTTTTTTAATTATACGGGCTACTAATATGCGTTTTTTTATATCCGGTTGTTTTTCATCAAAACAAAAAGAATTGAAGATGCTTTGATTTCTCTTTTTTCTTGCATTAAAATTTCTGCGATTTTATTTGAGATATAAAAATTATGTTTACCTTTGCATCACCATTTCATAAGGCTTTTGAGTCGAGAAATGCAGTAAATATGCGGTAATAGCTCAGTTGGTAGAGCGGCGGCTTCCCAAGCCGCAGGTCGCGAGTTCGAGCCTCGTTTACCGCTCTTTTTGAAAATCAGGTGGTTATCTTAAATAAACTGCCTGATTTTTTATTTTCAAGCCCCCCTTTTCTATGGTTTTATCTATTATCGGAGGAAACCTAAACTGAACATATTGTAGAATAACCTAATTGAATAACCAATATGGCTAAGAAAATAGAGAAATATCTCCCCGTAGATTACAGTGACAGTTTTTCCATAGAAATTACAGAAAATCGTTTGTCTCCTAAAGATATTATTTTAAAAGTCTTTGCTCATAACCCCGCTTGGCTCCGAATGTTGTATGCAATAAGGGCCTGTTTAGTCAAACCTTTCGGTATAGAAACTAAAGCTATTGAAAGTGAAGAACTTATTATAGAGGAAGACAAGCAAGAAGCAATTATGAGAAAAGACGATAAACATTTATTGTTTTATGTCGATATTTTCATTACACCATTGGAAACAGGAAAACAAATGATTGAGGTTACCACATTAGTAAAATACCATAATTGGGTAGGTTGGGAGAAAATGCAGCGTCAGTTGGACGATATGTTTAAGGAAACCGGCCACGTGAACGCTTATTTCCCGTTGCTTATCCCGAAATCTTACCTTAGCCGTGAAGCTGAGCACGTAGAAGGATTTGCCAAAGAGTGTGCTGTAGTTACTCACTACCGTCTGAAGAATGCAGAGGACGGTTCGGGTGTTATCGTAGATCCGGCTGCCAAACTGGAAGAAGAATTGATTATCCGCCCTACATCTGAGACAATCATTTGGAGTACATATAAGAACTGGATTAATTCCTATCGTGACCTGCCTATCTTGTGCAACCAATGGGCAAATGTTATGCGGTGGGAGATGCGTACCCGTTTGTTCCTGCGTACTGCGGAGTTCTTGTGGCAGGAAGGACATACGGCTCATGCGACCCGCGAGGAAGCAGAAGCGGAAGCACAGAAAATGTTGCATGTGTATGGTGACTTCGCTGAGAAGTATATGGCTGTTCCGGTAATCAAAGGGGTAAAATCGGCTAATGAACGTTTCGCCGGTGCATTGGATACTTACACCATCGAAGGCTTGATGCAGGATGGAAAGGCATTGCAATGTGGTACTTCTCACTTCTTGGGACAGAATTTCGCAAAAGCGTTCAATGTACAGTTTGTTGATAAGAATAATAAGCTGGATTATGTTTGGGCTACTTCCTGGGGAGTATCTACCCGCCTGATGGGTGCTTTGATAATGACTCACTCTGATGATAACGGATTGGTGTTGCCACCGCATTTGGCTCCTATTCAGGTAGTTATCGTTCCTATTTATAAGAATGATGAAATGCTGAAGAAGATTGATGCAAAAGTAGAAGGCATTGTCAACAAGTTGAAAGCAATGGGTATTTCTGTGAAATATGATAATGCAGACAATAAGCGTCCGGGATTCAAGTTTGCAGATTACGAACTGAAAGGTGTGCCTGTTCGCTTGGTAATGGGTGGCCGTGATCTTGAAAACAATACAATGGAAGTGATGCGTCGTGATACATTGGAAAAAGAAACTCGTTCTTGCGACGGAATCGAAGAATATGTACAACAATTGTTGGAGGATATCCAGAACAATATTTATCAGAAGGCATTGAACTATCGTAACGAACATATCGTGAAAGTGGATTCATACGATGATTTCAAGAAAGACTCTCTGGAAGACAAAGTTTTGGGATTAGAACTGGGAGCGGACGATTATTTGCCAAAGCCATTTCATTTGGTTGAACTAAATGCACGAATTAAAAGCGTGATTCGTCGCCATCAGCATGATGGAGAGATTGATATCCGCCAAGGCAACGTACGGATAGAACCGGATAAATATCGTGTATTTGTCAACGAGCAGGAAGTGGAACTAAATAGAAAAAGAATATGATATCCTGTTATATTTTATCAATCGCCCTGGGAGATTAATCAATAAAAACACTTTGGCCGAATCAGTGTGGGGAGACCACATCGATCAAGTGGATAACTTTGACTTCATATATGCACAAATCAAGAATCTTCGCAAAAAGCTCAAAGATTCCGGTGCAACTATTGAAATTAAAGCAGTCTATGGATTTGGGTATAAAATGATAGTAGAATAAAAAAGAAAGAAATTATTGTCCATGAAATTAATATATTACATCATTCTTCGTATTACTCTTGCTCTGACCCTTTATACTGACGGTCTGGGCTATCTTCTTTTATGTTACGATGATCGATGAAGTCAACGATGAAGTGGATGATGCTTTGGAAGATTATTCGGAAACCATCATTATCCGGGCATTGGCAGGAGAGGAGCTACCTTCTAAAACCAATGGCTCCAACAATCAATATTATATGATGGAAGTAAGCAAAGAGTATGCGGAAAGCCGGGAGGATATTCAGTATAAAGACTCTATGGTATACATTGAAGAAAAAGGAGAGACCGAGCCGGCACGTATTCTTACTACTATCTTTAAAGATGATGAAGGACGATACCACGAGCTGACAGTATCAACTCCCAGCATTGAAAAAAGACGATTTGAGAGATGCCATCCAGGTGTGGATTATATTTTTATATGTAGCTTTTTATTATTCTGCATTATTATCATTTCCGTATGGGTATTTTACCGGAATATGCGACCGCTCTATGTACTTCTACACTGGCTGGACGGTTATCAAACAGGAAAAAGAAATAAACCTTTGAGTAACGATACTCAAATCACGGAATTCCGGAAATTAAATGAGGCTGCCATTCGTTATGTGGAACGTACGGAGCAGATGTTCGAACAACAAAAACAGTTTATCGGAAATGCTTCACACGAGATACAAACTCCACTTGCTATCTGCCGTAATCGATTGGAAATGTTGATGGAAGATGATTCGCTATCAGAAAACAACTGGAAGAACTGATGAAAACGCATCAGACTTTAGAATACATCACTAAATTAAACAAATCCCTATTATTGCTTTCCAAGATTGATAATGGTCAGTTTACGGATACCAAAGAATTGGAACTCAATGTACTTCTCAAACAATATCTGCAAGATTACGAAGAAGTTTATGATTATCGCAACATAGAAGTCACGATAGATGAACAAGGCGTTTTCAAGGTGACAATGAACGAATCCCTGGCTGTTGCTTTACTCACTAACCTCCTGAAAAATGCATTTGTACATAATATTGACGGGGGACATATCCGAATCACCGTTACTAAGAACGGCATTACTTTCCGAAATTCGGGAGTGGAACATCCGCTGAACAAGGAACATATCTTCGAACGTTTCTATCAGGGTAGCAAAAAAGAAGGGTCTACAGGGCTGGGATTAGCTATAGCCGATTCCATCTGTCGTTTGCAACATCTGAATATAAAATATTACTTGAGCAGAATGAACATTGCTTCGAGATTTCCCAATCATAAGATTCATCTGAAAAACACAGAGGACACGGATTTTAAGTGAACGACCTGTCGGTTATCATAAAACCAATTTGTCAGGTATATCCATCCACCTGTTTCTCCGTGTCCTCTGCGTCTTTTATAGTGAGCAGGTTATCGGGATCGTATTTCTCTCCTCATAAACATGATATAAGAAATAGCGAAGCAAATAAATCGTTGCCGCAATCAATCCGGTCAACTGTGGCCATACAACTAAAAAAGACTTTGTCCCAATGGGAGCGGACTAGGGATAGCTCCCTGTACCTGTTCCATAGTCAATGGCCCCAAACTTCTGACAGAAGGCATCAATAGTGTGGTGGTAGCTTCATTAAACAGTTCACTCGGTGCCAAACGCATCAACCCTAGAATAAACTTCTGATAACTGATAATCTGATAAGGTGATGCCATCTGTGACGGACTCAACCCTTTTGCCACCAAATTAACAATCATGGTATAGAATACACTAAAAACAGCCAAACAGCCAC
>VOFC01006923.1_pt1 | contig 18871 bp, 31 predicted proteins | sample 5384161 | NCBI WGS metagenome assembly VOFC01 (sample SAMN12384722, study PRJNA508395) | human gut metagenome | isolation source: healthy gut B | host: Homo sapiens
AACCGGTTATTGCAACGGTTGTTATCCTTGTTACTTTTGAATGTGTGGAATGAATTTATGACACCGCTTCTGTTCTTACAGAGCCGTGAGCAGGATGTCATCCTTCAGGAAGTATCCGAAATATGGACAGTTCTCAACCGACTGGACAGCGTTGTTCCCAATGCTCATGCTTGGTGTTGCACCACTTATGATCTTCTATATTTCATGCAGAAATACATTATCGCAGGAGTTTCTGCCGGTGCAGTGAAGGGGTAAGACGATATTGCAGAATGGAGAAGAATATGAGACGAATGGAACTGGATGCAGGAATCAAAAATATTATGGTGATCGTGCCGCATGAAGATGATGAGATCCTTCTTGCAGCAGGTATTATGGAGAAAGCACTTGCAAAAGGAATTGGTGTTCATGTAGTGATGGCAGGAAACGGAGATTATGAAGGACATGATGAGGCAACCGGAGTGTCCGTCTGCCAGAGACACTGGCAGGGCTTCAGGTGCTTGACTGGACGGGGACAGGTGACATTTCTCGGTTATGCGGATACCGGGATGGATGAGACAGAGAGTTTTCTTCATCAGTTATACGATGACAGCAAGGGTGACCGTGTACATGTGTCGCACTGTTCGGATCATACGTATGCGCTTCCCTGACAAGAAAGATTATCATGCGGAAAAGTATGGAAAGCCTGCTTTGTATACAAGAAATCAATTTAAACAGGATTTAAAAAGAGATCATTATGGAAAAAATGTCCGGAAATCATTTTTTTACAACCGCAGAATATGACAGACATGGGGATCACAGTGGGCTGGTACTTTTTATTAAAGAGATTCTGACGGAGGAGAAAGAATATCACCCGACATTATTTTCAGGTGTAGTCCACTCAAATGCCGGGGATGAAAATTGGCCGAACCGATCTGCTAAGAGAGATAACCTCTGGGATTATGCGAAGAGTATGGATGTCTGTGAACCATTCGTGTGTCCAAAAGATTTTGATAAAGGATTGTTAAAATGGGAAGAACGCATCAGCTTTGCAGTTCCGGAAGATATGTGGGCACTTGATTTTTTCCAAGAACAGAAAGGCACGTGCGCTGGCATGTCATAAAAAAATGCAATCAAAGAGGATGCGGTAGAATTTTTATATTCGTTTAGTCAAAAGAGAAGAGTTGTTCTGGGAGATTGTATATTAGGAAAACAGAAGGAGTTAGTGAATAATGGAATTTAAGAAACCAATATATCCGATCGAACAATGGAATATCACGGAGACGGAATTCGAAAAAGAAAATAATTACAGAAACGAGACGACATTTGCGCTGTCTAACGGCTACATTGGCACCAGAGGAACTTTCGAGGAGGCGTATCCATTCGATGTGGATACCGGTCTGGAAGGAAACTTCGTCAACGGCTTTTATGAAAGCAATGAGATCCGCTATGGAGAGGCGAATTTTGGTTCACCGCTTTTGAGTCAGTCGCTTTTAAATCTGCCGAATCTGAAGGAAATTCATGTCATTTTGGATGGTGAAGAGTTCACGATGGAGCAGGGCGAAGTAAAAAGAGTATGCAAGAACGCTTCACATGAAGGATGGTATTCTGGAGCGGAAACTGACATGGACGGCTTCAAGTGGAAAAATGACAGAAATTCATATTTTCCGTCTTGTTTCCTTTGCCAGAAAAAATATCATGGCAATCCGTTATCAGGTCAGACCAGTCAATTATGCTGGAACGGTGGAGTTTGTGTCAAAAAAATGCAGGCAGATGTGGAAAAATCATACAAGAAAAACAAATCCAATCGTGGACTATGGACCATTTGGACGGAGACTTGATCCTGATAAGGTGAAAGCGGAGAACGACATTTCCTATTATGAGGGAACAACAAAGGGAAGTCACCTGACTGTGGCATGCGGAAGTGTTCATGAATTATGGTGTGATGGACAGACAGTGACGGACGTGAACTGGATGGCAGAAGCAGGAGAATTGGATACAGTATCCAGAGTTTCCTTGTCAGCAAAAGCGGGAGAGTGCGTGACACTCGATAAATTTATCTGTTATTCGACCAGTCTTGACATGGAGAAAGAGAAGCTGGAAGCTTTTGTGCAGGACGAGCTTGCGGCTGCAAAGAGCGAAGGCTATGAGAAGCTCAAAGAACAGCAGAAGAGTTATATGCAGGATTTCTGGAAGACAGCAGATGTAGAGATCAAGGGGAATGAAGAATTACAGCAGGGCTTACACTTTAATCTGTTCCATATTATCCAGTCAGCCGGAAGAGACGGAAAGACTGGAATGGGGGCAAAAGGACTTTCCGGAGAGGGATACGAAGGTCATTATTTCTGGGATACAGAGATGTATGTACTCCCTGTTCTGATCTTTACAGAACCGGAGACTGCAAGAAAGCTGCTAGATTACCGCTATGCGACGCTGCCACAGGCGAGAGACCGTGCAAGGATTTTAGGTCACATGAAAGGTGCACTCTATCCGTGGAGAACGATCAATGGTGAGGAAGCTTCCACTTATTATCCGCTTGGCACAGCGCAGTACCATATTAATGCGGATATTTCATATGCGCTTTCTTTGTACCTTCAGGTGACAGGTGACGTGGAGTACCTGAAAGAGAAAGGAGCGGAGATTCTGATCGAAACTGCAAGAGTATGGGCAGATGTTGGTTCTTTTGCGGAGTGCAAAGGCGGAAAATACTGTATCTGTGATGTGACCGGACCGGATGAATATAACGTGTTAGTTGACAATAACTTCTATACAAACCTGATGGCAAGAGAGAATCTGCGTGATGCGGTCAGAGCAGTGGAATACTTAAAGGAGCATGCACAGGAAGATCTCAAGAGACTGGAAGAGAAGCTGGACTTCTCTGTGAAGGAACTGGAACTTTGGCGTGAGATCATCGAAAAAATGTACTTCCCATACGATGAGAAGCGGCAGGTTTATCCGATGGACGATGGCTTTATGATGCGGAAACCGTGGGACGAAAACAAAATCCCACCGGAAAAACGAGCATGGCTGTATGAGAATTATCATCCACTGTTTATCATGCGCCACCGTATGTCAAAACAGCAGACGCGATCCTCGGAATGTACCTGCATAATGATCTGTTTACCGAAGAAGAAATTCGGAGAAACTATGATTTTTATCAGGAAGTTACTTTGCATCATTCTTCTTTGTCCACCTGTATTTTCGGAATCGTGGCATGTGATATCGGCTATCTGGACGTAGCATATAAATATTTTTCACAGTCTGCAAGAATGGATCTCGATGATTACCACAACAACTTCTATGCGGGAATCCATGCCGCCAATATGGCAGGAACCTGGCAGGCGATCGTTAATGGATTCGCAGGTGTGCGCTGTCAGAATGGTGTGTTGAAATTCAAGCCGACCATCCCGAAAGAGTGGGAGGAATATGCATTCCGGCTGAAATTCAATGGTGCACTTCTGGAAGTGCGTATTACGAAGGATGAGGCGGAGTTCACGCTGTTGGAAGGCGGGGAGATTTCATTTACGGTGCGAGGTAAGGAAAAAAAAAGCATAAGAAGACATTGTGGGGAGACTTATACATACCATGGCTAATTGATTCAATGAGTTATAGGAAATAAGATTAAGTTTCGCAAATGCGTAGATAATAAAGAGGAGACAGCTATGAATAAAAAAGTATAAAGCAATTTTTCTTCGACTGGGACGGAACCGCAGTGACATCAAGAACTGCGCCGGTTGAGGATGCAGTTGTTGCAATGAAGCCACTGTTACAGCAGGGAACAAAGCTCGTGATCGTAAGCGGAACAACTTACGATAAGATAGCAGGTGGGAAGTTCCATACTTATTTCACAGAGGAAGAGCAGAAGAATCTGTTCTTCGGACTGGGAAGAGGGGCATACAATTATCACATCACGGACGGCAGACCGGAAATTTTCGCATCCATGATTCCAGACCAGGAAGGCTTGTTGAAAATCCATGATATCTGTTATGCAATCCATACGAAATTATTGCGGGAATACGGACTGAAAACAGATATCGTATTCAGCCGTCCGAATTACTGCAAGATCGATCTTATGGTGGAAAACGACCGCGGAGACCAGCTCTTCATGCAGGGTGACGAGGTGGAACATCTGCGCCAGATCTTAAAACAGCATGGTATCGAATCTGGATTGAAGGAACTGATCGGCATTGCAGAGCAGACCGGAGAGGAATTCGGACAGAGAGTATCGGCAACCTGCGATGCAAAATATCTGGAAGTTGGAATTTCCTGCAAGAGCGATAATGTGGATGTTTTTCTTGAGAGATTCAAAGCGGAGGGAATCACGGCAGAGGACTGCTCATTCTGGGGCGATGAATTTGTTGAGATTGAGCATGAGTTATATGGAAGTGACAGCTTTATGTACACAGAGAAATCAAAAGCAGGTGATTTCTTTGACGTGTCTGCTATCGAAGGAAAACGCCCGGAGGCGGTTATTGTGCTTGGTGGAGGCGTCCATACATTTTTAACATTTTTAAAAGAGCAGGCGTAAAAATTGAGAAGTTCCATGAATGGTTGGATATTTTAAATGGTATGTGTTAGTATGAGAGTGGGAATCATCAAAACAGGAGGCATTTGGAATGATTTTGTATCATGGAAGTAATGTAATTGTAGATCAACCGAAACTTATCAGGCAAAATCGATACCTGGACTTCGGTTTTGGATTTTATACTACCACTAACCGGGAGCAGGCAGTAAATTTTGCACAAAAAGTCACGGACAGACGGAAGATGGGAGAAGCAACATTAAACATCTATTCGGTGAATGAGGCAGTGGCTTTTCAGGAGTGCAAAGTACTGCAGTTTGACAGCCCGGATGAGGCATGGTTAGACTTTGTGGCAGCAAACCGTCAGGGAACGTATCAAGGAGAGAAGTATGATCTTATTTATGGTGCTGTTGCCAATGATGATGTGTACCGTACCATTGCTCTGTACATGACGGAGTGCTGGATAAAGAACAGACACTATCTTCTCTCAAAATACGCAAGCTGTTTAACCAACTGGTATTTGCAACAGAAAATCCCTGCAATATCTGAAGTTTGAAGGGAGGGAACTTGTATGAATGAGAATCAGTTCAATGCAATGCTTGCAATCATTGTTCCACCTATCATCGAGCAGATCACGAAAAACAGTAATGTAGATGACAACAAGGCAATTTCAGGATTTTATCAGTCCAGACTTTATCAGGAACTTTCTGACGAAAATTCAAAGCTTTGGCATTACAGCCCTATGACATTGTATACCATGTATCAGGATGAACTTTTAACAGGCACTTATGATTATCCGGAGGAGGCTTAAGTGATGAAAAAAGGAATCAGATTTTGTGATTTACTGTATGGAAAGATATCGTTACTTCAAAGGCCTTTCCGGAGCGGAAGCAGCGAAGATTTTTGAAAAAATATGATATCTATGGATATATTATAAAATATTTGAAGCCCTGCATACAATGGGAGATCATTATATGGTGCAGGATATTGATGATCATATTGCCGGTAGGTCAAAGTGAATCGGCTTTATTGCGGTAACTTTTCGGACTCATACCGGTATATTTTTTAAATAAAACGGAAAAATAGGCAGGGTCGTGAATGCCGACCGCATCTGATATTTCAAACGTTTTTAAATCCGAGTGCTCTAACAGGTCTTTTTGCTTTCTTGATTCTTAAATCTGTAATATAGGTGATGACAGAAGTTCCAACTTCCTTTTTAAAAAATCCTGCTCAAATATGAGGCATTACTGTGAACGCTTTCTGCAATTGTCTCTCAAAGTCATGTCATCCGTTAAGTGTTCATCAATATAATTGATTGCCTGTTTGATAAAAAAATGCTGTATTTAGGGAGCGGTTTCGGCAGTATTCATGGAATCGTCTGCCGGAAGTTCAGTGGCTTTTTGCTTTACGATATCTTTGATACAGCTCATTATTTTTTCTTTGGAAATTGGCTTTAACAAATATTGGGATACATGGTACTGGATTGCAGACTGTGCATACTCAAATTCCGCATAGCCGGATAAAATAACAGATGTTATGTTCGGATGATTTTTGCAGATGTATCTGGAAAGCTCGATTCCATCGATCAGCGGCATTTTTACGTCTGTGATCACAATGTCAATTTTATTTTCTTCAATGATTTTAATTGCTTCTTTTCCATTGCTGGCAGTTGCGTGCACCACGCAGTTAAAGGGATTCCCAGTCAATATATTGGGAAAGTGCTTTTCTGATTAATACTTCGTCATCGACGATTAATAACTGGTAACTCATGATTCATCTCCTGTAAGTCTGTTTCTGTCAGATAATGGTATTTTAAATGTAATTTCCGTTCTTATGTTTGGGATACTTTGTATTTTTAACTGGCTTTCCTCACCATACATAAGATATAAACGGCGGTTCAGATTCTTTAATCCGACATGCGGATGGGAATGGACGGTATCACTTTTGGATTCTGCCACCGGACTGTCGAGCGAAAAACTCGGGATTGTTTCAAAGCCGACACCGTCATCGGCTACCGTAATGGATAAAAAGTTTTCTGATTTCTTTATTGTGATTTCTAACGTTCCGTCGGAAGGTTTTGGCTCAAGACCATGAACGTATGCATTTTCAATAAGTGACTGAATGCAGAAACAGGGGATGAGGCAATGTTCAATTCCAGGATCGATTGTCTGAATAACCTTGATTTTATCCTCAAAGCGCATTCTTTGCAAGTAATTATAATAATATACAAAATGAAGTTCTTCCTCTAACGGTATCGTGGTTGAGGTTCTGTAAATCGTCGAGGCTCTCAGAATTTCTCCGATTGCAATGACCATCTGGCTGATCTCGGAATTATCAGTCATCTCCGCTTTCCATGTCAGTGTATTTAAAACGTTAAACAGAAAGTGTGGATTTAACTGCGATTGTAACGTTTTTATCTCAGAATCCTTTAACAAAAGCTGCTGTTCTAAAATATTATCGTGGTAGGAATGAATCTGGTCTAACATGTTATTGATTGCAGTCTGTAGTTCATTGAATTCTGAGTATTTTTCCAGACCATTTTTTTTTTTGAGTAGTCACCCTGAGAGATTGCATTTATTTTTTCAATCATCACATTGATAGGATGAACGGTCAGCCGGCTGATGAAAAAAAAAGACCATATAATACAAGGTTACGATAATTAAAAGTGTGACCGGTATATAGGAACTGAGGACATTATATATTGCGTGACCGCAGTTGATCCTCCGGCGTCATAACAGTTGCGGTAATATTCAGCAGATCAATTTGATTTGACAGGGTCAGGTAGTTTCTGGAAGCAAAGGTAATATTTTTAAATTGTGAGTTATGATACCTTCCCAATGCGGATTTTAAATCGTTGATTTCATTTTCAGACGGATCTTCATAGCCAGAAATCATTGTAAATGCATCATTGTATAGAAAAATATGCCACCCATCTTCGATATTGGAAGTTAATTTATTGATCCACAGATTTTCGTCCACGGTGATGATCATAGTCCCCATAATATTTCCGGTTGCCAGATTATAAATAGAACGGACAAAATAGAGGTTATGGTTATCCGTTGAAGTAAAAACGGTAAGAGAGGGAGAGTTTGATAACATTTGCTGATAGACAGCCACATTTTCTGTCTGTGTAAGATCGGATTCATCTTTTGATAAATGAAATTCTTTTTCCGGTTTTTGTAAATACATAGACAGAACGAATGTAATTTTTTCCCAGACGTTATTCAGCATAAGGACATAAGACATTTGTTTTTCTACCAGGGAATAGTTGGATGGTTCCGTAGAAGTGGATTCCATAGAATCATAAATGGTATTGTTGGATACCAAAAGACGGTATATGGAGTCAATCGTGCTGATATCGTCTGAAATAGAGGAAATCGTCATATTACTTTCCTGATACATGAGAGTCTGGAAATTCAGGGTTAACTCTTTATACGTTTTTCTGTAGAAATAACCCTGCACTGATGGAAGTGATCAGGGCAATTGTCAATGTGATTAAAAAGGAAGTCTGGGTAGAAAGTTTTCTGCTTTTGTTATAAGTTTTCATAGTATGTTTCGCCTTGTGTTTTTCGTAATTAGGTTCATTATAACGCATGATTGTACAAAAAGTAAAAATAATAAATAAAAAGATAAAAAATTCTATTTTATACACAAATAAAATCCGTATAATTTTAGGCGTAAGGAAAAATTAAACAAAAGTTGGAGGGAAAACAATGAAAAAAAGAGCGATAAGTACTTTGTTATGTGCGACAATGCTGGTCGGCATGATTACAGGATGTGGTTCTAATAATACAGAAAGTGCAGGAAACACATCTTCCAATGCGGCTTCGACAGAATCAGGCGATGGAGAGAAGGTGGTCCTGAATGTGATCAATTATCATGTAGGAACCGATTATGCGGCAGATTATTATTCGTATCTGTTTGACGCATTTCAGCAGACAGAGGAAGGAAAAAATGTTGAGTTCAAATTTGAGGAAATTCCAACAACAGATGCATACAATCAGAAAATTAAATTATTGATTTCAAGTGGTGACCTGCCAGATATCGTATTTAATGGTGGTAACAATATCACAGCGTTGGCAGCAGAGGCAGGAAAAGTTACAGACCTGACACCATATCTGGACAATGATCCAGAGTGGAAAGCAATGTTTGATGAGAAGGATTTGGAGTTTAACTCTTATGAGGGGAAAAGTATATGGTATTCCTGTTTCAAAGGAAATTTCCTATATTTACTATAACAAAGATTTGTTTGCTGAAGCTGGTCTGGAGGCACCGGACGTTGCATATGAGACATGGGATGAATTCTTTGATGCATGTGACACTTTAAAATCTAAAAAATATTACCCGGTCAGCATGGACACAGCAGATCTTGGATGGCTTTCCAACCTCTGGTACAGCGGACTTATCGGAACAAAGCGGTGAGGAAGGAAATGAGTTTATGAACACAGCTTATCCAACCGATTATAATGTTCCGGTTGTAGAGGAAGCAACAGAGCAGCTCCAGAAATGTTAGAGAACTATACAACATCAGATGCAGCAGGCGGAAAGTACGATACAATGGCAACACATTTCTTTAATGGAGAAGTTGCAATGTTACCAAACGGTCCGTGGATGATTCCAGATTTCAACAGCACAGAAAAAGCACCGGAAGGATTCTATGACAAAGTAGGTATCATGCTTCTTCCAGGTGCAGGTTTGGAGAGTGTATCAACACCAGGTGATATGGTTGGAGCATCCGATCCGAAAAAGATTGAAGCAGCAGTGGCATTCCTGAAATTTGAGACAACAGCAGAAAATCAGCTCAAAGCACTGGAAATGGCAGGATTACAGCCTGTATCAAGCAATATTGAAGTTCCGGACAGCTTAAAAGAATCTGATCCATTGATGGCAGAGGTTCTTGAAATTCAGTCAAAAGCAAAATATACATACGGACAGAATCAGGCATACTGGTATCAGAATGTAATTGATACATTCTCGAATCAGTTACCGGAATTAGCTTATGGAAATATTACAGCAACAGAATTTTGCGAGAAACTCACAGAATCTGCACAGAAAAATTAATAATATTATAGTCTGATGAAAGGTGCTGTGCTGCAATGGTACAGCACCTTTTTGAAAGGAGAAATCATAGGATGAGTACAAAAGGAAAAAAAGGATGGATCATAGCGTTTGTATTACCCCCTGGTGGTATTGTTTTGTCTCGTATATGCGATTCCATTTATCATGGTAATCACCACATCGTTTTGTAACTATACATTAACGCAGGCACCGGCTTTTCAGGGGTTGGAAAATTTTAAAATAATTTTTGCCGATTATGACTTTGTGGTATCCATTGTGAATACATTAAAGTGGGTTTTGATACAGTCTACAATCCATGTGACATTCGGTTTTGTGATGGCACTGATTCTTCGGAGAAAACCAAAAGGATGGAAATTTGTAAGAGTTGCCTATGTGATTCCGAATATCATCCCGACGGCTGCTACAGCAGTTATGTTTTCACTTCTGCTAAACCCATCCTTTGGAATTGTCAAAATGATTTATGAAAAACTGGGACTGAATACCTCTCAGGTAGTAAATTTATTTGGAAACTCAAGTATGCATTTCTGACAGTAACAGCAACCTGGGTATTTTATTCGGGATTTAATATGTTGATCTTCTTGGGAGAAATGGGTGCGATCAGCCCTGACATTTATGAAGCCGCTATGATCGATGGAGCAACCGCAGGAGAGGCAGACCGGTATATTACCATACCGTTAATGAAAAATGCATTTGGAACATGCGTCATTTTAGCTTCCGTTGCGATGGTATCCCAATTCGATATCATTTATATGACAACAAAAGGCGGACCGGGAAATGCGACACTCAATCTGCCGATGTATCTGTACAAGATTATTACGCTGGAAAATAATTATGGAAAGGCAAATGCGGTAGGTGTCGTGCAGATTTTACTTGGCTTACTGTTAGTCATATTAATTCAGAAGTTATTCAATCAGAAGAAAGAATTACAGGAGGCATAATATGGAGGCAAATGAAAAGAAAACGGGTGGAACTTTGAAAAAAAATCCGTCTGTACTGACCAGTGGTATTTTAAAAAGTATTAAAATATCTTTTTCTCATAGTGATTATTGTAATCTCGATTGGACCGATCGTATGGGCATTTTTAAGTTCGTTTAAGACCTATGCAGAAATCAATGCATCTGCGCTTAGTCTGCCAAAACAATTTAATTTGAAAAATTACATTGACGCATTCCGGTATGCTCCGATACAGAAATACTTTTTTGAACAGTATTATCGTTGTTGGAATGAGTGTGGTTGTAACCGTGTGTGTGGTGGCAATGTGCGCTTATATCGTGGCAAGATATAACTTTAAACTGAAAACGGTTCTGATTCTTATGATTTCAGCATCCCTGATGCTTCCGGCGCAGGCAATTTCACAACCATTGTTTTCCATGTTTAAGGCACTTGGAATCTATGATACCAAAATCGGACTGATTATTGTATATGCTGCAATGGGAATTCCAATGTCGTTTTTTGTAATGACAAGCTATTATAAAACAATTCCGGTGGCGTTAGAGGAATCGGCATACATAGATGGAGCAACTTTTCTTCAGACATTTTTTAAAATCGTATTACCACTGGCAAAACCGGGATTAGCAACAACTGCGATGCTGCAGTTCATTAACACATGGAATGAATTCTATTTTGCATTGATGCTGACCAGCGGAGATACGGCAAGAACAGTGCCGATCGCATTAAATTATTATCTTGGAACTTTTGCCAATAATTATTCGGCACTGTTTGCCGCAGTGATTATCACAGTTCTTCCGACCATTATTGTATTCATTGTATTACAGAAACAGGTTATGGAGAGTCTGACAGCAGGCGCTGTGAAGGGATGATCTGAGATTGCCGTATCAATTGGTAAAGTAAAACTTCGATTAAAACTGAGAATGTCACGTTCACAGAGTGCCTGTGGACGTGACAATTTGAGCTATGGAGGAAGCAATTATGGAATTTAAGAAACCAATTTATCCGATCGAACAATGGAATATCACGGAGACGGAATTCAAAAAAGAAAATAATTATAGGAACGAGACAACATTTGCGTTGTCCAATGGCTACATTGGCACAAGAGGAACTTTCGAGGAGGCATATCCATTTGATGTGGATACCGGCTTGGAAGGAAACTTCGTCAACGGCTTTTTATGAGAGCAATGAGATCCGCTACGGGGAGGCGAATTTCGGTTCGCCGCTTTTGAGCCAGTCATTATTAAATCTGCCGAACCTGAAAGAAATCCACGTCATTTTGGATGGCGAGGAGTTCACTATGGAACAGGGCGAAGTGAAAGAGTACACAAGAATTCTTCACATGAAGGATGGTATTCTGGAACGGAAGTTGACATGGACAGCTCCGAGTGGGAAAGTGACGGAGATCCACATTTTCCGTCTTGTTTCATTTGCCAGAAAAAATATTATGGCGATCCGCTATCAGGTGAAGTCGGTCAATTATGCGGGAACGGTGGAGTTTGTGTCAAAAATGCAGGCAGATGTGGAAAATCATACAAGGAAAAACCAATCCGATTGTGGACTATGGACCATTCGGACGGAGACTTGATCCAGATAAGGTAACAGTGGAAAAGGATACCGCCTACTATGAGGGAACAACAAAGGGCAGTCATTTGACCATGGCATGTGGAAGTTCCCATGAGTTATGGTGTGATGGACAGAAAGTGACGGATGTGAACTGGATGGCAGAAGCAGGAGAAATGGATACAATTTCGAATGCTTCCATGCAGGTAAAAGAGGGAGAGTGTGTGACACTCGATAAATTTATCTGCTATTCCACCAGTCTTGACATGGAGAAAGAGAAACTGGAAGCATTTTGTGCAGGACGAGTTTGCAGCTGCAAAGAGCGAGGGTTATGAGAAGCTTGAAGAACAGCAGAAAGTCTATATGCAGAACTTCTGGAAAACGGCAGATGTCGAAATCAAGGGAAATGAGGAATTACAGCAAGGCTTACACTTTAACCTGTTCCACATCATCCAGTCTGCCGGACGTGACGGCAGAACCGGAATGGGAGCAAAAGGCCTTTCCGGGGAAGGCTACGAGGGACATTATTTCTGGGATACCGAGATGTATGTACTTCCGGTTCTCATCTTTACAGAGCCGGAGACTGCAAGAAAGCTGTTAGATTACCGCTATGCGACACTGCCACAAGGCGAGAGAGACCGCGCGAGAATTTTTGGACATATGAAAGGAGCACTCTCTCCGTGGAGAACGATCAATGGTGAGGAGGCTTCCACTTATTATCCGCTCGGCACAGCGCAGTATCATATCAATGCGGATATTTCTTATGCATTGTCACTCTATCTTCAGGTGACAGGGGATGTGGATTACCTGAAAGAAAAAGGTGCGGAGATTCTGATCGAGACTGCCAGAGTATGGGCAGATGTCGGTTCTTTTGCGGAGTGCAAAGGTGGAAAATACTGTATCTGTGATGTGACCGGGCCGGACGAATACAACGTGTTAGTTGACAATAACTTCTACACCAACCTGATGGCGAGAGAGAACCTGCGGGATGCGGTTGGAGCAGTGGAATACTTAAAAGAGCATGCACCGGAGGATCTTAAGAGACTGGAAGAGAAACTGGACTTCTCTGTGGAGGAGCTGGGACTTTGGCGTGAGATCATCGAAAAGATGTATTTCCCATACGACGAGAAGCGGCAGGTGTATCCGATGGATGACGGTTTTATGATGCGGAAACCGTGGGATGAAAATAAGATTCCACCGGAGAAGCGTGCATGGCTGTATGAGAATTACCATCCGCTGTTTATCATGCGCCACCGCATGTCAAAACAGGCAGACGCGATCCTTGGCATGTACCTGCATAACGATCTCTTTTACCGAAGAAGAAATCCGTAGAAACTACGACTTCTATCAGGAAGTTACTCTGCATCATTCTTCTTTGTCCACCTGTATTTTTCGGAATCGTGGCATGTGACATCGGCTATCTGGATGAAGCATATAAATATTTCTCACAGTCTGCAAGAATGGATCTCGATGATTACCACAACAACTTCTACGCGGGAATCCATGCCGCCAATATGGCAGGAACCTGGCAGGCGATCGTTAATGGATTCGCAGGTGTGCGCTGTCAGAATGGTGTGTTGAAATTCAAGCCGACCATCCCGAAAGAGTGGGAGGAATATGCATTCCGGCTGAAATTCAAAGGAGCACTTCTGGAAGTGCGTATTACGAAGGATGAGGCGGAGTTCACGCTGTTGGAAGGCGGGGAGATTTCATTTACGGTGCGAGGTAAGGAAGTTGTGCTGAAGAGTGGGGGAGACTTATACGTATCTGCTCAGTTAATTCAATAAATCATAGGAAATAAGATTGAGTTTTAATAGATAATAGCGAAACTCATCTATAACGTAGATTAGATTGTGAAAGATTAGATAATTGCGAAACTCATGAAAGTGTAAATTGAATTGTGAAAAATTAACAAAAGACATGAAAGACATTGGGGAACCGCCGGTTCTTAGAAGGTAGGTACAACTGTAAGTTGTGCCTGGCTTCTTAGTACCGTTGCGAGTGACACATAGCGGAAGCGTGTCTTGAATGTTTTTGTTGATTTTGAACAATTGAAAGAAGAGTATGAGGAGTTTCACAATTATCTATTGTGAAAGATAAACAAGAGGAGACAGCTATGAATAAAAAGTATAAAGCAATTTTCTTCGACTGGGACGGAACCGCAGTGACATCAAGAACTGCGCCGGTCGAGGATGCAGTTGCCGCAATGAAGACCGTTATTGCAGCAGGGAACAAAGCTTGTGATCGTAAGCGGGACAACTTACGATAAGATAGCAGGTGGGAAGTTCCATACTTATTTCACAGAGGAAGAGCAGAAGAATTTGTTCTTCGGACTGGGAAGAGGGGCATACAACTATCAGATCACGGACGATAGACCGGAAATTTTCGCATCTATGATTCCAGACCAGGAAGGATTGTTGAAAATCCATGATATCTGTTATGCAATCCATGTGAAATTATTGTGGGAATACGGACTGAAAACAGACATTGTATTCAGCCGTCCGAATTACTGCAAGATCGATCTTATGGTGGAAAACGACCGTGGAGACCAGCTTTTCATGCAGGGCGATGAGGTGGAACATTTACGCCAGATCTTAAAACAGCATGGTATCGAATCTGGATTGAAGGAACTGATCGGCATTGCAGAGCAGACCGGAGAGAAATTCGGACAGAGAGTATCGGCAACCTGCGATGCAAAATATCTGGAAGTTGGAATTTCCTGCAAGAGCGATAATGTGGATGTTTTCTTGAGAGATTCAAAGCAGAAGGAATCACAGCAGAGGACTGCTCATTCTGGGGCGATGAATTTGTTGAGATCGAGCATGAGTTATATGGAAGTGACAGCTTTATGTATACAGAGAAATCGAAAGCAGGTGATTTCTTTGATGTGTCTGCGATTGAAGGAAACCGCCCGGAGGCAGTGAAGGTGCTCGGTGGAGGCGTGGAGACGTTTTTGACCTTTTGAAAGAACAGGCATAAACAGACTGTAGAATAGTAATTTGCTAAAGAAGCGCAAGTTCCGGCAGAGGGTGCTGGTTCTGGCGCTTTTTTGCTTTTTTATAGGAAATTGCTATGCGTATTTATCTTTTTTGCTTGCACAAATCACAAATATCTTTTAGAAACACTTGACATATGTATCATTTGTATTATAATAATTAATACAAATGATACATATTTTTATGCAATAGGAAACTTCATTCCTATTATATAAAAAACATTCCGCAAGGATGTACAACTCATGAAGACGAACACATAGCAACGTTATTCGCTCGTGCAGGAAAATGTGTATCAGGCGGACACTTTATTTTAGAAAGAATTCGATATTAATATAACAGAAACGCGGGAGAAAGGAGAACCTCACATGATCATATCCATCAATGAGATGTCGGAAATCCCAATTTATCAGCAGATCCGAAACCAGATCGTGCAGGGGATTTCCGATGGAAGACTATCGCCGGGAGAACAGCTTCCAACCGTCCGCGGGCTTGCAGAAGAGATCGGGATCAATTCCATGACAGTGAACAAAGCCTATAGCCTGCTCAAACAGGAAGGCTATATCTTCGCTGACCGCAGGAGCGGCGCAAGGGTGCGGAAGGAATTTGCAGAAACAAAAGAACTTTCGGAAAAGTCCAAAGAATTGTTGCAGCAGATCATCTCGGAAGCGAAAGTCAGCGGCATGACGAAGGAAGAATTTTTGAAATCTGCGGGAAGCTGTATGAATAAAATACGTAGTGATTTGATGAACAATTGCGAAACTCCTGAAAATCTAAATTGAAAGAAGAGTATGAGGAGTTTCGCAAACGCCAATTACAATCCAGCTTTGAAAGGAGAAAAACTATGATCGTAAACATAATTATGTTTTTCACAATGTATCCGGTTTTATTAGTCCTCTATTTTTGTTTCCAAGGACAGTATCAGTATGCAGATGGCTGCTGTTTGCAGTAAACATGAAACCGGAGTGGATCAAGGAACCGGAGGTGGCAGCAATTGTGGAAAAGTTCCGCAGAGAGATGAAACAGTATTTTATTTTTTCTGCTGATCGTTCCGCTTAGCAGTTTCCTGACAAAATACATATCCATCCAGCTTACAATCTGGATGATGTGGATATTGCTTGCAATCGTATTGCTGTGTCTTCCGCTGGTGCATGCGAACAGTGGGTTGAAAAGATGGAAAACGGAACATTGTCTGTATGAAACGGAGAAGACAGAGCATCGCATTGAATTGAAAGCAGTCGGAAAAGTCAGAAGAGTAAACTTTCTGCCATTTTTCCTGCCAAATCTGGTGGCATTGCTGCTTGCACTTGTGCCGGTATGGGCAAAAGAGTTTCAATCCGGCTTTGGAAAAAACAATAGAATTAAGCAGTGTAGGGTGGCTTACAATTGTTATGTGGCTGTGCGGAGTGGCACTGACTGCTGTAGCAGTCTGGATGGACAGACAGCCGACAGCGGTGATAAATAATGACAGTGACGTAAACCTGAATTATACAAGAGCAAGAAAAAATATCTGGAAAAATTTCTGGCTCATCATACTTTGGCTGAATACGGCATTTGCGGCAGTGATCCTGGCAGCATCTTTTCTGGCAGATAATATGGGATGGATGATTTTGACAGGTAGCATGGTGTATGCACTGGCAACACTGCTTTTTGTGTATTCCGTTAATGAAACAGTTAAGGAAAATTGAAGCAGTCTACGAAGCAAAGCGTGAGCTGAACGATAACGCTGATGACGACAGGCACTGGATCTGGGGAATCTTCTACTACAATCCGGCAGACAGGCACAGCATGGTGCCAAAGAAAGTCGGAATGGGAACGACTATGAATCTGGCAACACCGGTTGGAAAAGGAAGTGCTATTTTGGGCGCAGTGGTACTTATGGTGACGATTCCGGCAATGTGTATCTGGCTGATACTTGATGAATTCACACCGATCCGGCTTGCGGTAGAAGATGAGATACTTTACGCAAAACATCTGAACGTAGATTACGAGATTCAGGTGGAAGATATTGAACATGTTGAGAAGATCACAGAGCTTCCGTCCTGGAGTAAATCAAGCGGAACAGCGATGGATACGTTGGAAAAAGGAACATTTTTCATAAGAAATGTTGGAAAATGCGAGGTCTTTTTAAACCCGGAAAATACAGAATTTCTGCATTTTTCCGCAGATGGAACAGACTATTATATGAGTGGATCTGACGATGCGCAGACGGAAGAAATCTACCAGATTATACAGAACCGGGAATAACAGGAAGGAAAGAAAATGAAGTATTACATGGCACCGATGGAGGGATTGACCGGCTATATTTACCGTAACGCATATCAGAAATATTTTCATGATATCGACCGGTACTTCACTCCGTTTATCACAAATAAAAAACTGGATTTCAAGGTGAAAAGGACATTGATCCGGAACATAATCAGGGTATGGAAGTTGTTCCGCAGATCCTGACAAATCAGCCGGACGATTTTATTTCGATTGTAAACCAGTTGAAGCAATATGGTTATGATGAGGTGAATTTAAACCTCGGCTGTCCGTCCGGAACGGTGGTGGCAAAAAACAGAGGGGCTGGATTTCTTGCGGTACCGGATCAGCTGGACAGTTTTCTTGATAAAATTTTTCAATGCATGTGACTGCAAAATCTCCATCAAAACCAGAGTCGGAAAAGATTCGCCGGACGAGTGGGAGAATCTCCTTGCGATTTATGAGAAATATCCGTTATCGGAGCTGATCGTCCATCCAAGGATCCAGAAGGATTTTTATAAATATACGCCACGCATGGAAACCTATCAGTATGCAGCAGAGCACAGCAGACATTCGCTTTGTTTCAATGGGGATATTCATTCGGCTGGGGCATACGGGCAGTTACGGCAGACATTTCCGGAAACAGAAAAGGTCATGCTTGGCAGAGGTATTTTGCAGGATCCGGGGCTGGTCGGAGAACTTCGGATGGCGGAGGCTCAGTTTGCGGCTAAAGATTACGGGTACACCGGTTGGAAACAAAAAGCGTAATGTAGTGGACAAGCAGACACTCCGCGCATTCCATGATGACATCTGTGACGGCTACAAAGGCGTGATGTCCGGCGACCGTAACACGTTATTTAAAATGAAGGAACTCTGGTGCTATATGAGTAAGAGTTTCACGAATCCGGAGAAGTATCTCAAGAAGATCAAAAAGACGGAACGCCTTGCAGAGTACTATGTGATCGTGGATACACTGTTCCGGGAGCAGGAACTGCGGCAGGAGTGGTCATAGATCAAGTTTCAGATAAATCTCATCACGTTCATCCTGGCTGATTCGAGATAATGCTGGGTGATGCGGTAGGAGGAATGATTATAAATATCCATTAAAAAAGTGCTGGCGGGGTTCCCTGTTTCCATGCATGGTAACCAAATGTTTTTCTGAGGGAATGACAACTGATACAGTCTTCCTGTGTGGTGTGAACTGCGGCAGTTTTGACGATCCGGTATGCCTGAGAGCGGTTGAGCGGCTTTTCGTGACAGGTTGTTTTCGTGAAAATATATTCGCCTTCCTCCGGGGACCGCTCATTGAAATATGCTTGTAGTGCATCCTTTGCAGTGGCATTTAAAAGAACATTATTTCGTTTTCCAGTTTTTTGTTCGTGGATCAGAATGTGGTCGTAAAAAGCTTTGAAATTGGAAGTTGTATACAGATGACCATTTTAAAGATAATAGATCACCAATACGGAGTGCGGTATTTAAACCGAGGACAATGAGTGTATAATTGCGGACATTTGGTTTTCATCTGCATAATACATACGGAATGAAT
>VOFC01004644.1_pt1 | contig 18858 bp, 28 predicted proteins | sample 5384161 | NCBI WGS metagenome assembly VOFC01 (sample SAMN12384722, study PRJNA508395) | human gut metagenome | isolation source: healthy gut B | host: Homo sapiens
GCATCTTTTACACAAATTGCCTCCTCATTTCTATACAATAGTTACAAAACAATCAAGTTTCTTGAAGTTATTTAACCTGTTTTGCCGCATTTTGTTCCGGAACTGTTTCCAATCTCATTCTTTATGATACTAATTTTCCAGGAGACTCTCCGCCACGCACAGTTTCCCATACCCCACCCGGTCGTTGGGATATTCCCTCTCTCCCCTTAAGGGTCTGGCACCTTTTCTGAAATATGCTTTGACTTTTTCGCCGTAGAGGAAGGGATCATTCCCCCGTACAATGCCCCATTCCATCAAAAGGGCTGCTGCCCCGCTGACAATGGGTGTCGCAAAAGAGGTCCCGGTCACGGGAGTAAAGCCCGTACACATCCGGAGCCTGAATATTTACACCCGGGGCCACAAGATCCGGCTTGGTCAGTCCTGCTGCCGTCACACCGATGGTACGGGTGCTGTCGGCATAACCCCTGCCGGAGAAATCGCATAGGTATCATAGACCTGGTCATAGGCTCCCACTGTGATCACCTTCGCTGCGGTAGCCGGAATGGTCAGTGTCACCTGGGGGTGTGGCACGGTAGAATCCGGTACTCTCCCCTGATTCCGCTTCCCGCTGGGAGATACAGATAATATTGTCCCGTTACGGTCATTACCGGCTCCAGCCGGATCGTCCAGATCCCTGCATTGATATAGCTTCCCCGCCGGGATCATCTCCAGATAGATCTCCTGTGCCACCGCATAGGCAGCGGCTCTCCCAAATAGACCAGGATCCTTGTCTGCTCCAGCTTAAGCGTGTATTTTCCCGCCCTGGATATTCGTGGACAGTTCTGCTTCCTCACCTCCCGGGGCCTGCAGTCTTATCCGGAACACATCGCTGTAATTTTTCCACAGCTGTATGTTCAGGCTTCTCTCATATTGCCCACAGCCAGTTCCACGGCCGTCCCTTGTTATATTGCCGGCGAAATGTCCTCTGGCGGCTCCTTCGTTACCGCTGCCCACGCATATCACGGTTTTGCCGATCTCGGAAGCATTGTCTAAAAAACGCTCCAGCAGAGAGCTTCCATCGTGGGATCCGTAGCTGTTACCGAAGCTCAAATTGATGACAAGAGGCATATTTAACTGTCTGGCTTTCCGCAGCGCATAGGTCACTCCACGCAGGATTTCGGTTGTCCGAGGGAATCCTTCTTCTGCGCCCCCCGCTATTTCCCGGCAATCCCAGCTTCACCACGATCAGTTCCGCCTCGGGGGCTGCCCCGGTATAGAGACCATCCGCACTTTTCCCGGCGGCAATCCCTGCCACTGCCGTTCCGTGTCCGGTCAGGTCCCTGCTGGGGATCAGACGGTAACGATCCAATGCGTGCATCTGCAATGCCGCATTTATTTCCTCCGCGGTATATTCCGTCCCGAGGGAAAATCCATCCGGCATTTTTCCATATCCCACATTACCTGATTCTTTTCTCCGGCACTGTCTGATCCTGTGGCGTCCGATCCCTGAGGACTGTCTGATCCCATAGATACCGTATCCTCGTACTGCCATCTGCCTTGCGGAACACCTCCAGATCCCAGGTGATTCCGGAATCCAATACAGCCAAAAGAACGCCCCTTCCATTCAGAAAAGGCGTTCTCATAGTGACCGGTGGAAAGCAGGAAGTCCCCGCAGGAAACGTCTGTCCATAATAAAACCGCTTAGGCTTCTCCACATACTCGATCTCCGGAGTCTCCGATACCGTATCCACCAGTGCCTCCGGCACCGTAAGGATCGCATATCCGGCAATCAGCTCCTCCACCACAATATTCTGTTCCCGCAGTCTGTCCAGACTGCCATGATATTTTACGATCAGCTCCCAGCTGCGGCTCTCCGCACTGTAACCGACATTCAGACTCTCCGTCTGTTCCTCGTTCTTCCTCCGGGGTCTCCAATGCAAGATTCAGAATGTTCTCCAGCTTCTGGTCCATCTGAATTTTCCCCTTGGTCCTGTATTTCCTACATCGTATGCAGGCGATACAAAACTATTCACGAAAGTCCGGGTAATCTTCCACTCCTACGATTCCTTCGGGATCTGTCCGTCCACATGCAGGATATGGTTGATCAGCCAGTCCGTCAGGTAATTCAGAATATCCATGATCTGTTCATCCTGATTTTCTCCATCTTTCTCATGCTGATCTATAAACTCATCCAGTTTCTTGATAAATTCCTGATGCTGGATCTTCTGGGTAAAAATCTTTTTGTACTGGATGGATTCCATATACGCTTCTTCATCTGTAAAATGTTTTACGGTATAATCACGCAGTTTTTCCAGAATTGCATCGATCTTGTCATACTTATCCGGTGTAAACTCTTCCTGCAGCAGCTCGTAAGCCTCATTGGCATAGTCAAACAGCTGCTTATGCTCCTGATCGATCATATCAATTCCAATATAGTATTCCGGTTTCATTTCAAACATAACTTCAACCTTCTTTCGTATCTTTTTGTATCTTTTTCCTGTATCCTAAATATGCATCTTTTTTTCTTTTCGTGCAGAACTTTCAAAGTGCTTCCACGCTTTTTATACTTTTTTAAGAATTCCCGCTGCCAAAATCATTCGCCCCAAAATTCCTTCAGCGCCCGCACCGCATATTCCGTATCCATCATACCCGCAGTCTCCACCGCGGAATGCATGGCCAGCTGGGGCAGTCCGATATCCACGCTGGACACTGATACATGGGCCGTGGAAATATTGCCGAGAGTGGAACCTCCTGCGATATCGAACGGTTGGCATAAGTCTGGTAAGGTACCTTTGCCCGTTCGCAGTAATCCTTCATCCTTGCCGCGGAAATACCATCGGTGGTGTATTTCTGGCTGCCATGATATTTGATGACGATTCCGCCGTTTAAGTACGGACGGTTGGTAGGATCTGCTTTTTCGGGATGGTTGGGATGTACCGCATGGGCATTATCCGCAGAGATCAGGAAGCTGTCCGCCACCCAGCGCAGATAGCTGCTGTGATCTGCCTGCAAAGTCCTTCCGCGATCCGCTGTAAAATATCTTCCAGAAAAGTGGAATCTGCACCCTGTCTGGTACCGCTTCCCACCTCTTCATTATCGAACACCGCACAGACATTGATATACTCTGCCGGAGTACTCTCCGTAAAAGCTTTTGTCAGGGCAAAAGCGCTCTGCAGATCATCCAGTCTGGGAGACAACACGAATTCTCCCTTTGCTCCTATCATTTTTCCTTCCTGTCTGGTGTACAGGAACAGGTCTTCTCCGAGAATCGTCTCAGCGTCCACGCCTGCCGTTTCTGCTGCCAGCGCTACCAGTGTGGGCTTTCTACCTTCCGGCTGTTCCGTCGATGCGGTCTGTGCATCGTATGTAGTATGGCATCATATTCGTCAAATGATACGTCCGCAAGCAAAGGCAGCAGATCCACCTGGGGATTGTACTCCACACCCTTGTTCATTTCCCGGTTCATATGGATGGCCACATTTGGGGATCACGCAGAGATCTCTGTCGATATTCACCAGTCTGCCCTGGATGCTATACCGTTCCCGTTCTTCACAGCCAGTCTGCCAGCGACGGAGAGTGGTCTGTCCAACCAGGTGGACAAGATCATGCCGCCATATTTCTCGGTGTTCAGACGCAGATAGTGCTCCTCCACGGTCAATTCCGGCTTCTCTTTGATCTTAAAGCAGGGGGAATCACTGTGGGCTGCTGCCATATGAAAGCCCCTGATGCCGACCTCCTTTTCCGGAATCACAAAACGCAATAACGGAAGAATCATTGCGCTCCGTGTAATACCGTCCGCCCTTTTCCAGTTTCCATTCTTCCTTTTCCTGTAACTGCTGAAAGCCTGCCTGCCCAGCATCCTTCCGATATTGGCCACTGCATGAAAACAGGTAGGACTTATTCTCTATAAATTCCAGCATCTCCTGTGCTGTCTTCCGAAAATCATTCATTCTGTTCACTTCATCCTTTCCCGGGCCGTACTGTCTGCCTGCGCTGTTCGTGCCCGGAACCATTAGCGTTCCGCGCGCATGGGATTATTGAGGAAATCCTCATAAGTCAGACGGATACCATCTTCCAGCTCCGTCGTATAATGATAGCCGAGACTCTCTAACTTGCTGACATCCAGAAACTTTCTGGGGGTTCCATCCGGCTTGCTGGGATCCCATTTGATCTCTCCGGTATAGCCTACGACCTTCGCCACCAGCTCCGTCAGTTCCCGGATGGTCAGTTCCTTGCCGGTTCCCAGATTCACAGTCTCATTGCCGCTGTAAGTATTCATCAGATAAACGCAGGCATCTGCCAGATCATCCACATAGAGAAATTCCCGCAGTGGGGTTCCTGTTCCCCAGCAGACTACTTCCTTCGCGCCGGAAACTTTCGCCTCATGGAAGCGGCGGATCAGCGCCGGAAGCACATGGCTGTGGGTGGGATGATAATTGTCGTTGGGTCCGTACAGGTTCGTAGGCATAACACTGATATAGTCGGTTCCGTACTGTCTGTTCAGGAACTCACAGTACTTCAGACCGGAGATCTTCGCCAGTGCATAAGCCTCATTGGTTTTCTCCAGCTCAGAAGTCAACAGGCAGCTCTCCTTCATAGGCTGCGGTGCCATACGGGGATAGATACAGCTGCTGCCCAAAAACATCAGCTTCTTGCAGTTGTTCTGCCATGCCGCATGGATCACATTCATCTCCAGGATCATATTTTCATACATGAAATCCGCCAGTGCCTCACTGTTGGCCATGATGCCGCCCACCTTGGCTGCGGCCAGGAACACATAGTCCGGCTTCTCCCTGGAAAAAAGAACTCCTCTACCGCATCCTGTCTGCACAGATCCAGTTCCTTATGGCTGCGGGTGATGATGTTCGTATATCCGTTTCTCTCCAGTGCTCTACAGATGGCACTTCCTACCATACTCTTGTGGCCTGCTACGTATATTTTTGCGTCTTTTTCCATGATATTACAGTACTTCCTCTCTTGATCTCTCCTATTATTTCTCCGCGGTCTCCTTCAACACTACGTCGCTTCAGCCTTAGCCAGCTTCAGATCGTGTTCTGCCATCAGACGGCACAGTTCCTCGTAGCTGGTTCTCTGGGGATTCCATCCCAGCACCGTGCGGGCCTTCGTCGGATCTCCCCACAGATTGACCACATCCGTGGGACGGTAAAAGGCTTCGCTGACCTCCACGACCACCTTGCCATTGGCCTTGTTGATTCCTTTTTCATGAATACCGCTGCCCTGCCATTCCAGTTCGATTCCGACATAATGGAATGCCAGTGTGGTGAACTCTCTTACCGTATGCTGTACTCCTGTGGCAATGACGAAGTCCTCCGGCTTGTCATGCTGCAGCATCAGCCACATGCACTCCACATAATCCTTCGCATAGCCCCAGTCTCTCTTGGAATCCAGATTACCCAGGTAGAGCTTGTCCTGAATACCGCAGGCGATTCTGCCGGCTGCCAGCGTAATCTTACGGGTTACGAAATTTTCGCCCCGGCGCTCGGATTCATGGTTGAACAGAATGCCATTGACTGCGAACATATTATACGCATCCCTGTATTCCTTCACGATCCAGAAGCCGTACTGTTTTGCCACCGCATAGGGGCTGTAGGGATGGAACGGGTGTATTCTCATTCTGAGGCACTTCTTCCACTCGGCCATAGAGTTCGGATGTAGATGCCTGATAGATACGGCAGGTCTCGGCCAGTCCTACCATACGCACAGCCTCTAAGATCCGCAGCACGCCCAGCGCATCTACATCTCCCGCATATTCCGGTGCCTCAAAGCTTACCTGTACATGGCTCTGGGCGCCCAGATTGTAGATCTCATCCGGTCTGACTTCTCCGATGATGCGCACCAGGCTGGAGGAATCCGACATGTCTCCGCCATGGAGAACGATCTTGTCCTCCCGGATCAGATGATCGATACGGCCGGTATTGCTGATGGAAGATCTGCCGATCAGTCCATGCACTTCATATCCTTTTTCCAGCAGGAACTCTGCCAGATAAGAGCCGTCCTGTCCGGTAATTCCTGTAATTAACGCTTTTTTCATTCTCTGTCCTCGTCTTTCTCTCACCTTCTTACGGCTGAAATACAATAGCGTGGGCGCAGGCATCTGCCTTATCCTGTCCACAGAATACACCGGCGATCGCCAGACCAAAGGGGATGGAAGTCCCCATACCTCGGGAAGTGATCACGTTACCCGTCAATTCCACGGGGCCCGCAGTCACAGCCGCGCCTTCCAGATGGTCTTCAAAGCAGGGATAGGAGCAGGCTCTTTTTCCCTGTAAGATGCCTCTGTGTCCGAATATGCTCGGAGCCGCACAGATTGCCGCGATGTATTTTCCCGATGCATAAAAAGCATCGATCTGCTGCATCAGGGGCTCACAGGCCTCCAGATTCTTCGTGCCCAGTCCGCCGCCGGGCAGTACCAGACAATCATATTCTTCAAAATCCACCTGAGACAATGTCATATCCGCAGTCACCGGAATCTTATGTGATCCCATCACCTGTTTTTCTTCCGTAATGGACACCATATCAATGGTCAGCCCACATCTGCGGCAGATGTCCACTACCGTCAGGCCTTCTATTTCCTCAAACCCATTTGCCAGAAAAATCGCTATCTTACTCATGGTTTTCCCTCGCTTTCCGTTTTGTTTTCTGTCTCATCTGCAAGTCATACACTCTGACTTTGCACAGTTATGATTAGTATACACAATTTGGAAGCGTAATTCAATTCCCATGGGCAGATATTTGCAGATTTCACTGTATTTTCAAGGAAAATCATGTTATACTAAAGAAGTGTTTTTAAGTCTTAATTACAGAAGCGAGGCATTAATACTATGGAAATCGAGCGAAAGTTTACCCTGAAATCCTTACCCTGACAATCTGGAAAGCTATCCTTCTCATCATATCGAGCAGGTATATCTGAATTATAATCCTGTGGTCAGAGCCAGAAAACAGGATGATGAGTATTATCTCACCTACAAAGGTAGCGGCATGATGGCCAGAGACGAGAGCAATCTTCCGCTGAACGAAGTATCTTATTATCATTTACGGGAAAAAGCCGATGGCAGCGTGATTTCAAGAGACGCTATCTGATTCCTCTGCAGCATCCCGGATTCAAAGAAGGCTTTCCCACTCCTCCGGCAGATTATTCCCTGACCATCGAGCTGGATGTTTTTGACGCCCCCTTCGCCCCTCTGATCATGGCAGAAGTGGAGTTCGGGAAGTAAAGAAGCAGCAGAGGCTTTCGTCCCTCCCGCATGGTTTGACAAAGATGTGACCTACTGCAAGGAATACCACAATTCCTATCTGGCTCTGGAGCTGCATCACGCTCCGGAAAATTCCTAAAATGTAACTGCAGTCATTCAAAATGCACGGTAATTCCCCATCGGGAATCCCGTGCATTTTATTTTTTCTGTCTATACCACTGTAAAACAGCGAATACTTTCTTTCAACTGTCCCACTGCACCGGTCAGATCATCCACCGCATAGGAAATATCCTTCATCTCCTGCTGTAATCCCCGGTTGTTGTTCTTTACCACCGCCAGCTTTTCCGTACTGTCCTCCACGGTTGCTTCCATCTGTGTATTGGCAGTATTGACATTCTGCAGTACCGACAGCAGTTCATCGATCTTCTGTCGGAATTCATTCATCATCTCATCCACATGATCCGCAGCCTCATGATAATTTGTGCCCGTATCCTCCAGAGCATCGTAATCTCTCATGACTCTGGTATTCACAAAATCCAAAAGTTTTGTAGCATTTTCGGAAAGTTCTTCCACGCTTTCCACTACCCGGTTACTTATCTCCTGGATATTATTGGCTGACTCTCTGGAGCTGTCTGCGAGCTTGCGGATTTCCTCCGCCACGACTGTGAATCCCCGGCCAGCTTCTCCTGCCCTTGCTGCCTCAATGGACGCATTCAGTGCTAACAGATTTGTGGTTCCGGCAATTCCCAGAATCTCTTCCGTCAGTTCTGTGATCTTGTGGATCTGCCTGCTGTTGGCGATGGACTCCGTCATTGCCGTGTCGATCTCCTTCATCACCCGGGTTGCCTCCTGCTTACTCGCCACCGCCGTTGCCTTCATTTTTCCGGCCCTATCCTTGATATCCGCCGCATAATTGCGTCCATCCTGTGCCACCTCCAGCATGTTCTCCACCGTGGTATCCAGCACCCCGGTATCCTGTTGCACCCCTCCGATAGCCTCCGTGACAGACTGCATGCCACCAGCCATCACTCCCAGCTTCTGGGTGGTGTCCTCCGCGGTGGCATTTACCTTTTCCACATTGGAGATAATACCGGTCTGTTTTTCCTCCATATGTCCGCAGCTCTCGGTAATCGCCCTTATGATGGTCTGCATCTGCGCCACCAGATCATTGATGGCCATGGATAATCTGCCGACTTCATCCCCCGATTTCACCCGGATCCGTCTGGTGATGTCACCTCTGTTATTGCGAATGCCCTCCACCAGTTCATCAACCTGCCCTCGTAGCATATTTCACCGGACCAATGACCCAGATCCGCAATCCCAGCATGATCACCACGACTACTGCAAGCAGTACCAGACTTGCCACCGCCACGATCATGGGCACTCTGGCCGCACTCTGCTCCATCTGTCCCTGTGCCTGTGCCATCTGCTCTCCGGTGATCTCCAGCATCTGATTCATATAGCTTTCAATATGTTCATTGAACATCGGCAGATTCGATGTGGCAGACACATAGGCCTGCGTCTTATTCTCTGCACTGGTGACCAGCAGACTCTCCACGGTCTTTTTGTATTTTGCCAGTTCCGCAGAAGCACTGTCAAATGCCTCTCTCCGGGCATCCCCCTCAGACAGCAGTCCTTCGAACTCCGTCATCTGTTGTTCCATATCAGTGATCTCCTGCAGGATCTTATCCGACAAATTTTCCATTGTCACACTGTTGGTGGTCATGACATGGGTCAACACCTGCCCGTTAATGTAAGTAAACTGTCTGGAAAGCTCCGAGATTTTCTCCTGTTCAGCCACCTGACCGGCCACGATTTCATCGTTGGTTACAATGACCGATTGCAGCGTCTGCACCAGCACTCCCATACAGCTGAGTGCAGTAACTGCCAGCAGCAGCAAAAGTGCCACGATCTTGACTCCGATCCCGACTCCTTTTTTCTGCTTTCCTTCCCGCTTCTTCCGTTCTTTTCCCTTATTCATGCTCTTCTCCTCCCAATACCATCAAAAGGGCCTGCAGCGCATATGCACCGGGCCCTTTTGATTAGATATGTAGAAATTAATTCTTGGCAATTAATTTTCCACCACGTTTGGATACAACATCGAAGATAACTGCTGCCAGAAGTACCAGACCCTTGACTACCTTCTGCATATTCTGATCGACGCCCATCAGAGACATACCCAGGTTAATAACACCCATCAGTACAGCACCTACGATAACTCCGGGTACAGTTCCGGTTCCGCCGTATGCGGAAGCACCGCCGATGAAGCAGGAACCGATGGCATCCATTTCATAGTTCTGTCCGTATGTCGGCTGTGCGGAAGTCATACGTGCAATGGTTACCATACCAGCTAACGCTGCCAGGAACCCCATGTTCATATAAGCCAGGAAATAAACCTTGTTGGTATTGATACCGGATAATTTGGTGGCCTTCTCATTACCGCCCACTGCGTAGAAATAACGTCCTACAGTCGTGTTGGAAGTGATGTAACCGTATACCATGATAACAATCAGTACCCAGATCAGCACGCTGGGATACCTTTGTGCTGTGCCAGACGATAGCTGAATGCCAGGATCACTACAGCGATCACTACGATTTTGCCGATCGTGGAACCCATGCTAGGAGCTTCGTATCCTTTTTTCACCTTGTCGGCTCTATTCTTCAGCTGTAACACTGCAAAGATCACTGCTGCCAGCACACCTGCAAATACACAGGTCAGATTGATGGGGCCGTTCCCAAAGAAATCGGGATATAGCAATCCGCACCGCCACCGAACAGATTTACGAAAGTGGTACAATCCTTAATGGATACGGTCATACCCTGCAGGACTACGTTGCTTAATCCTCGAAAAGCCAGCATGCCGGCCAATGTCACGATGAAAGGCGGGATTCTCACATAAGCGATCCAGAAGCCCTGGAAAGCACCGATCAGGGTACCGATCACGAACATGATCAGGATTGCCAGCCACATGTTCATCTTCATGTTCACCATGAGGACTGCACCGATGGCTCCGACAAAACATACTACCGATCCGACGGACAGATCAATGTTACCGCCGGTCAGGATACATAACAGCATACCGGTTGCCAGAATAAAACATATGCATTCTGCGAGATCAAACTGCTGACGTTCATGGGAAGCAGGATCGCTCCTCCCGTTCTCCATGCGAAAAATGCCGTAACCACGATGAGTACGAGGATCATGGTATATCTTTTAATGAAATCGAGGCCTTTTGTTTTATTCATGCCAATGCTCCTTTCTTACCGGCTGATAATATCTTGGACATGATAAGCTCCTGTGTTGCCTCACTGCCCGCCAGTTCTCCTACTATTTTTCCTTCGTTCATTACATAGATCCGGTCGCACATACCAAGTATCTCAGGCAGTTCCGAGGAGATCATGATCACAGATTTTCCTTCTGCCACCAGTTGATTGATGATGCAGTAAATCTCATATTTTGCACCGACATCAATACCTCTCGTCGGCTCATCCAGGATCAGGATATCCGGATCTGTGAACATCCATTTTGCCAAAAGTACCTTCTGTTGATTACCGCCGCTTAAGTTTCCTACATTCTGCTCCACCGTAGGACATTTTGTATTCAGTTTTTTCTTGTAATCCACAGCTACATTGTACTCTTTGTCTTTATCAATGACTGTATGGCTGCTGACAGCATCCAGATTTGCCAGAGTCGTGTTAATCTTGATCGGGTTGCTCAGAATCAGTCCGTTGCCCTTTCGATCCTCCGTCACATATGCCAGATGGTTCTTGATTGCTTCCTGTACCGTATTCAGATGTACTATCTTGCCGTTAATATACAGCTCACCGCTGATATTGGATCCGTAGCTTTTTCCGAATAAGCTCATTGGCCAGTTCGGTTCGTCCCGCACCCATCAGTCCGGAGATTCCAACTACTTCACCCTTTTTCACAATGATATTGACATCATCTACCACCTTACGTTCCGAATACAGGGGATGATGCACGGTCCAGTCTTCACTTCCATCAGGACCTCTCCAATCTTCGGCTCTCTCTTCGGGAATCGGTCGGCGATTTCTCTCTTCCTACCATTCCTTTGATGATCCGGCTCTCGGTAATATCATCTTTTCCCTTCACAAGCGTTTCGATGGTAGATCCGTCACGAATGACGGTGATCTTATCTGCCACATAAGAAATCTCATTCAGCTTATGAGAGATGATGATGGATGTCATTCCCTTTTTCTTGAGTTCCAGCATCAGATCCAGTAGTGCCTTGGAATCCGTCTCATTCAGAGAGGCAGTAGGCTCATCCAGGATCAGAAGTTTTGCGTTCTTGGCCAGTGCCTTCGCAATCTCTACCAGCTGCTGTTTTCCTACGCCAATATCCTTTATCAATGTCTGGGGGCCTTCCTTCAGACCTACGGTCTTTAACAGTTCCGACGCCCTGGCATTGGTTTCATTCCAGTTGATTTTGTACTTATGTCCCCGTTCATTGCCTAGGAACATATTTTCCCCGATTGTCATATAAGGGATCAGTGCAAGCTCCTGATGAATGATGACGATACCTTTTTCCTCACTGTCCTTAATCTTATCAAACTTACAGACCTCACCGTCATAGATGATATCTCCTTCATAAGAACCGTACGGATATATACCGCTCAGTACATTCATAAGTGTGGACTTTCCTGCGCCGTTTTCACCTACAAGTGCGTGGATCTCTCCCTCTTCTACCTGCAGGTTTACATTGTCAAGTGCTTTTACACCGGGGAATGTTTTGGTTATATTTTTCATTTCCAATAAGATTTTTGCCAATGGTATTCCTCCCAAGTCTTATTTCCACATTATCTAATCAAACCGTTCTATTTTGCTTTCCATGAATACAGCAGGCGGGAAACGCCCGCCTGCCGTAAGGATCCGCAGGATCCATATTATTTTATAAAATTACTGTAAATCTGCTTCTGTGTAGTAACCGGAATCGATGAGCAGCTCTTTGTAGTTGCTTGCATCAGCGAATACGGGCTCGCACAGGTAAGAAGGAATAACGCCGGTACCATTGTCGTAAGTTGTGGTATCGTTGACAGGTGCCTTCGCCGCCCTTCATGACTGCGTCTACCATCTCTACTACCTTGGATGCCAGAGTACGGGTATCCTTGAAGATGGACATGGACTGCTTACCGGAGATCATATTCTTTACGTTGGGCTTATCGCAGTCCTGACCGGTAATGATAGGCCACTCGCCGGTGTAGTTAGCTTCCAGAGAGTTAGTTACACCCAGTGCAGTGGAGTCGTTGGAGCACAGAACGGCATCCAGCTTGGTTCCGTCTGCATAGTTAGCGGAAATGATAGCATCCATTCTGGACTGTGCGGTCTCAGTAGACCAGTTAGCGGTTGCAACAGTTTCGAAATCGGTCTGTCCGGATTTTACTACCAGCTTACCTGCGTCAATGTAGGGCTGCAGCACATCCATAGCACCACCGAAGAAGAATCTTGCGTTGTTGTCACCAGGATCACCGGTTACCAGCTCGATGTTGAAAGGTCCTGCTGCGTTGTCCAGATCCAACTGGTCTCTGATGTATTCGCCCTGCTTCGTACCTACCATGTAGTTATCGAAGGTTGCATAATAGGTAACTGCATCGGAGTTCATGATCAGACGGTCATATGCGATAACAGGAATGTCTTTTTCCTTTGCCTGCTCCAGAACGGTTCCAAGAGAGTCACCGTCGATGGATGCGATGACCAAAGTTCGCAGCCGGAGTTGATCATATTCTCGATCTGGGATACCTGTGTGGGAATATCGTTAGATGCGTACTGCAGATCTACTTCGTAGCCGGCTTCCTCCAGCTGAGCCTGCATGTTGCTACCATCCTGATTCCATCTCTGCAGATCCTTGGTGGGCATTGCTACACCGACCTTACCGCCGCCTGTTGCACCAGAAGTTCTCTGTCTTTGCTTCTGCGGAAGTCTCCGTCTTTGCTTCTGCGGAAGTCTCCGTCTTTTTGTCCGTTGCCGGTGTGGTTGCCTGCTGTCCCCCATTGGATCCACATCCTGCAAGCATTGTAACAGCCATGGCTGTTGCAAGAAGTGTGCTTAATAATTTCTTCCTCATAAAAAGTAACCTCCCTTATTTGGTTTGTTTTTGTTGCTAAATAGAGAATATCATAAATCCTATAGCATGATTTTACGACCTTCTGTACTTTTCCGTCCTATTCAGAGGACAAAAATAAGCTGTGCTAGCAATATCTTGTCTGCAAGCACAGCTTCTTACCAAATTTTTCCTGTTTTTAGAATTATCTCTTTTCCCCATTTTCAAAGTAAATCCCGTTTGGGCATTTCCGGCAGGGGACATTCAGATAGACATCTTCCTTCAGATGGAATCCACTGCCTATGATCACATCATTGATATTGGTCTTATCCACGCTGATGGGTTCCAGACCAATGTACGGAACTTCATACTTTCCATTCTCTATCGTCACAGTATCTCCTTCCGGCAACGGCTCTTTCCTTTGCCAGAAGCACGGCACATTCCGCAGCCTTCTGGGCCATGCTTCTCCACTGGTCTTATAAACCGTCATGACCTGTGTCCCTCTACGATGCGCTGGCACGCTTCCAGATCGGCATCCTGCCCAACTACCATGATGTCTCCCTGCCATCCTCTTTTCTTTCAGAGCATGTACCACCTTACTTGCCAGATCATCATTGCCACACATGATGGCATCCGCTTCCGATACAACATCCATATGGTCATAGATATATGCCCCGGCAAGTTCCGCTTTCCAGCCATCCGCATGCATAGAATCCAAGATCGTCACCTGATTATCCTCCATGACCTTGCGAAAGCCCTCTTTCCACCATAGCAACGTTGCTGTCCACGGCAGAGCCTCCCAGCATCAGCACATTTCCGCCGGCCAGACCGTTTTCCAACAGTGCCTCTCCCATCATGGTGCCTACTCTTTCGTTGTCAAACGAGTGATATACAGGTCAATATCTGTATTCTGCAGCAGTCTGTCATAAGCAATGATCTTAATGCCGGCATCTTTCGCCCTTCTGCACTTCCTCTGTTAATCCTTTGGAGTCAATGCATATCACAACGATCACGTCCATTCCTTTATCGATGAAGTAATTGATCTGCTTTTTCTGCTGCTCCAGATCACCGTTCGCATTCTGGACATTCACTTCCGCTCCCAACTCCTTTGCCGTTGAGACGAAAATGTCACGATCCCTCTGCCATCTTTCAATGACAAAAGAATCAAAAGCTCATGCCGATCTGAATTTTATCATTTTCCGCGACTTCTCCCCTGATTCTTTTCCGGTTTCCAGATTTTCCGCAGGCACAAAGCAATAACATCATCACCGCTGAAGCCATTTCAACACATATTTTTTTTTTTTTACATTGCCCTGTTCCTATATTTTTCCACAAATTTTCCTTATACCTGTCGGTGTCACGCCCCGTTCTTTCTTAAAGCTGCGGCTGAAATAATTCGGATCTGAATATCCCGTTCTGACGCAGATCTCCTTCATGGAGCACTCCGTGGTCTGCAGCAGTTCTCTTTGCCTTGTCCATCCTTAGATTCGTCAGGTACTCGATGAAAGTTCTCCCCCGTGGTTTCCTTGAAAAGCTTGCTGAAATAATACGGGCTGATATTGACCTCTCTGGATACATCATCCAGGGAAATGTCTTTGTGGTAATTATTCTTAATGTAATTTTTGGCCATTTCAATGATACTGCCGGACTTCTCTTCTCTCTTGTTCAAAACATTGCGGCAAGACTCTTTTACCTTTTCCAGGAACCAGGTCTTCATGGCCGATGGTTCCGCTATTTCCATCACCTGCGGCAGATACTCCGCCCGGGAGTTCAATTGATAAGTCATACCGCCTTTCTCATAGGCAATGTGTTCCGACCACAGCACAAATTCCAGGATCTTCAGGCGCATGTTCATCAAATCCGATCCGATGTCCGTCATCCAGTCAAAAAATGCCGCTGCCGTTGCCGAAGCATTATCGATGTCTCCGTCCTCAATCTCCGCAAACAGCTTCTTCTCCAGTTTCACCGGATAGTTTCCGGCAAATTCGCAGCGGATCGGCAGATCATCCACATGAGCCACACTGCCCGTGGATGCCACCAGTGCATTCAGCGCCTCGGTATAGGACTCTGATGCCATGAGAAAATCCTTCGGTTCCTCCGATGCCGATACGGAAGCTGATATCCGTACGCTTGCGCATGTAGCGCACCAGTTCCCTGGCTTTCTCGATCAGTTCAATACGTTCGTTGTAATCCATTATTTCTTTTTCGTAAGGAACCAGCACCGCCAGCTTATTGGCCATCACCGTTCCCACGATACAGTCAAAGTGTTCCTTCAGACAATCCCTTACCTCCTGATAATGCTTCTGCATCCGGACACTGCTGCCCACTGCGTTCGTCATATGATTGCCCTGCTGCTCGTCACCGCTGACCACCGCGATCATATAAGCATACTGCCGCGTAATCCCCAGAATGGAACGGTAATTCTCGATATCCTCCCTGAAATGCTCCTGCAGGAGAATATTGTGGATCAGTCCACTTTCAATAATGGGAACCACTGTCTCCAGCTTTTCCTTGATCAACAGCTCATTTTTCCGCTTCAGACGCTCGGCATCGATATTTTCCATGGCCTTGCGAAGAGCGTTCACGATCCTGGTCTTCTCCATGGGTTTGGTGATATACTCCATAACTCCCAGCTTGATTGCTTCCTTGGCATAGTCGAATTTATCATAGGCCGACATCACAATAAACACCGTGTGATTATTGGTCCTGCGGATCTCTTTCATGGCATCGATGCCGTTGATCCCCGGCATCTGGATATCCATGACTGCAATGTCCGGTCGGAAGCTCTCCGCCAGTTCGATGACACTCCTTCCGGTTTTGGCATACTGCACTTCACAGATATCCTTAAATTCTTTCTCAATAATGAACTTCAGGGAATCGATCACGATTCCTTCATCATCTGCCAACATGATCTTATACATCTGCTTTTTCTCTCTCCTTTACCGGAAGATACAGGATCACTTCCGTGCCCTGGTTTGCCATCACTGCGGATCGTCATTACATCTTCGTTCTGCGTGAACAGCTTAGTCTTGCGATAACGTTCCCATCGCAATACCATTGGAACCGCCGCCTGCTGCTTCTTCGTGATAATTGCCGTTCTTCAGCTTTTTCTATCGTATCCGGATCCATTCCGATGCCGTTATCCCGGATACTGATGACCAGCGTATCTTCTTCCCCGTGATACACCTTCAGCCAGATCTCGTCCCTCTCCCGTTCATCTCCCGGATACCGTGATTTACACAATTTTCCACAATGGGCTGCAGGATCATGCTTGGCATGCAGCTGTCCAGCAGATCCTCCTCAATTTCTTTTCCATAATGGATATCCCCGGAAAAGCGGACATTCAGAATATAAATGTAATGATCCACCAGTTCCAGCTCTTCTCTGACCGTCACGATATCATTACTCTTTTTTACATTATAGCGGAAAAATTCCGCCACATTCTGTACATATTCATAGGTCCGGTCGGCGCCTTCCATCATGGCCAGCTGTGCTCCCGCATTTAACGTATTGAATAAAAGTGGGGATTGATCTGCGCCTGCGAATACTTTTAGCTGTGCATCCTTTAAGTGTGCCTCCATCAAAAGCTCTTTTTCCATTAATGAACGCCGGATTTCCATGCTCTCGCGCAGGCTTTCCAGATATTGTCTGATACTGATAACCATCTGGTTGAACGCTCCGGTTACCACGCCGATCTCATCCTCCGACTGTACTTGTAACAGTTCGGTATCAAAATTTTCCGCCCGCTACTTCGTCAGCGGTTACCGCCAGATCCTTTAACGGACTGATGATCTCCCCGGTAAGCTTTACTACTATAGATACGCTGACCACAATGACGATGGATAATGCAATCACACTGACCATTTCGAAATTACGGAAAGCCAGCCGACAGGCGGCTGTAGTTCTCGGAATTACTGCGGAACTGTTCGTTATTCAGACTGTAAATATAGGTATTGATATATTCATACATCTGTGTCGCGTTCTCGTACCGGACGCGGTATTTCTCTACATTTCTCCCACGCTTTGCCTCAATCGTCTGACTTACGAGATCCAGGTATTCTTCCGACATATGCCGGATACTGCGTTCCATTCTCTGAAAGGTGGCTCCCCGTCACCCCATCGCTCATATCCTGCACCAGTTGGGAATATGTCTGTTCATTCGGTAAAATTCCTCCAGGGAATCACTGGTCTTGGAATCCAGATACTCTGTCATGCTGTCCTGTACTGCCGTCAGGGCATCCGACAGTTCATTCAGCCGCAGATTCCCCTGATAGACCATATCGATTTCAGAGGACATGCTGTTGATTCCCAGAAGCAATATCACCGTCACTGCAAATACTACCAGATTTCGCCAATACAAAAATGCTGCTCATCTTCGCCTGAAGAGACAGCTGCCGAAATTTTTTCCTCATGCGTACCTCACTCTGTCGCTTCCTGCGCTTGTAAATATTCACCCACGTTATTCTGATCAATAATTGTGACATCCGCCGTAAAATACTGACTGGTATAGCCAAAACGATAGTACTCCTGCAACGCATCCACACAAAATGCCCCCATCTGTTCCGTGTCAATGGAGATCGTTGCATTGACTACATTTCGCTCGATTGCTTTGAGTATCGTATCGGTATCATAATACCCTAAAATTGCGACCTCGCCCACGCAGTTGTAATCTACCACTGCCTGGTAGACACAGGTGGTGCTCAATTCGTTCAGGCAGATAATGATATCCGGAAGAGTCTGGTCATTCATAAAAATATCCCGGATGGACTCCTCAACGGAAAAAGTATTCGTATCGTCCACGGTAATTAAGGAAAGTTCTATTTCCGGTCCCCGGATTTTCTCCTGTTCCAGTGCGTCCTGAATCCCGGAGCAGACAATATTTTGTGCCGAGTTCAGTGCATGGGCATTCACCAGTACCGCTACCGTCATGGGCGCGGTACTCTCACTGACAAGCCAGCTTCAATACCTGTCGTCCGTATTCCCTGCCCAGATTATAGCTTCCTACACCGACAAAGCTGCAGCGTGCACTGTGCGTATTGTCACCATACAGCGTCACCACAGGGATGCCCCGTTCTACTGCTTCGTCGATCATCTGTGACATCTCGTCACTTTCATCGGATTCCACCAGAATACCGTCCACACCGGATGTCATGGCGATCCGCATAAGCTCTGCCCGCGTATACTCCTGGGACAGATGCTCGCCCAGCAGATCCACATATACATTCTCTTCCTGTCCGCGTTCAAAAGCTCCGCGGTATACCGACTGCCAGAAATCCGATTTGCGGTCTTCTGTGATCATCACATAATACTGGTCATATTTTTCCCTTTCTGTTACTTTATGAAACTCCCGCACATAGGAACGAAAAATAATTGTGCATATCGAAATGACTATGATAGCAAAAGCCATAAACCCAATGACGATCCATTGTCCCTTATTACGGCCTGCTCTGTCAGTAGTACGGCTCATGTTTCCCCTCTCTCGCAGAAATCCGATTGCAGACTCCGCCCAATATAGATAACCATACCATAATAACGTGGCTTTTTCCATAAGACCACAAAAAATCCTCTTGTTTTGACAAAAATGCACTAAAAAATGCTACCTGCCAT
>VOFC01001585.1_pt1 | contig 18855 bp, 41 predicted proteins | sample 5384161 | NCBI WGS metagenome assembly VOFC01 (sample SAMN12384722, study PRJNA508395) | human gut metagenome | isolation source: healthy gut B | host: Homo sapiens
GTAGCGGGAGCAGCATCCTCCGCATTACAGCTGCTTCGTCTGATCCTGTTGTATGGCGGTAACCGCAGAAGGAGAGACTAAGCATGGGGAAGCCTGCAACCACCGATACAAGAGAGATTATTGTGGAAATCCTGCTGGACCTGGAAAAGGGGCAGGATTTTTCCCATAAATTAATAAAAGCAGTGCTGGATAAATACGATTACCTGGATCCCAGAGATAAGGCATTTATCAAGAGAGTTACGGAGGGTACCATAGAGAGACAGCTGGAGCTGGATTATTATCTGAACCGGTTCTCTTCGGTTCCGGTCCGTAAGATGAAGCCTCTGATCCGTTGTCTGCTCCCGCATGGCACCTATCAGATCCTGTATATGGATGCGGTGCCGGACAGTGCGGTATGTAATGAGGCCTGCAAGCTGGCGGCAAAAAGCGCGGCTTCCGTACTCTGAAGGGTTCGTCAATGCCGTCCTGCGAAATATTGCCCGTAGCAAGGACAAATTGCCCCTGCCGGATCCTGCGGATCCCGTGAAATATTTCAGCGTAAAATATTCTATGCCGGAATGGATCGTGAATCTGTGGCTTCCGGTATACGGCATGGAGGAACGGAAACACTTCTCATGGGACTGCTTAAGATTCATCCGGTATCTTTGCGTTTTTGCCTGGAATTGTCGGAAGCGGAACGTGAGGAGCTTAAGAAAAGATAGAGGCTAGAGGGGTTCACTTAAGCGCACATAAGGAGCTTCCCTATATATCTGGCGGAAAATCTGGAAAACGTCAGCGAGCTGCCCGGATTTGCCGAAGGAAAATTCACTGTACAGGATGCGTCTTCCGCCCTGGCGGTAAAAGCAGCAAAAATAAATCCGGGAGACTTTGTTATGGATCTGTGTGCGGCACCGGGAGGTAAGACGATCCTGGCGGCAGAATATACGAAAGAGACGGGACATGTGTTATCCCGCGATGTGTCAGAATATAAGACGGCTTTGATCCTTGAGAATCTGGAGCGCATGCACCGAACCAATGTGAAAGTGGAAGTGCATGATGCCACGGTTTATGACGCAGAGGAAGCGTCTGCGGATGTTGTGTTGATGGATGTCCCCTTGTTCGGGCTTAGGTGTCATGGGAAAAAAAAAAGAGACATTAAATATCATGTGACACCGGAGAGGCCTTAAATCTATCCATGAACTGCAGAGGCAGATCGTGGAAGCCGGATGGCGGTATGTGAAGCCGGGTGGCGTGTTGTTGTACAGCACCTGCACGATCAACAGAAGAGAATCAGAACATGGCAGCCTGGATCACGGAACAGTTTCCGTTCGTTTTAGAGGAGGAGAGACAACTTCTGCCGGGAACGGATGAGACCGACGGATTCTACTTTGCAAGGCTGCGCAGAAGAACGTGAGATATAAGACATGGATAGTAAAAAGATATCAAATCCCTGAATCTGGAGGAACTGAAGGTCGAACTGGAGAGTATGGGAGAGAAAGCTTTCCGGGCAAAACAGATGTATGAGTGGATGCATGTGAAGTTAGCGCGAAGCTTTGACGAGATGACCAATCTCTCCGCAAAATTCAGGGAACAATGCAAGGAAAAGTATGAATATACCTGTGTAAAGCCTGTCAGAATACAGGAGTCGAAGATCGACGGAACGAAAAAGTTTTTTTATTTGAACTGTCTGACGGCAATGTGGTGGAAAGCGTGTGGATGCAGTACAAACACGGCAACAGTGTCTGTATTTCTTCCCAGGTGGGATGCCGTATGGGCTGCAGATTCTGTGCGTCCACCCTGGATGGACTGGAGCGGAACCTGACGCCTTCGGAGATGTTAGATCAGATCTATGCCATCACGAGACTGACGCAGGAACGGGTCTCTAATGTGGTAGTCATGGGAACCGGAGAACCCATGGACAATTATGATAATATTCTAAAAAAGTTTTTGCATCTGCTGACGGATGAGAATGGATTAAACATCAGCCAGAGAAATGTTACGGTGTCCACCTGCGGAATTGTGCCGAGAATGCGACAGCTGGCAGATGAGAAGCTGCAGATTACCTGGCATTGTCACTGCATGCAACCACAGATGAAAAAAGAAGAAAACTGATGCCCATTGCCAACAGGTATTCCATCAAAGAACTGATGGAAGTCTGCAGGTATTATTTTTGAACAGACCGGGCGCCGGATCACTTTGAATACAGTCTGGTAGGCGGTGTGAACGACACGGAAGAGGATGCCAAAGAGCTGATCGCTCTGGCAAAGCCCTTTATGCTGTCATATTATCCTGATTCCGGTAAACCCGATTAAAGAGCGGGACTTCGTGCAGTCGGATACGGGCATATTCAGGCGTTTAAAATAAACTTGAAAGTAAGAAGATACATGTTACAATTAGAAGAGAGATGGGCCGGGATATTGACGGAGCCTGCGGACAGTTAAGGCGTCGTCATACACAGAGACAGAACCCGGACGGACTCTCACAGGAGGAAAAATTGACGTGCTCAAGACGTTTTCCATAACCGATATCGGAAGGAAAAGAAAAAGTAAATCAGGACTATATCTATACCTCTGAGGAACCGGTGGGAAATCTGCCCAACGTGTTTATTGTAGCGGACGGTATGGGCGGACATAATGCGGGAGATTATGCGTCCAAAGTGACAGTAGAGACCATGCTGGCTGAGATGCAGAGTTCTTTTGAAAAAACCCACGCTGATTTTCCGCAGAGCGATCGAGGAAGCCAATGAGTTGATCCGCAGGAGAGCCGGCGAAGACAAGAAGCTGGAAGGAATGGGAACGACGGTTGTGGTGGCATCCTGCATGGGCAGATTTTTACAGGTGGCAAATGTAGGTGATAGCAGACTTTATGTGGTGAATCGTGAGATACGGCAGATTACGAGGATCATTCTCTTGTAGAGGAAATGATACGCATGGGCGGATTAGACCGTGCGGATGCAGAAATCATCCTGACAAGAATATTATTACCAGAGCGGTAGGTGCGGAGGATCATGTAGAGCCGGACTTTTTACCGTAGAACTCAGGGAAGGCGATACTGTCCTTATGTGTTCGGACGGACTGACTAATATGCTGGAAGATGAAGAGATCCGCATGATCATCAGTGGTGCAAGAGATCTTGTGGAGAAAGCAGAGCGTCTGGTAGAGGCAGCCAATGCAAACGGCGGCAGAGACAATATCAGTGTTATCCTTATTGAGCCGTGCGCATAAGACAGATAATACTCTTAGTTACTTAGGTTATATAAGAATGGAGAGCAATAATGATCAAAATAGGAATGATGATCGGCGATCGCTATGAGATTCTGAGAAAATCGGAACCGGCGGTATGTCAGATGTCTATAAAGCAAAATGTCATAAGTTGAACCGATATGTGGCGATCAAGGTATTGAAGCAGGAATTCAGCGAGAATGCTAATTTTGTATCCAAATTCCGTATTGAGGCCCAGGCGGCAGCAGGACTGATGCATCCCAATATCGTAAAAATGTCTATGATGTAGGGGAAGAAAACGGAATCTACTATATTGTAATGGAACTGGTGGAGGGCATTACCCTCAAAAAGTACATTGAGAAAAGGCCCGTCTGTCTTACAAGGAAGCAGTAAGCATTGCCATCCAGGTGAGTATGGGCATTGAGGCAGCGCATAATAATCATATTATTCACCGGGATATCAAACCGCAGAATATCATTATTTCCAAAGACGGCAAAGTAAAAGTCACGGATTTCGGTATTGCCAAAGGCAGCGACCAGCAATACGATCACTTCCAATGTAATGGGAAGTGTACACTATACGTCTCCGGAACAGGCCAGAGGCGGTTACAGTGATGAGAAGAGTGATATCTATTCACTCGGTATCACCATGTTCGAAATGCTTACGGGAAGAGTCCCTTCAATGGGGAGACGACGGTAGCGATCGCCATCAAGCATATTCAGGAAGAAATGCCTTCTCCCAAGGAATTCGTGCCGGAGATCCCTTCCAGCGTTGCAAGTATTGTATTAAAGTGTTGTCAGAAATCACCGGACCGCAGATATCAGAACATGGCAGAACTGATTGCAGACCTGAAGCAGTCCCTGATCAATCCGGAGGAGGACTTTGTCGTGAACAAGGATCCGGATATGGAAGGCGGCACCCGAATGATCTCCGATGAAGATATGGCACAGATCAAGAGAAAAAGTTCCGTATCAGAGTGGCCGGGAGTATGAAGAACAGGATCATGATGAGACGATGCGCCTACGTTCCGATACAGAAGCCATGTATGAGAATGATGAAGAGGCAGAGGGAGAGGATGATTATGATTACGATCCCAAGATGGAACGCGTGACAACGGTTCTGGCAATCGTTGCGGGAGTGGTGATCTGTATTATACTGATCGTACTGGCGGTGAAGATCTTCGGCGGGAAAAAAGAACGAAGGCAATAATCCTTCCGGCCCGATCATCACTACGGAGGAAACCAAAGAAGAGGCAGAGAAAGTCGCCATGCCGGATGTGAAGGGCATGAATGTGGATGATGCGAGAAATACACTGACCGGACTGGGAATTCTGACGGAAGTTGTATATGAGGAATCTGATTCCGTGGCAGAAGGTGTGGTGATCAGTACCGACGTCAGCGTGGGTGCCCAGATTGACAAGGGCAGCAAGGTAACACTTTACGGCAAGCGCCGGAACCCAGGGCGTAGAAGTTCCGAATGTGGTGGGACTTACTTTTGACGAGGCGAATACACAGCTGGTAAGCAAGGGCTTTTTGGTCAATAAGACAGAGGATTATTCCGACACCATAGAAGCAGGGCGCGTGATCGCCCAGACTCCCGCAGATGGAAATAAGGCGCCGAAAGGCAGTGTGATCACCGTTACCGTAAGCCTGGGAAAGGAAGATACGAAGATCCGCGTGCCGAACCTGATCGGACTGTCAGAGCAGGATGGTACGGTGGAAGCAATCGAGGCCGGACTGACAGTAGGCAGTGTGACCCATATTTACAGCGATGAAGTGGGAGAGGGCATGATCTGCTATCAGAGCTATTCCCATGGTTCCTATGTGGATCAGGGAACCTCCATTGATATTAAGGTGAGTCAGGGCGCACAGAAGGTGACTTATAAGTGCAATGTCAGCATTGCGGCACCGACGACTTCCGAGGCACCCAAGTATGTATCGGGAATGGAAGTCGGTATCACCCTGGTGGCGGATGACGGCACTGTGCTGATGGATACGAAGGTTACCACCTTCCCGGTAGCAACCAATATCAACGGCATCGCCTCCTCCGGCGGTACGCTTACCATGACCTATCAGGTGACAACGGAGGAACCACTACAACGGATACAGATGGCACCATTAATGTTCCCCAGCACGGAGAACCAGTCCTTTACCCGAAGAGTGGAATTCGTGAAGGAATAAGACAAAGGCAGGAACTATGAAGGGCAAGATTATAAAAGGAATTGCCGGCTTCTATTACGTCCATGCGGGGGATGCTCTGCATAGTGCGGACGGAATCTATGAATGCAAGGCAAAAGGTGTCTTCCGTAAGGACCACAGAAAACCCCTCGTAGGGGACGATGTGGAAATGGAAGTCATAGACGAAGCACAGAAAAAGGGAAATATCACAGGGCTGCTTTCCAGACACAGCGAACTGATCCGTCCGGCGGTTGCCAATGTGGATCAGGCACTGGTGATTTTCGCCATTTGTAAGCCACAGCCCAATTTTAATCTGCTGGATCGTTTCCTGATCATGATGCAGCAGCAGGACATTCCCTGCATCATCTGTTTTAATAAGCAGGACATTGACACAGAAGGGAAAAAAGAGGATTATCGTTCCATCTATGAACAGGCGGGATTTCAGACCATTACTGTCAGTGCCAGGGAAAAGGAAGGCATCGACAGATTAAAAGACCTGCTTCGGGGCAAGACCACCGTGGTGGCGGGGACCCAGCGGCGTCGGCAAGTCTTCGCTGGTCAACTGTTTACAGTCGGGTATCGTGATGGAGACCGGTTCCATCAGTGAGAAGATCGAGCGTGGAAAACATACCACCAGACATTCGAACTGATCTCCATTGCACCGGATACTTACATTCTGGATACCCGGGTTCAGCTCCCCTGGGACTGTTCGGACTGGAAAAGAGCAGCTGGCGGGATATTATCCCGAATTTGTTCCGTTTGAAAAATATTGCAGATTCGGAGGATGTTCTCATATCTCAGAACCGGTCTGCGGCGTGAAAGATGCCGTGGCGGAAGGGGGAGATCTCGCGGACACGTTACGAGAATTATTGTCTGCTCTATGAGGAACTGAAAAGTCAGAGAAAATATTAATTATGAGTGAAGTGCAGAATCATCTTGGGGAAAAATTTAAAGAAACCATCGCCGAAGCCATGAAGACCGGAGATTTCCGGGCACTGAATACGTTAGTGAGCGATACAGTCAACGATGCTCTGCGGGAAGCGGATTTTCAGGCGAATCTGTCCAGGGAAGCCGCGGAGAAAAAGATCTGGAATTCCCAACGCAGCTGGCAGGATAAAAAGCGGGAGAAGAGAAGTCCGAAGAGCAGATCCAGGCGGAGCGTGAAGAACGGGAAAGACAGCGGGAGGAACACCGCAGACAGAACGAAGAGTGGCACAGACAGCGAGAAGAACGGGAAAAACAATGGGAAGAACAGCGTAAGGCACGGGCGGCGCAGAACCGTTCTGGAAATCAGGCCGGTGTCTGGACACCCAGAAAGACTACGGCTTTGGAGATGACTTCTTTGGTAAAAATGGAGAAAAAGGGAAGCGTGTCCGGAACTTTGTGCACCGTGTTCGGAGGCATCGGACTAGGCTTTTCCGGGCTGGGACTTTTTGGTACAGCTTCTTCTGGCCGCTTTTAGTGCAGCAAGTATAAGTGCGGCGATCCTTCCGGGAGTACTTTCTTTGGTATTTTTGGAGATGATCGCCTATGGCAACGGACAGCGCAGGAGATTACAGCGTGCGGAGAAATATCTGGAACTGTGCGGTACCAAGATGTACGGTGTGATCACGGAGATGGCGCGTTATACAGGCAAAAGCGTCCGCTATGTAAAAAAGGATCTGCGCAAAATGTTAAAAGCCGGAATGTTCCCTGACGGTCATCTGGATGATAAAGAAACCTGTTTTATGTTAAATGATGTGATCTATCATCAATATCTGGAGACAGAAAAGGCTTATCTGGAACAGAAAAAATCAGAGGAACAGGCAAAACAGATGCCGGACAAAGGAACAACACAGGACGCTGCACAGACGGAGAGAGAGCAGGAACTCCACAGTATGGTGGCAGAGGGGATGGAATGCATCCGACATCTGCGGGATCTGAACGACCGGATCGAAGAGGTGGCAATCTCCGAGAAGCTGTACCGCCTGGAGAATCTGCTGAAGGAGATCTTCGACAGAGTGCAGGAGCACCCGGAGCAGATGCACAGAATGCATAAATTAATGGATTATTATCTGCCCACTACTTTAAAGCTGGTGGAGCAGTATGCGGAATTTGACGAAGTCAGCAGTCCGGGGAAAGGACATTCTCGATGCCAAGAAAGAGATCAGGGGAAGACACTGGACATGATCAATCAGGCATTTGTGACATTGCTAAATAATCTGTTTCAGGATGCAGCCTTTGACGCATCGGCGGATGCGCAGGTATTACAGACCATGCTGGCAAAGGAAGGTCTGACGGAATCCGATTTTGTAATGGAAAAAACAGTAAATAATAAATGATGCAATTGTAAAAAATGGGGGTATCAATATGAATATGGATTTAGACGCAGCAACAAAAGAAGCACCGACTCTTACACTGGATCCTTTGCGGAGGCAAAGGCAGAGATCGTGGAGAAGAAGCCGGAGGAGTTAGTGGAAGGGCAGGCGGTTCTTGAGATGGAACTGACACCGGAGGAGCAGAAGCAGGTGGATGATTTCGCAGCACAGATCGACCCTGACCAATACCCAGGCGGTGTTACAGTACGGAGCCGGAAGCCAAAGAAGATCGCAGATTTCTCAGAGACGGCGCTTAGTAATGTCCGGACCAAGGATATGGGAGAAGTTGGAAATCTGTTAACCGGCGTGGTGGCACAGTTAAAGGATTTCGACACCGAGGAAGATAAAGGGATTTTTTCGGACTGTTCAAAAAAAGCGGAGACAAGCTGAGCAATCTGAAAGCAAAGTACGATAAGGCGGAAGTCAATATCACAAAGATCTGTGATGCCATGGAGAGTCATCAGGTAGTGCTGTTAAAGGATGTGGCTGTGTTGGACAAGCTGTACCAGCTGAACCTGAATTACTTCAAGGAACTGTCCATGTACATCCTGGCAGGTAAAAAAGAAGCTGGCGCAGGCAAAAAGTGTAGAGCTTCCGGAGCTTTTAGAGAAGGCACAGAAGAGTGGACTTCCGGAGGACACACAGGCAGCGAAAGATTTCGCGGTAATGTGTGAGCGGTTTGAGAAGAAGATCTATGATCTGGAGCTGACCAGAGCCATTTCCCTGCAGATGGCACCCCAGATTCGTCTGATCCAGTCTAATGACATCGCCATGTCCGAGAGAAGATCCAGTCGACGTTAGTGAATACGATCCCTCTGTGGAAGAGTCAGATGGTCATTGCCATCGGTCTGGATCATGCTACCGATGCCGCCAAGGCACAGCGTGCTGTATCGGATATGACCAATGAACTGTTGAAGAAGAACGCGGAAGCACTGAAGGTGGCTTCTGTGGAGACAGCGAAGGAATCCGAGCGGGAATTGTGGATATAGAGACACTTAAGAGTACCAATCAGACACTGATGACGACATTGGATGAGGTCATGAAGATCCAGGAAGAGGGACGTGCGAGAAGACAGAGCGCTGAGGAAGATTTACAGCGCATTGAGAATGAAATGAGAGATAAATTACTGGAGATGAGCAGGGCTTCCCATACTTAATTTTTACATAATTTTAAGAAGCTTCATCTTGACGAAACAGATAAGGAAAAATTAAAATAAAATACAGGAAGGTTCATTCACGGAAGGAGCAGAAAAAACAAATGAAAAAACTGAAGAAATACTAAGAGACAAACCAATTAAAAATAAGCTGTCTTTTGCGTTCCGCATCATGGATATTTTATATGTGGTGCTTGCACTGGTGGCAGTGGTGGAATTGATACGGTCAAAAGGCTATATAGGAAGTATAGTTGTTGTGGTTTTACTTGTTTTAGCTATCATATTTAATGCATCCATGTCGAAAATGCTTGCCAAAATGCTGGTAGATCCGATTACGAACCTGGTAGTTGCGTCTGAGAAGATCGCATCCGGTGATTTTGAAATCGGTGTACCTTATGAATCTGAGGATGAGCTGGGCAGACTTTCCGACAGCTTTGAGACCGCCGCAGCTATTTTGAAAAAAAAAAGGTTGTATCAGATCTGCAGACTATCGTAGAGCAATTTTCCGATGGTAATTTTGATGTTCACAGCAGCTGCCCGGGAAGCATATGTCGGACAGCTCCGAGATGTTTTAGATGAGCTGGATGAAATGGTAAATAAGGTCAGCGAGGCCATGCACGGTATTCAGGATTCCTCCGAGCAGGTATCTGCGGGCAGCAATCAGCTTGCAGTCAGTGCAGGATATAGCGGAGGGCGCTACCCATCAGGCAGCATCCGTAGAAGAACTGGTGGCTACCGTAGACGAAGTAACCAGTCAGGTACTGGAGAATACCAAGTCTACCGACATTGTACATGACAAGGCGAAAAAGGTAGGTATCGAGCGCAGCCAACAGCCCGAAGAAGCTGGATGAGCTGGTAGATGCCATGAAGAAGATCAACGCAACGACCCAGAACATTGAAAAGATCATCGCAGATATTGAGAATATCGCATCCCAGACCAATCTGCTGTCCTTAAATGCGTCCATTGAGGCAGCCAGAGCGGGGGAGGCCGGAAGAGGTTTTGCTGTGGTGGCAGACCAGATCAGACAGCTGGCAGAAGAGAGTGCTAATTCCGCAGTAGAGTCCAAGAAGCTGATCGAAGAGTCCATGAACGAGGTAGAGGTGGGTAATAAGGTCACCAAAAGGGAGACCAATGATGCTATGCAGGAGGTTATGGCTGAGCTGGATCAGATCATCCAGGAGGTTGCCAATATCCGTACTGCGTCTGACAAACAGGCGGTTTCCGTTAAAAATATCAAAAGGGTGTGGGAGACATCAATGATGTTATCCAGTCTAACTCTGCAGCAGCTGAAGAGACTTCCGCTACCAGCGAGGAGCTTTCCGCATCTGCAACGACTCTGAACGAGCTGTTAGAGCATTTCAAACTGCGCGGCTGATCAGAGGATGTGTTCAACGAAATAAGCGGAATAAGGAAGAGAACAGAAGAACCATAGCTGTAAGTTCACAGCTGTGGTTCTTTTCATATCGGAGGAGAAAAAGACAAATGCTTCACAGAAAACAATACAGGGTGGCGGTGGAGTAACCATTATGGTGCTGGGCGCTTACCCTGACTGCCTGTGGAACACAGGGAAAATACCGGGAGTACGGAAAGCGTGAAGAGCACAGAAACCGTGGAGAACACAGAGACCGTGAAGGGCACAGAATACCGTGGAGAGCACAGAGACCATAGAGAATGCAGAAATTATAGAAGCTATGGTTTCAGAGAGTGCGGCACCACAGGGAATGGCAAATGTCACACCACAGATGCAACCGGAGGAATACACCAACTTGGCCAGCAGATTACCCTGGATTCCACATGGGAATATGCAGATCATTCTAAAATAAATACCGGAGCCGCAGTACTCTACAGGGCACCGGAGGAATCTGGACGAAAAGGTATCGTCATCGGTGTCAATGCAGGACATGGTACTGTGGGAGGGAGTAAAGTAAAGACGCTGTGCCATCCGGATGGCTCGGCGAAGGTCACCGGTGGCAGCACAGCGGCAGGAGCTACGGAGGCTGCGGCAGTCTCCGGGGGCATGACGTTTCAGGACGGCACACCGGGCGGGAGGTGACATTACGTATGGCACAGATCCTGCGGGATAAGCTGTTATCCTCCGGTTATGATGTGCTGATGCTACGGGACAGTGAGGATGTGCAGTTAGACAATGTGGCGCGGACTGTGATCTGCAACAATGTCGCGGACTGCCATATTGCGCTGCACTGGGACAGCGGTGACGGCAAAATTACGACAAAGGGATGCTTCTATATCTCGGTGCCGGAAGCGCTTTGAAAAACATGGAGCCGGTGGCATCGCACTGGCAGCACGATACCAGGAACGGATCTGGTGGAAGGACTGCGGGAGCAGGGCTTCGCCAATTTATGGGAAAGGACATATGGTATTGACCTGACCCAGACATCCTACAGCACGATCCCTTCTGTGGATATGGAACTGGGAAACGCATATTCGGATCACAGCGATGTGATATTGGAACAATTAGCCACAGGGCTTCTTGCCGGAATCAATACTTACTTTGAACAGTAGGGACTTTGCAAAGAGTGTGAGGTATGCTATAATACTATTTCTAGATTCGTTTGCCTCTGCACGGAGGCGGATGGACTTATGAGCGAAATACAGAATAGAAAATACAAGAAAGGCAGACCCTTTTGGTGGGTCTGAACGGTAAATAAATCATGAAGCTGGGTATTGTAGGTCTTCCCCAACGTAGGAAAGAGTACACTTTTCAATTCCCTGACCAAGGCGGGAGCGGAATCCGCTAACTATCCTTTCTGTACCATCGACCCCAATGTGGGCGTGGTAACAGTTCCGGATGACAGATTAAAAGCGCTGGGAGATATGTATCATTCCAAGAAGGTGACCCCGGCTGTGATCGAGTTTGTGGACATTGCTGGTCTGGTAAAGGGCGCTTCTAAGGGTGAAGGACTGGGCAACCAGTTCTTAAAGCAACATCCGTGAGGTGGATGCCATCGTCCATGTGGTAAGATGCTTCGAGGATACGAATGTCATCCATGTGGACGGTAGTGTCAATCCTTTGCGGGATATCGAGACCATTAATTTAGAGCTGATCTTCTCCGATCTGGAGATCCTGGAAAGAAGAATCTCCAAGGTGGCAAAGGCTGCCAGAATGGACAAGACTTATGCCAAAGGAGCTGGCACTCTTAGAGCGTATCAAGGAGCATCTGGAGAGCGGCAAGATGGACGAAGAGCCTGGAAGTTACCGATGAGGACGAGCTGTCTCTGTTGAAGGAATACAATCTGCTGACCTACAAACCGGTGATCTATGCAGCCAATGTATCCGAGGATGATCTGGCAGATGACGGTGCCTCCAATGAGATGGTAGCGAAGGTAAGAGAGTTTGCAGCAAGTGAGGACAGCGAAGTATTCGTCATCTGCGCACAGATCGAGGAAGAGATCTCCGAACTGGATGATGATGAGAAGGCAATGTTCCTGGATGATCTGGGACTGAAGGAATCCGGTCTGGAGAAGCTGATCAAGGCAAGCTATCATATCTTAGGTCTGATGAGCTTTTTGACTGCAGGAGAGGATGAGACCAGAGCATGGACCATCAAGATCGGTACCAAGGCGCCTCAGGCAGCCGGCAAGATCATTCCGATTTCGAGAGAGGCTTCATCAAGGCGGAAGTTGTAAATTACAAGGACCTTTTAGAGCAGGGATCTCTGGCAGCTGCACGTGAGAAAGGTCTGGTCGGCATGGAAGGCAAGGACTATGTCGTACAGGACGGTGATGTGATCCTGTTCAGATTTAACGTCTGATATGCCGGATTCGAGAGCGCAAAGCGCGAAGAAGCCGGATAGTACCAAGAAAGGAAATAAATATTATGATGAATGCAGGAGATATTGCATTTCCCCATTTAGGCATTTACCTGGAGAATGTTCCCAGAAGCTTTTCCGTATTCGGTTTCGAAATCGCTCTTTTACGGCCTGATCATCGGATATCGGGGTAATGGCAGGCATTCTGATGGCGGTGCATCAGGCAAAGGTGAGCGGAGAGAATCCGGATACGATCTGGGATTTCGCCATTTATGCCGTGATCTTTTCCGTGATCGGAGCCAGAATCTATTACGTGGTCTTTGCCTGGGACTATTACAAGGACAATCTGTTAAGCATCTTTAATACCCGTAACGGCGGTATGGCGATCTACGGCGGTGTGATCGGAGCATTCCTGACACTGCTCATATATTGCAGGATCAAGAAGATCAACCCGTTCCGGCTGGGAGATCTGTGTGTGCCGGGGTTGATCCTGGGACAGATCATCGGCCGCTGGGGTAACTTTATGAACCGTGAAGTATTCGGGGAATATACGGACAGTTTTCTGGCCATGCGGCTTCCTATCGAAGCTGTGCGCAGCCGGGATATTTCTGAGAATGTAGCAGCTCACATTATCGATGGGACCAATTACATTCAGGTACATCCCACTTTCCTCTACGAGAGCCTGTGGAATCTGGTGATCCTGATCCTTATGCTGGTGTACCGCAAGCACAAAAAGTTCGAGGGTGAGATCTGTCTGCTGTACTTCGGAGGCTATGGTCTTGGCAGATTCTGGATCGAAGGTATCCGGACAGATACCCTGTTTATTCCCCGGAACGACCCTCGCCGTATCACAGGTATTATCCTTGTGCATGGTGATCTTCGCAGTGGTGACGGACGTTGTGGTACGTATCCGCCTGGAAAAACAGCCGAAAGTGGAAAAATATTAAAAATTTTTAAAAATTTATTAAGAATATCGAAACAGGAGCAAATACATAGATATTGTGTTTGCTCTTATTTTTATACCACATATAGTGGAAAAGAGCGCTCTTGTCGTAGGACAGGGCGTTTTTTTTGGATTCCGCCGTCGAAAAAAGCCACTTGATTTCTCTTGTAAAATACCCTTTATTTTAGTATAAAATCATAATAAAAGTGGGAGAAAGTGGAGGTAAGTGCCACAAAGTGGTAGATTTTTAGAAAAATGACCTCTCCTTTTCGTGGCAGTCCCATTTTGGATGAATGGTGGTGAGTGCGATGTTTATGAGCGAGTACAACCATACGTTAGATACGAAAGGCAGGTTGATCATTCCGGCGAAATTCCGAGAGACTTTGGGAGAGGAATTTGTGATTTCCAAGGGAATGGACGGCTGCTTATTTGTGTATGCCGAACGATGACTGGAACGCTTTTGAACAGAAGCTGACCTCATTACCTCTGATCAATAAAGAAGCAAGACAATTTGCCCGTTTCTTCCTGGCCGGTGCAGCTACGGTAGAAGTGGACAAGCAGGGAAGGATCCTGTTGCCGGCACACTTGCGAGAATTCGCCGGACTGGAAAAAGATGTGGGTGTTAGTCGGAGTCGGCAGCCGCGTGGAGATCTGGAGCAAGGATAAGTGGGAGAACATGAACTCCGATGCCGATATGGATGAGATCACCAGTGCCATGGAAGGACTGGGACTGACCATTTAAAAGAAGCAGGAAAGGATGACCGTCGTGGAATTCAATCATTATTCTGTGATGCTGCATGAGACCATTGAACAACTGAATATTAACCCGGACGGCATCTATGTGGACGGAACCTGGGGAGGCGGCGGACATGCATATGAAGTGTGCAGCCGCTTACAGAACGGACATTTCTACGGTATTGATCAGGATGATGCAGCAATCGCGGCAGCATCCGCAAGATTGCAGCCGTTTGGAGATAAAGTAACCGTGATCCGCAACAATTATGTGAATGCAGTGGAGGCACTCAGAGAATATGGAGTCACCGGTGTGGACGGAATCGTGCTGGATCTGGGAGTCTCTTCCTATCAGCTGGATACCGAAGACCGAGGATTTTCCTACCGATTTGATGCACCTCTTGACATGCGGATGGATCGCAGGCAGACCCTGACAGCGAGAGATATCGTCAACAATTATTCCGAGATGGAGCTGTATCACATCATCCGGGATTACGGCGAAGATCCTTTTGCCAAGAACATTGCGAAACACATTGTGAAAAACAGGGCAGACAAGCCCATTGAGACCACCTTTGAATTAAATGAGATCATCAAAGCCGCAGTCCCGGCAAAGATGCGACAGAACGGACATCCTTCGAAGCAGACTTTCCAGGCAATCCGTATCGAATGTAATCAGGAACTGGAAGTACTGAAAAAGGCGCTGGACGAGCTGATCGATCTGCTGCATCCCGGCGGAAGGTTCTGTATCATTACTTTCCATTCCCTGGAGGACCGGATCGTGAAGAACGCATTCCGCAGGAATGAGAATCCCTGCACCTGTCCGCCGGAATTTCCTGTGTGCGTATGCGGTAAGGTCTCCAAGGGAAAGGTGATCACCAGAAAACCCATTCTTCCCAGTGTGGAAGAACTGGAAGTAAACAGCAGATCCAAGAGCGCGAAGTTACGCGTGTTTGAAAAGAAATAAAAAGAATTTTAAATATTTCATCAGTGAAAGTGGGAATAAAGTATGGCACAGAGAAGAAGTAATACCCCATACATATATATGATAATACAGCAAGAGACTTACAGATCCGCAGGCAGATGGAGGAGCCCCGGAGACAGATGTCTCATGAGACGAGAAAAAACAGAGAAAAAGCAAGACATATGAGCATCGGCTACGTCACCTTTCTGATGGTGGCACTGGTGGCATGTGCATTTTTTTCTGGTGAACTATATTCAGATGCAGTCAGAACTGACTGCCAGGATCCGGAAGTATCCAGAATGGAGAGTGAACTAAACTCTCTGAAGCTGTCAAACGATGAAGAGTACAGCCGGATCACCAGTAATATTAACCTGGAAGAGATCAAGAGAATTGCCATCGGCGAGCTGGGAATGACCTATGCAACCGAGGGACAGGTAATCCCTTATGAGAGCAACAGCAATGACTATATGCGTCAGGCTGATAATAGTCAGAACTAAGCCCGGGAGGCCCAGAAGTGTGAAAAAGAACAGAAGCCTAAAAATTTTCCATAAAGATGCAGAAAAAAGCTCCTGTGTCTTTATGCACTGATCATTTTTGGCATTTATTCTTTTATCGGTGCGTCTTACATGGATCGTGAAAGCAGATGGTGCAGCTTACGAGAAACAGGTGCTGTCTCAGCAGAAATATGATTCCATAACATTACCTTTCCGGCGCGGGGATATCGTGGATGCCAAAGGAACGAAACTGGCAGTCAGCGAGAAGGTATATAACCTGGTCATAGATTCCAGGGTAATGCTGGACCGGGAGGATTATCTGGAACCCACCATGGAAGCGCTGGCTGCGAATTTTCCCGGATCTGGATATGACGGCAGTGAGACAGTATGTGACGTCTCATCCGGATTCTTCCTGGTATGTCCCTCTCAGAAGGCTGACCTATGATCAGATCAGCGGTTTTCAGGCGGCAGCACTGGAGGACAGCAAGATCAAGGGCGTCTGGTTCCAGGAAGAATACAAGAGAGTCTATCCAAACGGTTCTCTGGCGGCAGATGTGGTCGGATTTGCCAGAGCGGACAACGAAGGACAGTACGGACTGGAAGAGTATTACAATGATGTCCTGAATGGAACCACCGGAAGAGAGTACGGCTATCTGAATGACGATGCCAACCTGGAGCGGACGATCAAACCGGCAGTGGACGGCAACACGATACACAGTACCATTGATGCCAATATCCAGAGTATTGTGGAAAAATATCTGGAAGCAGTTCAACGATGAGCATAAGGATGCGGTACATCCCGGTAACGGCGCAGAAAATGTGGGATGCATTATTATGGAGGTAAATACCGGTAATATTCTGGCCATGGCAAGTTATCCGACCTATGACCTGAACGATACCAGGAATACGGACGCCCTTTTGGGATCCCGTAAGATCGAGATGGTGACCAATGCCAACGGTTTGATGTTCTGACCAAGACAGATACCTATTTTACGCAGGAAGATATCGATGCCCTGACGGATGAAGAGCTGTTGGATAATCTGAATTACCTGTGGAAGAACTATTGTATCTCCACTACTTACGAGCCGGGTTCCACAGCAAAACCTTTTACTGTGGCAGCAGCACTGGAGAGCGGTGCTATCACCGGCAACGAGCACTATCAGTGTAACGGATCTCTGGAAGTCGGTGGACATACGATCAAATGCCACAGCTACCGTTCCGGCGGTGAAGGTGATGTATCGGTACAGGATTCCATTGCCTGGTCCTGCAACGTAGCGTTAATGAAGATTGCTGCCACCATGGGCAAAGAGGAATTTGCCAAATTCCAGCAAACCTTTAACTTTGGATTAAAGACTAACGTGGATCTGGCAGGAGAAGCGAGAACCGCAAGCCTGTTGTTCCCGGTAGATCAGATGGGAAGCGCCGATCTGGCTACCAACAGTTTCGGACAGAACTTTAATGTAACAATGATCCAGATGATCACGGGATTCTGCTCCCTGATCAACGGCGGATATTATTATGAGCCTCATATGGTGGATAAGATCACCAATTCCAGTGGAGCTACGGTACAAAACATTGAGCCCAGAGTGTTACGGCAGACCATTTCTGAGAGTACCTCGGCGAAGATCAGACAGTACTGTCGGGCTACCGTAATGGAAGAGGGTGGCGACCGCAGAACCGGTAGAACCGCAAGACCTGCAGGTTATGCCATCGGTGGCAAGACCGGTACCGCAGAGACCATTCCCCGTAAAAACGGTGAGTACGTAGTATCCTTTATGGGATATGCACCGGCGGATGATCCCCAGATCGCTATCTATGTGGTCGTGGATCGTGCCAATGCATTTCCGCAGGATGATGCGAAGTTCGCATACTGGAATCGTAAGAAATGTACTGACAGAAGTACTGCCTTACCTGAATATTTTCATGACAGAAGAGCTGTCTGAGAAGGAGATCCAGGAGCTGGCAGAAAAACAGATCGAGATCACGAATCAGTATACCCAGACCCCGAGAACGGAGATGACCAGAGCACCGGAGACACTCAGACCGGAGACGCTCAGACCGGAGATGATCAGTCAGTCCGGAGATTCCCAGAGTGGTGACGGAACCGGTGACGATACGACGACGGTTACGGAGGACTGGAGAAATTATCCCAAAGATCCCGCTACCGGTTATCTGGTAAGCCCGATTGACGGTGGACTGATCGACCCTGTTACGGGAGCGGATGTCGGCGGCGATGATTCCCTGGGGGACAGTCCCATTAACAATAATCTGCTGAACCAGCAGAATGAATAAGGTAATCTGACGAATAGCCTCACAGCAGGAGCAATAAAATGTAAAAAGCTCTTGTTGTGAGGTTTTTTTATGGCAGATCATCAGAATCGTTTTTTTCATCGCAAAAAGATCATGACCATTTTTTTCATATGCGCACTGGTGCTTATCGGATTGTTTATGAGACTTTTTGTATCTGATGGTGTGGAGGGCGGATTATTATGAGGAAGCGGCGACGAGACTGCATGAGAGAACGCAGCATAAAGGCGGCAAGAGGACGTATTTTGGACAGGAACGGAGTGGTACTGGCGGATAACAAGACGGTCTGTACCGTATCGGTGATTCATAATCAGATCACAGAACCGGAAAAGAGCCATGCTGGAAAAGAGCTGGGAATTTCGGAGACGGAAGCGAGAAAACGTGTGGAAAAATATTCTTCCATGGAACGCGTCAAAAGCAATGTGGACAAGAGCATCGGTGACAGAACCGGGAATATGATCTGGCGGGGGGTAAAAGTGGATGAGGATTATAAGCGATATTATCCGTATGGAGACCTGGCCAGTTCCTGGGATTTACCGGAGGACAATCAGGGGATCATTGGACTGGAAGTGATCTATGAGGAAACACTGCAGAAAGGGGAGAAACCGGTATGATTCTGACTGTGACGGATGCCAAAGGAATCGAGGTAGACACAGCGGGGGAACGCCGGGTAGAGCCGGTGCCGGGATGGGGATCTGCGGATCAGCATCGACCGTAACATCAGGAGTATGCCGCGCAGCTGGCGGAACAGGCCTGCGCC
>VOFC01006588.1_pt1 | contig 18854 bp, 30 predicted proteins | sample 5384161 | NCBI WGS metagenome assembly VOFC01 (sample SAMN12384722, study PRJNA508395) | human gut metagenome | isolation source: healthy gut B | host: Homo sapiens
GAACTTGAAAATACAGGTCTTGCTAATGAAAGACTTATATCCTCCTTTAACATAGTTATTCCAGAACATGAAGATGAAGAAGGAAATATTTCTACAGACCTACTCCTATAAACTTAGATGATTTAACTAAAATATTAGATATAGTTGTTATGAATATTGGAGATGAAAATACAATTTCAAATAAAACTACATGTAATAATGTTAATAAAGGTAAAACTATTTAAAATATTATCACTTTCTGGTCAAGTTAAAGCAATTAAAATTAATACTGAATGGAAAATAGCATCAGAAAGTATTGGTTCCTTTGTTTCAAGAATGCTTCCCTCATAAAAGAAAATATTATTAATTTAAGAAAAATATATAAAATGAATGAATTTGTTTTTTTAATAGGGCTTTGTCTTATTAGCTATTAAAAATAGCTAATAAGACAACCCTTTTGTTTTATATAATATATTAATTAAGACATATAATTTTACCCTAAAGTCTTTGAATAATTAATAAAACTTTTAATAAAGGAATTTACCCTTTGTCATTTTATCAAAAACTGCATACTTTCTTTAAACTCTTCTTTTTACGATAAACAATGAAATATAAAACATTAGGTATAATACAACATATAATTGTTCTTACAATTAAAATAGTCCATTTTGATTTAAATGGATACATACATATAATATATGTTATCACACATCCAACAAAAACTATTACTACATAAAAGATAATTTATTTAAATATCTTTTTTAATTGTTTCTTTCAAATAATACAGTAAACAAATTGTGTAATAACCAAAGGCATTCCTATAAATAATGTAGATAATACTGTAGATAATATTACTCCATATACTCCTAAAAATTGAACCATAATTAAGTTCATTATTAAATTTCCAATGGCAGTTACAAGAGGTCTAAATCTATCTTCATGCCATATTCTGCAGAATCTTTATAAGTACATAATAATTGATTTATTTTCATATACAAAATAATATATACAAAAACAAATAACTGCACTAAAACCAAGCTTTAAACTTTCTTTTTTAACCCACACATCCATAAAAAGGCTGAAATAAACATAAAAAACAAGTTGCACAAAAACCTGATATCCATGAAATTATAAAAGTAAATTTATTTAAGTCCCTTAAAATTCTTTTTCTTTTGTTTCAACTATAATACTATTACCTATTCCCGCAGTACATGCTTTAAAAAACAATAGTAACAAATCCTATAACTGAAGTTAATATAAAATAATAATTTTGATATATTGCAAGTACTGTTAATCCTAAAAATGCAGATATTACAATAGTATCAACAGAATTAACTATAACTCCACCTAATTTAGATGTAAATAAATCTCTAATACGCTGATTAATATCTTTTATTAAACTCTTATCTAAATCTCCTGTGGATTATATCCTGGATATAGTTTTGTAACTACTATAGCAGTAACAATATTAGTTAAAGCTTGTGTAAATAAAGCAATAATTAAAAAATAAATAATAATTTTAATAAATATTATTACTATTAATTGCAGTGCATATTGAATAGTATTTGTACATAAAGTTACTTTACTTGTAATATCACTACGTTGATGAGCTTGCAATAAACTATTTTTATAAGCAAACAACCAATAAGATAATACTGTAGTTGTTAAATTTAATAAATATAAAATATATATATTCATTCCACTTGTAAATCACTATGAATTAACTTAGGTATAAATGGAAGTAATACTAAACCTATAATAGCTATTGCTAAACCTATAAAACGATAATATATCTTATACAATTTCATTAAAGCATCAAATAGTAACTTTATCATCATCTACAATAAGGCTTGTACATGACTAAATACCATTGCATCTACCTACAATCCAAGTTCAACTAAATTAAGAACTTGAAGAATTGATGTAAATAAACTATTTAATCCAAGATACTCCAATTCCCATAAATAAATCATTGCAGTTTTTATTATTAAAATGGAATATGTAACAATTTGATGTACTTCAAATATTTCTTTTCCTTCAACAAAATACTTCTTCTTTTTTTATATTCTTTATTTTTATTAAAATTAAAATAAGTAAATATCCTTTGTTTTGATTATTAACATTAAGATAATCAAAAGTTGTTTTATGCCTTTTTCATGATATTCTTCTCCACGCCATATTTTAAGCTCTATAATATACTTATTTGTATTATAAGTTATAACTATATCTAATCTTTTTCCTCTGATATTTGAAGGTTCTTTAAAATCAAAACCTACTCCATTTATTATTGGTTTTATAAAGCCATAAAAAAAAATTCTACCATGAAATTTTTTCTAAAAACTTTTATCTTTTTTCACTATATTGTTCTTTCATAAATTGTTGAAATTTTAATAATATCTTTTCTATATTTAAACCATTTCCTAAAATAAAATCATTTTTTAAAATTATACTTTTCTAAAGTATTATTTGATACTTCTATTTTAGATGATAAATAATCATAAATATACTGCTCATATATTCTATTACTAATAGTTACCTTATTATTATCTCTTTAGATAAAATTCCAAAGATTACACCTAAATTTATTAATGGATTACTTAAATTAAAACTTATAATCTTATTATTAATAACTATATTTTCAATAAGATTTTGAAGATCTTTATTATTTTCCATATTCTTTACTAAATCATCAAATAAAGTATTATTCTCTTTCTAAAAATAATTTTACAGCCCTTATCATATTTTCTTCATTCCAAAAAGCTTTTTAAATCTTCATCTATTATTTGACATAATCTACTTACTAAAAAGGATATCCATTTGTATAAAAATAATAAATTCTGCTGTCTTTTCTGTATTAAAATCTAAATTTTTATCTTTTTTTTATACTCATTTAGCATATTTTTTATTCCTGTCTTTGAAAGACTCATATCAATATTAAAAGGAACTGCTATATTCCATGGCGAATTATATTTTTTTTTCCTCATCTGGTCTTAATTTTAATTTTTAAATTTTTTATATCATAAACTCCTCGCTAAAATTACAGATTTAAATGTAACTACTTTTCCTTTTTCTCTATCTAAAATAGTTATTTCTAAGCATTCCCAAAAAAGTTTAAAAAACAATTGATTATTAGAACTTTTATCAACCTCATCTATTATAAGAATTACTTCTTTATTACATTCTTCAATAAATTCATTTAGGTAATCACTTAATTCATCTAAATTAGTAACTTTTTCCACAGTATCCCAATAGCTTATTGCTATTATTTTTATCTATAAGTCTTATTGCTTTAGCAGAATTTTTTCAAAAAATGTTTGACAGAATAATTTCTCATCATTAAAAATAACATCTCCAATTCCCTCAAAACTTATACTTATAACTAAATATTCTCCATTTAAACTCCTTTCTAAAGCTGTTAATGTTGTAGTTTTTCCATATTGCCTTGGTCTATTTATTACAAAATATTCTTCTTGCTCTATTAATACTTTTATTTTTTCTATTTTCTCACTTATATTAACCATATAGTGCTTCTTTGGATTACAAAGACCTGTTGTATTAAATCTTTTCATACATTTAAATGCTCCTAAATACTTATTTCTTCTTGCCTTATAATTTAAATTATATATTATTCTTTCTATTGTGTAAAACTTTAAATATAGTTATTTTCTTTAAGCCATTTATTGTATTTTGCCATTGTTATTTTATATATGGTTTCAATATCATATAAGTACATATCTACCTTTCCAAAGGCTGAAGGCATTTCAACTCTTATTGTTTTTTAATTTTAATAAAGTTTGTATCTTGCATTTTTTTTTTAATCATTTTATCTGTTGCAAAAGAAAATATCTTTTTAAATCCTTTCTTGTAAAACCTAAGAATTCAATAAATTCAAAAAAGGTCTATTTTATTAGTATTAATAAGTTTATCATTTCATCTTTTTAATGCTTTTTTAACTTTGACATTATGTCTTTCTAAAACAGTAGTAATATTTTCCTGGTTATATGTTTAAAATTATCTTTAACATAATCTCTAATCCATTCATAGTTATCATCTTCATTTTAGCACCTCTAATATATTTTCTTATTGTTAGTTATAAGTATTATCACTTTTTAGTAAACTAATTCAAAAAAACAGAGATTTTTTAACCTCTGTTTTTCTAAATTTAATAATTCTTTTTTTATTAAGCATGTTTTTTTTTTCATTCATAATTTTATTATAAGCCCAAACTTCATCTATAAGTACAAAGCCCTTTTCTTTTTTTTCTTCCTTTAGTAGTTCTTTATGCTTTTTCTAATATAACATCTATCATTTCTTCTGATATTGGCATAAAGGCTACTGTTCCATCTTTAATAAGAAATTGTGCTACATAAGAGCCTTCACTATTTTTGTTAAATAAAATCTCTTCTATTTCTTTTCTGGATACTTTTTTTAAGAAAAAAGGATCTATTTATTATTTTTATTATTTCTATTACCCTATCGTCTAATTCTTCATCAAAAATCTTTTTAATTTTTTCTGCTAATTTATTTGTATCTTTTACTACTCTAAACTCATAATTTTCCATGCTATTTTCTGGTGAATCTAACTTTTTAGTTTATTAAGCATTTTATCTAATATTTTAGTATCTCCACTGAAATTAGGTATACAATAAATCATTAAATTTTTTGTCCATATCATGATAAAAAGACATGGATATTCAACTCTTGTTGTAAATCTACATTCATCACAAATAAATTGAAATAGTTTTCCTGACATTATATTTTCTTTTTGTTCTGCATCTAAATTTACATTTATGCTGTCCCAAACCTTTACTTTTTGTATTTTATTACATTTTGGACAAGTAACTTGACTATAACTAAACTTTGACATATTATCACCTCTATTGCTTTTGTAAACGATATAATTATTATGTATTAAGTTTAGCACATTTTTTTTATTATAATCTATTAAATTTTTATAATTTTCACACATTTTCAACTTATTTCAAAATTAAAATATATATTTTTATATTATTTATCAATATTATAAAGTATTAAATTAAATAAAGTGTTATAATTAAATTATCATTTAGTATTGGAGATGATTTTATGTCATTAACTAAACAATTGTTAGAAATCATTAAAGACATGCCACCAGAAAAGCTAATTGAAATTATAGATTTTGCTGAAAATATAAAGGAAAATGATTTTAAAGAAACTAAAAATATTGTAGATTCATTAATTGAAGAGTATGACAAAGCTTTAAGGGAGCTTGCTAGATAAATGAAAACTCTTACTCTTAAAGATATTTTATATATTCACGAATCTACAATTAAAAAGCATGGTGGTACAAATGGTATTAAAAAGCTTAGACCTTATTAGAAGTTCTTTAAATTCTGGATTTGCTACCTTTAATGGAAAATACTTATATAAATCCATTGAAGAAAAAAAATAGCTATGATTTCCTACTCTTTTTATAAAAAAATCATGGTTTTGAAGATGGAAATAAACGTGTTGGTTGTCTTGTTCTTTTAACCTTATGTTATAAAAATGACCTTACTATAAAACCTACTCAACAGGAATTAATTAATTTAGGTTTAGGAGTTGCAGAGGGAAAATTAAATAAAAAGATATTTTAAGTTTTATATTTAATACAATAAAGTAAACTAAAGCTTTGCATGGAAAAAATTGTTATAAAATTTCTTTCATGCAATAGCTTTTATTTTTTTAAAGGCTTACATATTTCCAAGGAATATCTTCACAAAGCCATACATTATTTTCTGATAAATAAAATTTATAGCCATCTTTAATCATTTCTTCTGTATCAATTTTTAACACAATAGGTTTTCCATGTCTTTTTCAACAGCTATAGCTGTTTCTTCATCTTTAGATAAATGTACATATAACCTATCCATTTTATTTATTCCAGTCTTTTTAATACTTTCTAAAAACCTTTCTGCTGTACCATGATATAAAGTTTTTGGTGGAACTTTTTCTTGAAAATCTATATAAACTTCTATTGAATGTCCTTGATTTGCTCTTATTTTTGTATGGTCTTCATTAAAGCTATATCTTTGTTTATTATTTTCTTTTACTATTCTTTCTAATGTATTAATATCTATATTTTTTTCCTACTTTATTCATTCCTTCTATAAGCTGACTAACATTAGCCCATGCCCCTTGTTTTTCTATAGTTATTCCTATTTTTTTCTGGCTTATGGCGAAGAATTAAACTTATAAATCTCCCAAAGGGATATATCATCTTCCTTTTTCATATTTATCATCTCCATTTCTTTATTTATTCTTATATTGTATCATTAAAATTTTATCTATTATATATAATTTTGCCTTCATAAAATAAATTTTATAAATATACCTTTTTTATATATTTACAAATATTGTTATAATATTAAAAAAGGAGTGATTTTTTATGAAAAAGAGATTTATTTCTATTTTATTACTTTGTTCTTTATCTCTAGTTCTTTTTAGTTGTGGTGAATCTACTCTAAAAAGATAATAGTTCTACTTCTACTGCTACTTCAACTAGTAAAACTTCTACCTCTTCAGCTTCAAAGATTACAAAAGATATAGATAATAAAAATTTAAAACTGAAGAAAGTAGTACCCCTACTACAAATTCTAATGTATCAAAAACCAGAAAGTAGCACATCAAAAAAAAAAGAAGTAAATGAAGAAATACGCTTATATGTATACAATGCAGAAACTGGGGATTCTATGTATACTATGAAAAATGTTACAATAACTGATGGTGCCTTAGTTTCAGCTGTTGTAAATGCACTAAAAGATGACTCTTCAAAAAAATTTACAGCACTAGATTCTAGCATAGAAGTAAAAAGTGCAAAACTTGAAAAAGATAAGGATTTATTAACTGTAGATTTTGGTGGAAAGTTCTTAAATGATATGAATTTAGGTGGTGGAGTAGAATCTGGAATGCTTCAATCTTTAGTAAACTCTTTTAGGCTATAACTTTGGAGTATCTAAAGTATGTATAACTGTAAATGGAAAAGGCTATTCTTCAGGGCATATAAGCCATAAAGCAGATGAACCTTTTAATGTAGATTATTCTAACACTACTTTTTATAGAATAAATTTTATTTATTAAAAATATTAGGTTCCTTTTATAAAGGAGCCCTAATATTAATGAATAAAATTTAAAATTCATGCTCCCAGTTTTCATTAAATTTAAAAACTTGTGCTGGCCTAAAGGGCTTTCCTTCTATTTTTTCTTCTGTTTCTATAATCATATCTCCCATTTTTCTTCTAAAATTTAATATTTCCTTTTCCCATAATTCCTTCATATACAAATTGTAATTCCTTTACTGTAAAAAGTCTTGAAGAAGATTAAATACAATTGGGGGTATATTCAAGTTTATTTCTTAACCTATCAATTCCTAAATCTAATATTTTATAGTGGTCAAAGGCAAGTTCTTCTGTACTTTCCTCTTCTAAAAATCTATAGCTTTTTTGTAGTTTTTCTTATTAGTGTTCTTTTCTGTTTTTTTCAACTATTTCATAATTTATTTTTATATCATCACAGCTTAAAGTTAAAAAGATATTTTTTTTATTATATATTTCTCATTAACTTTTCCTTTAAAAATTTTATCTACCCAAAAACCATTTACTTTTTTTTATTTTCAGAGTAAATTATTGATTTCTTTTGATATAAGGGCTAAATTTCCTATACTTATAATTCTTGTTCTAGGGTCTCTATTAACTTCCCCAAAGGTATAAAGTTGTTCTAAATATACATTTTCAATTCCTGTTTTTTCTTTAAGCTTTCTTAATGCACCTTCTTCTAAGCTTTCATCCATCTTTACAAAGCCACCTTGTGTATGGACCATTTATTTTTATAAGGATGGTCATCTCTTTTATAAGCAAACTTGAAGACCTTTTTAGGAACTTTTCTTGAGTTTCTTTCCTTTTATCTCCAAAATAAGTACATCATTTTGTAAACACTTGGTTTTTCAAATTCATTTACATTATAATTTTTTAAAAATTTTTTTCTTCACTATTATTCATTCTTTTAACTCCTTTTAGATATTATCGTCATTTTGATTTATATTATAATATACTACTATAAAAAAGAAAGTCTTTAAAAAATAAAATGAGAATAATTTTTATAAATTTAGCTTATACTATAATTAAAATAAGTTTAAGGAAGTGAAAAAAGTAAATGGATAAATCAAAACCATACCTACCAAAAGAAAGGACTTTGCTATCATCCTAAAAAAATAAAGATAAACAAATTTAATAAAGGTGAAGAGGTAAAACTTCCAAACCCTCGCACGATGATATTGTAGTAAATAACATTGCATGGCAAGAATTGACTCACACAGAAAACATGACAGATGATAAACTCTTTAAAACTAAAAGGTTATTACACATTTAAGAAATCTTAATACAATATATAATACTTTATTTAATATATTGTTATAAAATTTCTTTCTCTATGACAGTCTTAAAAAAAATTATAATTTATTCTATCATATATTCCCTTTGCTAATTGAATTATTATAAATGAAGCAAAGGCATTATAAATTATAAAAAGCTAATTGAAGAGAATAATTTCCAAAAATTTTTAATACAAGACCTAAAATAAGTCCTATTATAATTCCTCGAAGTATATAAAAAATAATGTTATCATCATAAATATTCCCTTAAGCATTTCACTTGAAACTCTATCAAAAGTTTATAATTTAAAAACTGCTCCATAGGTTGATACTGCACCAAAGGAAGCATAGGCTAAAAAATAAATAACAAAATATCTATAATATTTTCTCTACTATAATTCCAGAAGGAACAAAAAGTATTATTCCATTTACAAAATATTGTATTATAGTAGTTAATGTTGAATAAAATAATTTTTTCTTCACTTCTTCCGAATAAGAAAAATAACTTGATTATTAAAATCTGAAGACCACTTTCCTGTATAAGTTGTTAAAAACATTAAATATACACTCAAGAAAGAAAAGTGCAATTAAAGGCATATTAATATAAGCTGTAACTACTGATATTAAAAAATACATTAAAGAAGATAAACCCAAAAGTAAAAGCCTGTTTTTCTATACTCTGGCTAAATGTCTAAAAAATATCGCCTTCCATAGGTTGCTGAATATTTAAATTCCTTTGTCCTTCTTGCAAATAAAGGTTTTTTCCCTTGTTAATTTATTAAGTTCACTTTTTATCATATCCACTATTTTTATAACTTTGAACTACTTCATTTTGTTCTGCTGAAGGAAGGGCATCTTCATAAAAATCTAAATTTAAGTTATATAAAATAACTCCACAAACAATACTTACTATAACTAAAAGTGCCATATATAAATATATACTATTATTTATTCCCTTTAAGGCTTGTATGGTTATTTCTCTCATCCATCCTGCTATAGGAACATAAACCCAAAAAAATCTTTATTAAAAAATTCTACAGTATAACCTAAAAATCTCCCTTACTATTTAAATAAATATTAAAAACTAAACCTATTATTAAAAATAGTATTATTGCTCTTAAAATTTTCACTGCTTTTTCTTTATACATGTAAAATTTAGAAAATATTCCATACATAAGAAGAGATATAAAAGTCATTGTAATTAAAAATAATAAAAATCCAACAATGAAAAAAGCCATTCCTGATTTTTTGAAATTTAAAGTTAACATTTATATTAGGTATTTGATATATAATTACAATGGAAAAACTAATATTGAAGATATTTCATGAATAAATATATAATAAAACACTTTGTGCCTTTATTGAAGCTGTAAAATAAGATTTACATCACTCATTGTATATTTAAAGGCTTTTCTACCAATTCACTATATAAATTATAAATAAGCATTATTAAAAAATTACTGTAGTTCCTAAAATAAAATATTTAGGATTATTATATTTTATATTCTATATCACCTTCACCAAGAGAAAAACTTAAACACATCATTACAATCATAAATACAAAAACACTAAAGGAATAGCTTTAGAAGGCTTATATTTAAAGCTTTTATATAGTTTATAAAATTTCTTTTTGTAAGATATAAAAGGCTTCATTATTTTTCCTCCCCTTCTGTAACCTTAAAGAAAATATCCTCTAAAGTTTCATCTGAGTCTTTAAGTTCATTTTCAAGTTCTTTTTAGTTTTTTGAAAGAACAATATTACCCTTATCCATAATAACTATTCTGTCCCACAAATCCTCAACAGAACTTAAAAGATGGGTACCCTTACAAGCATTGAAAACCCCTTGAAGCTTAAGTTCTAGCATAATATCTTTAAGTTTTTTTTTATAGCCTTGGGTCAAGACCTATCATAGGCTCATCAAAAAGTATAAGTTCAGGGTTTTGTAATTAAAGCACAACATATACTTAATTTTTGTTGCATTCCCTTTAGAAAGTTCTGAACCAAATTTTTTTGTTTTATCACTTAAATCAAAATTTCTGTAAAAAGCCTCCTCTGCATAATCTTCATAATCTTTTTATACCATAAGCCCTTGCTATAAATGAATATGCTCTCTTACTGTTAATAAAGGAAACAAACCAGAAGCTCTATACATAGGAAAATAATTTCTTTCCTTCTATGGATTTATTAGAGTATCCTCCTATTTTTTATCTCCTTTATACCTTAAAAGACCTCGGCTTTATAGATTTTAATTGTTGTAGATTTTTCCTGCCCATTTGGTCCTCGCTTAATACTCCAATTTCTCTATAAAAAGATTTAAATTTTTACTGCATCAAATTTTTTTATAAGACTTTGTTAAGTTAGTTATTTCAAGCATTTTTATTTTTCCCCTAAAATCCTTATTAATCCTAAGTTCATTTCTATTATTTTACACTATTTTCTCCTTAAAAAACTTAGTTAAAATTTTGTAATTTTTTAGAATTTAATCTTTACAATTAAAAGCACAATTTATGAAATTTTTTTTTTTCATGTTATAATTGATAAGAAAACAATACCAAAGGAGGAATTTTTAAAGTGGACTTTGAATTTTCTAATAAATTAAATTACTTCCAAACAGGAATATTTAACATATTAAATGACAAAAAAATAAACTTATAGTTGAAGGTAAAAAAGGTTTATAACCTTTTTTCTGTAGGGAACTCCAGATTTAAGCCTTCAAAACATGTTATGAAAGCTTTATCTGAAGCTAGTTTTTAGATGCTGAAAATTGGAAATACTTTAGGGGACAACCCAAAACTTATAGAAGCTATGAAAACTTTTATAAAAAAGATTTAATGTAAACTTAGATGAAGATGAAATAATGTCTGTATATGGCTCTCAAGAAGGATTAACTCATATAGGCTTTTCTTTAATTAATGAAGGAGATGTAGTTTTAGTTCCTAATCCTGGATATCCTATCTTTGAAATTGGACCATTTCTTGCAGGTGCAGAAATTTATCATTATGAGCTTTTAGAAGAAAATAATTATCTTCCTAAACTAAATGAAATTCCAGAAGATATTTTAAAACGTGCAAAATTTATGGTAGTTTCTTACCCACTAAACCCTGTATGTGCCATTGCACCTTCTGAATTTTATGATGAACTTATTTCTTTTGCAAAGAAAAAATAATATAATAATAGTCCATGATAATGCCTACTCTGACATTATATATGATGGAAATATTGGAAACTCTTTTTAAGTCATGAAGGAGCTAAGGAAGTTGGAGTTGAATTTTATTCTCTTTCAAAATCCTATAATGTAACAGGGTCTAGAGTATCCTTTGTTTTTAGGAAATAAAGAAATAATAAAAACACTTTAAAACCCTTCGTTCACAAATTGACTATGGAATATTTACTCCAATACAAATAGTCGCAATAGCTGCCCTTACAGGACCACAAGAGGATGTAAAAAACAATGTGAAGAATATGAAAAAAAAAAGAAGAAATGCTTTTATGTAGAGGACTTACTAAAAAATAGGCTGGGAAGTTCCAGATAGCAAAGGAACAATGTTTGCTTGGGCACCTATTCTAAAAAATTTAAAAACTCTAATGATTTTTGCATGGAACTTATGGAGAAAACAGGGAGTTATCTGCACTCGGGGAAGTGCCTTTGGTTCTTTAGAGAAGGTTATGTAAGATTGCCCTAGTTTTACCAGTTGAAGAAATTAATGAAGCAGTTAATAGAATTAATGAAAGTGGAATATTAAAAATAATTTTAAGGGATTGTTGCATGAAAAAATATTAAAACAATATATTGTTTTTAATATTTCTTTGTGCAATATCCCTTAAATTTTTGCCTTAAAATAAAAATATGCTATAATACTATACAAAACTAAATTAATTTAAGGAGACGAAAACATGAAGAAAAATTTGATATTTCAAATCTTTTTAGCACCACTTATACTACTTATAGTCTTAGCATTAACAATTAATGTTTAACCTGAATATGCAAGATATGTTTTTCCTTTAAGTTATGTTCTTTTTATATACAAAAAGATTGTTGTTTATGCCTTTCAAGGCAAAAAAGCTTATAATATGAAAACTTTTACCTATGCCCTTGAAAGATATAGAAAAAAGTGTTAAGGTTTCAGGGTGCAAGGGTGCTATTGTAACAAGCTATCTTATTGTTGAAATAAAATATGGAAAACCTAGTTTAGCTTTAGATTATATAAATAAAAAATATGAATAATAAAAATTTGATGAAGCTACAAATATAGTATGTCTGTATCAAAGGCTATAGCCCTTTGGAAAGAAAAAATATGGCTCTTGATAGCTTAAATTTACTTCTAAAGATTTACTTAAAGCTTCTGAAAACACCTATGCTTATGAAACATTAACAACTTTATTAATTATGAATAAAAATTATGATGAAGCTTTAGAATATATAAAAAAGGACTTGATTATAATAAAGATAGTAATGTTCTTCTTTCAAATGAAGCTGAAGTATATTATAAATTAGAAACTTCCAAAAATCAGAAGAATTATTTAAACCATTAATAGAAAGTAAAGTAAATTTTGCTGAACCTTATTACTATACAGGACTTTTTAGCAAAGGAAAGAGGAGAAAGAGAAAAGGCTATTGAACTTTTAGAAAAGGTTATAGATTGTAATGACTCTTTACTTACTACTGTTTCTAAAGAAGAGACACAAGAAATATTAGGTCCATTATATGATGAAGAAGCTAAATAGTTAATTAAAAAGGTTGTCCTATTAAAGCAAAAGATTTTTATTTAATCTTTTCTTTTATTTTTGGACAACCTTTTATTTAATTTATGAAGTTTTAATTATTTATCTTCTTTTTTTCTAGTGAAACTTTTTTTTGAATCTTTTAAAACATCTGCAATTGCTGCTATGTTTCCAAGAGATGATAAAGTTTCATTTGGAAGTATAAGCTTATTAGCTGGGTTAGTAGCCATTTCTTTAAGAGCTTCAACTTTGCTTTAATGCAATAACTCTTTCATCTGTTCCAGATTCTATAATAGCTGTATTAACCTTTTTAATAGCTTCAGCTTCTGCAATTGCTATAGCTTCTATAGCCTTAGCTTTACCTTCTGCTTCAAGTAATTGAGATTCTCTTAAACCTTCTGCTCTTCTTATTTGTGCTTCCTGAGCCTCTGCTTCTAATATTTTAGCTTGTTTTTCACCTTCAGCCTTTTCAACTTGTGATTGTCTTTGACCTTCAGCTGTAAGAATCATAGCTCTCTTATCTCTTTCTGCCTTCATTTGCTTTTTCCATTGCTTGTTGTATTTCAGCTGGTGGAACTATGTTTTTAATTTCTACTGATAATATTTTTATTCCATATGCATCTGTAACTTCATCTATTATACTTAAAAGATCTTGATTTATTGTATCTCTTCCAGATAATACTTCATCAAGTGTCATATTTCCTAAAATATTTCTCATATTTGTTGTTGCTGAATATACAATACCTGATCTAAAATCTTCAATGTTATATACAGCATCTCTTGCATTTAAAAGTTTATAGAATATAACATTATCAACAGAAATTTTAACATTATCCTTAGTAATAACTGATTGTGGTGGTACATCTAAAATTTGTTGCTTTGTAGATACCTTTTTTCTTACATAATCAACAAAAGGAATTATAAGATGCCATCCTGGTTCTAATACTTTATAAAATTGTCCAAATCTTTCTACTACATATAAATACCCAGTGTTTACTATCTTAATTGATGATAAAACAACTACAAGTACTATAAATAATATTACTCCCTAAAATAATTAATCCTGTCATTTTTTTTATTCCTCCCTTACTAACTTTATTGTTAATTTATTACCATCAATTCCAGTTACCTGAAATTTTTTGACCTTTTAATATTTTTTTTTTTTTTGCCTACATTTTCAGTAGTCCAGTAATTTCCTCCAACCTTTACTCTTCCTGTTTCTTCAATATCCTCTTCTGCAATAAAAACCTTTCCAATATAAGTTTCCTCCATAAGTGGAGTGTGCTTAACAGATTTTTTTTCACTGCATTTTTGTTAAAGGATATCCAATGGCTATTGCAATTAAACTTACTACTGTAAATACTATAAATTGTAGTAATATAATGAAGGAGGTGACTGTATGAGCAGATCAACAATAAAAGATCCCTAAAAGCAAAAGCAGCGAAACTTTTTTAAAGTACTGCGTTTCATCGAAGATACCGTTTTCTGCTGATCCTCAGTATCATACCGGCAGTTTCCGTTATCCTTCAGCTGTATGTCCTGATCCTGTTCGGAAATGCCATTGATCAGGTCATTGCCCAACATCAGGTAAACTTCGAAATGATGTGGTATTACCTGTCACGTATCCTTGTAATGGTCATCCTCTTCTGCTGCCACGTGGCTTATGAATGTGATCAATAACCGCATGACCTACCAGACAGTAAAGGATATCCGTGCCAAAGCCATCCGACACATTCAGGTACTTCCCCTCTTACCTTGACGGACACAGTACCGGAGATATCATCAGCCGTATTATCGCAGATACAGATATTCTGTCCGATGGTATGCTGCTTGGATTTACCCAGCTTTTTTTTTCCTGAATCGTAACGATCATCGGAACACTGATCTTCATGTTCTCCAAAAACTTCTGGATTACATTGATGGTCATTGTCCTGACCCCCGTAAGCTTTTTGGTGGCCAAATTTATTTCTTTTCCCATACCTTCCAGATGTTCAGAAAGCAAAGTGATGCCAGAGGACGTCAGACTGCACTTATCGAAGAGATGATTGGAAACCAGAAGGTTGTTCAGGCTTTTGGATATGAGGAAAAATCTTCTGAACGCTTTGCAAAGGTTAACGAAGAATTACAGGAATGCAGTCTGGAAGGCTGTTTTTACAGCAGCCTGACAAAACCCCTCCACCCGTTTTGTCAATAATATTATTTATGCCTGTGTTGCACTGGTGGGGCATTCATTATCCCTGGAGGCAGACTGACAGTCGGAGGACTTTCCGTACTTCTCTCCTATGCCAACCAGTATATGAAACCATTCAATGATATCAGTTCCGTTGTTACAGAACTTCAGAATGCTCTTGCATGTGCAGGCAGAATCTTTGATCTGCTGGAGGAGGAACCGGAAGTTGCAGAGGCTTCTGAGACGCTGAAAGATGTAAAGGGTGAAGTAGATATTAAGAATGTGTGCTTCCATTATGATGAATCAAAGAAACTGATTGAGGACTTTCAATCTCCATGTAAAAACCAGGTATGCGCGTTGCTATCGTAGGACCTACTGGATGCGGTAAAGTCAACCTTTATCAACCTTCTGATGAGATTCTATGATGTAAATTCCGGATCTATTTCCGTTGACGGCAAACCGATCAGAGACATTACCCGCCATTCTCAGAAGCAGTTATGGTATGGTACTTCAGGAAACCTGGATCAAAAACGGAACTGTCCGCGACAATATCTCGATCGGAAAACCGGAAGCAACAGATACCGAAATCATCGAAGCAGCCAAACTTACCCACAGCTGGGAATTTATCCGGAGGCTTCCTAAAGGACTGGACACCATGCTCAGCGAAGACAGCTTAAGCCAGGGACAGAAACAGCTGCTGTGTATCACACGAGTTATGCTCTGTCTGCCTCCGATGCTGATCCTGGATGAAGCCACTTCCAGTATTGATACACGAACAGAATTACAAATTCAGGAAGCGTTTGAACGAATGATGGAGGGAAGAACAAGCTTTATCGTAGCTCACAGGCTTTCAACCATCCGAAATGCAGATCTGATTCTTGTTATGAAAGACGGAAGTATCATTGAGCAGGGTACTCATGATGAGCTGATTGCTAAAAGGTGGATTTTACCATACTTTATATAACAGCCAGTTTGCAAAAGTTTCTGAATAAAACAAACTGCATTTAATAATTAAATCTAAAAAGGAACAGCATTGTAATTCCATACATACATCATCTCTTTTGATGTTTTCGGAATACAAAGTTCTTTTTTTTTCAAATTTTTGATCAGATTGTTCTTGTAGCATCTTTCAGCCATTCTTTCTCTCATCTTCATCCAGATACGGAGAAATCTTTCTCATATACCTGTGCATGGTAATCATTAAGGAGGTTTCTCTCTCATGTGCAGTCATCTGTTCCGGAACTACGGCATCAAGGTCAAATGGTACCATAGTCAGGAATTCAAAGCACATAAACTGACCATACTCTGTTTTTTCAGCTTTTTGCATACGATCAGATTCTCATGACGGATTCCAAATCCATCCTCTCTGTAATATCCCGGCTCATCAGAGGTGATCATTCCCTCCTCCAGCACTGCAGTATTTCCCGGGACAATTTTCCAGCGGAAGCTATTTGGGTCCTTCATGGACATTCAGAAGATATCCTACTCCATGACCGGTTCCATGTTTAAAATCCTCTCCCATTTCCCACAGCGGACCACGCGCCAGACAATCCAGGTTTGCACCTGTGCATCCATAACGGAACTTCGCATTTCCCAGATTCAGCATACCACGTAAAACTGCAGTAAAGAATTTCTTCTTCCTCATCCGTCACAGATCCCATCACGATCGTACGTGTAGTATCTGTGGTTCCTTCATAATAGTTTCCACCTGTATCTGCAAGCACGAAACTTCTTGGTTCGATCGGAATATCTGTTTCCGGTGTTGCAAAATAATGAACAATCGCAGCATGTTTTCCATAGGAAATAATTGGATCAAAACTGTTGTCAATAAAGTTCTCCTGCTGTGCGCGGAAACTGTACAGCTTCTCTTCTGCACTTAATTCTGTGATCGGGATCTTACCTACATTCTTCTTCAGCCAGTAGATGAATTTGTAACTGCAACACCGTCTCTGATATGCGCAATGCGTTCATTTTCCACCTCAACAGGATTCTTCGTTGCCTTGGGAAGAAGTGTAAGATTTTCTTCATCCAGAATCTTAACCTCTGCCGGAATATTGCTAACCAGACGACTGTTGACTTTCTTTTTGCAGAGAAGAACTTTTTTGTCCTTTTTAAATGTTTTACATACTCATAGATACTGTCATAGGGAAGAAGGGTCACGCCATCCTTTTTCCAGTGCATCCAGAACGTCTGTCTGGAAAGGCTTTCTCAAAACAGCCTGATCTCTTTTTTTGTCATTATCAAATAAGACAAGAACAACCGGACAACAATGTACATCTCCGCCTCGGATATTTAACAGCCAGGCAATATCATCCAGAGAAGTCAGTACAAAAAATCTGCACCCCTTCTTCTTCCATTGCTTTGCGGATTCTTGCGCATTTATCAGTCTGGATTCTCCCGCCCATTTTATATCCAGCTCCATAACAGGTTCACAGGAAAGTACCGGACGGTTTTCCCATATATCGCCTACCAGATCGTAGATCAACACTGAGAGATACACCGTTTTTATCAAGAATTTTCTCCAGTTCTGACGCTTCTTTTGCGCTGATGGTACGTCCGTCAAATCCCGAGAGACACTTCCCTGCGTCAGGTTCTTTTTCAGAAATTCATGGATTGTCGGAACTTCCGGTTCACCCATTTTAAATAAAGTGATTCCTGTTCCTTCCAGCTGATTGGCAGCCTGGATAAAATAACGTCCATCCGTCCATAATCCCTGCCATATCCTGCATGATCACTGCGGTACCTGCAGAACCATTAAATCCGGTGATATTTTTCTGCATTTAAAATACTCTCCTACATATTCAGAACCATGAAAATCATCTGTAGGAATCAGATATGCGTCAATTCCTCTCTTTCATGCGTGCACGAAGTGCTGCTATTCTTTTACTGTGTTTCGTTTTTACCTTTAAGGCTGCTATTTCAAAGTCAGCCTTTCTCTATTTATCATTTTCGCCATGTTGTCAGCTGATTCGTTCATCTACGTTCCCATAATCGATATTCATACCCCAGAATATCTGTAGAAAATTGGATTTTTCATTTCACTATTGCTCTAATGTTTTTCTTCTGAAGTCCATCATCATCCTTAACGATATCCAAGAATATCCATGGCAATATCCTCCGGACATTTTTTTTTCCAGAAGTTTCAGGAAATTCCTCCCGGCATGATCTCAATTCCTTTGCAAGTGAACCGTAATGGAATACCGTACCTGATGGAATCCATAGTCAAGTAAAAGCTGCTCTGCTTTCTTCAACCATTCCAAGTTTCTCTTCACTGATGGTCTCTCCATAGACAAAATCTGGAGTGACAGACAGGCAAAATGACTGTTTGTCCCAGAGTCGGAAAGCCCCAGTTCTTTGAGTATTCTCTGATCTCCGCTTTCGTCAGCCAGCTTCACGCAGCGGCTCTTTTACCCATTTTTTACGGCGATCAGACCTGGTCTGTAATCGCCGTTATCATCCATTTGATCCCTCTGCAATATATTCAATCCCATTCTTTGGTAATATCGCCAATCTTCTCAAAATGTCTCTTTACAAATAACATCTGTTCGAGGATTCTTTGCGCAATCCTAAATACGTAACTGAACGAAGTACAATTG
>VOFC01005011.1_pt1 | contig 18844 bp, 34 predicted proteins | sample 5384161 | NCBI WGS metagenome assembly VOFC01 (sample SAMN12384722, study PRJNA508395) | human gut metagenome | isolation source: healthy gut B | host: Homo sapiens
ACGTTGTTATCCTTAACTTTCTCTCTGCCTGTCTGGTGTTTACTTTCTCCTGCTCTTCTTTTGTTGGCTTTACCTTATCCCTCTGCTGATACCTTTCTTTTTTGTATCTGCTGGTAAAAAGTACCCTCTCTATCTCTATCGTATTTCCTGCTTTTTGTTACCCTCTCTACGTATGGCATATATCTACCCTCTGTCGGTTCGTTAATACTTTTTATCAAGTGTTAAAAACGGGCTGCTTGCCCGTTAAATTTCTTGACTTTGCGCCATACATAGCTTATAATTTTTATAGTATTTCAAAGCTGTATAGCTTAGCGCCTATGGTGTTTCCCCACCGTAGGCGCTTTTATTTTTCATGTTTCCTGCCACTCTCTTATGTGGCTTAAGGGCATACTCATAAGCCCGTTTATATGCAGCTGTGCAAGCGCTGGCGGTAAGCAGTTCTCATGCCCATGCAGGCTACATAATCTACGCTCGTAACAATTTGCAGCTATGCAGCTTTGCGTAATCGCTCGCCGCCCTCTCCTGTCGCTTTTCCTCATATTCCAGATGCCGTTTAATCTGGTTTGCATCTATAACCGCAATTCCCAGCATATTTGCTGTATGTATTTCTCTGTCCATTCCCTCTGTTATGCCGTATTTCACACCAGCAATAACAAAATCGCAGCCTTTCAGCAGCGCAAGCCCCGCAGCCATGCCCCCTTGCCCGCTCTTCCGGCTTTTTATCGTCCATGCACTGCGTCATATATAAATGCGGCGTAATGGGTGCTAATCCCGCCTCTAATGCCTGCCGTGTCAGCTGCTGCGCATAATCTATGTTTCTGTCCAGCTCTGCGCCGTCTTTCGCCCTGTATGGGCTGCATATATAAACCTTTCTCATGCCTTTTTTACCCGCTTTCTGTTGCGCCTCTGCCCGTGCCTGTTCATTTCCTGCCAGATATGCTGCTAAGCACATCAGCTCGTCTGCTCCCTTTTTTCTTCAATAAAATCACAATCAACGCAGCATTTGCAGTACCCCGCAATTTGTAAATATCCGTCGTATACTTCCTGCGGTGTCTTGCACTGCTTTGCATTGTCCACCATGCCTGCAAGCTGCTGTATTGCTCTTTATGCCTGCCTCGCCGCCTTTTCCGTGTATCCCTACTGTAATCTGCCGCATTTTTTGTTGCGCCGTCTGCTCCTAAAAATTGTTTTTACTCTTCATTCTGTGCCTCGCTTTCTTCCTTAAACCCAACCAAAAGCATAGTCATTGCATCTATCGCTGTATCAAAATGTTTTCCCAGCTCTGCTGTGTCAATAAGCCCCTGCTTTGTGTTTCTTCCGTTCCCTTTCATTGCTTGCGTTTGCAAAATAGGTTTTAACTGGCTAAGCCCAGCTATGCTGTTCTCTAACTCTTCCTCACTCACGCAGATTTTTACATAGCCCTTGCCGATATGTTCAACACTCATTTTCTGCCTCTTTCTTTCTTCTAATCAGCCGTACCGATACCTCATAAGCTGTGCGCTGTTCTCTTTCTCCCGTGGCTGCATCAAGCACCTTTTTCATACTGGCGGCTCTGATACCGTCCCAGCAGCTCTACAGTGTCGCCCTGCTGCCACTGCGCCGCCTCGTCTGCCTGTTCCTGCCAGCAGATGCACGGTAAAAAGCAGCTGCCGCCTGTAAGCTCATTTTACCTTTACCGTAATATCAGTAATGCGCTTGCCTCTCGGTGTTTCTCTGTATGTTGGCTTATTCGCTATAACGCCTCTTACTGCTGCCTCGTCCTGCTCTACTGCCTTTTCCGATACCGCCACAAAATCTGCCAGAATATATACCAGCAGTCTACCGCTCTGGAAGTCCTTAAGCGTCTGCACCTTACCTGTCAGTAAAAGCCTGCTGCCCCTCTACAAATTCCTGCATAACGTCAAATTCTATGCCGTTGCAAGCCCTGTATGGTACGTCCTCTGCAAATACTACCGTTACCTCGTCCGGCGCCAGCTTGGTCTTACCGTTTCCAACTTTGCCATATAACCGCAAAACGGCAGCCCGCATAGCTGCAGTATTAATTTCCTTAATCTGTGTAAGCGTTCCTACCAGTCCCGCTGCATTTCCTTGATACCGCCACCTGTAAGCTCGTCCATGATTGCAGTATCTAAATCCCGTAAAAAAATCCGGCTTTTTCTTTGTCATACTTCCTGCCCTTTTTCCGATTTTTTCTTATATGTAAATGGTGCTGCCAAAAATCATCAGGTCTTGATAATGCTGCCATTCTTATTACAGACTTTAAAAAAAATTTTCAGGATTTTCATTTACAAAATAAAGAACTGGTCCATTACCGCCGGTTATTCCGAGCTATTGTACACGGTTTTTATTTCTCAGGAAGAGGAGGGATTTTTCTCCCATTATCCCACCCTGTAGAAGAAAGTTTTATTTTTCTATTCAATGTTTTATAGATTGTTTAAAACAAGGCGAAATGAGGTGCTTGCACAATGAAAGAAAAAAAATGAGGTTGTTGTTTTGCAGCATGCCTATTCCCAAAGCGATCCTGGTTCTTTTGCAGTTCCAACTGTCATAAGCCAGATCATCACTATCATATAATATGGCTGATACATTTTTTATCAGGCAGTTAGGTGAACCTAGACAAGTAGCTGCTGCCACATTAAATATGCCTCTTTTCATGTTTATGACAGCTCTTTCCAATCTTTTTTGGTGTTGGAGGCTCCAGCCTGATTTCCCGTTTTTAGGTGCAAATGAACATAAAAAAAGCATCTCATTGCTGCGCATTCTGTATTTGGACAACCACTGTATCTGCCTTTTTTATATGGTATTTTTATGCTCTGTTCTGTCACTGTCCTTATGCCAGTTCTTGGCGCAAATGAAGAAACTCTTCCCCACTTACTCTTCTACCTGTTCTGGACAATCGGTATCCGGTGCTGTACCCACCGTTTTTAAATCCGGCACTTGCCCATCTGATCCGTGCAGAAGGCTATTCTAAACAAAGCCAGTTTCGGTGTTGCTTTCGGAGGTGTTTAAATATCCTGCTGGATCCGCTTTTCATTTACGGTCTGCGGCTTCAGATCACTGGTGCTGCAACAGTAATCTCAATACCATTGCCATGCTTTATTTCCTGCACTTTATCTGGAAAATAAGAGCCTGACAAGCGTACTTACTCTTTCACCACGTATGTACCGGATTACTGACCATATCCATCTGAAGTACTAAGTATCCGGTCTTCCCAGTTTTAATCTCCATGATGGGGACTGTCTCCAACACTGTATTAAATCACATTATTGCCGGATACTCTAATATTGCAGTTGCCGGTATGGGAATAGCAAAAAAAGATCAACATGCTGACTTTTGCTGTAGCCCAGGGCATTACGCAGGGACCTTACCTCTGATCGGGATATAATTTTACCTCTGGTAACAGGAAACGGATGCTGGCTGCGATCCGTACTCTTTCTGTTCGAGAAAGCCTTGTTTGTTTCCATAACTATCGCTGTCTTACTTTACACAAATGCATCTGGTGTGACCCGTTTATTCATTAATGATCGAAACTGTTCAATATGGACGTACATTTTTACATATTATCTGTCTCTGCACCTGCCCTATGACTACCACTGACATTCTTCACTTTAACTGTATTTCAGGCAACCGGTCAGAAGCGTCAGCCGATTCTTTTATCCATGCTGCGTAAAGGAACCGTTGACGTTCCCTTCATGTGTCTGTTCAGCCATATCTTCGGTATTAACGGTGTTGCCTGGGCAAACCTGTGGCGAAATAACTTCTCTTATTGTTTCTGCTGCTCTGGTAATCCCGCCATCATCCAAGCTTTCAAATCAAAACAGCGATCAATGATCTATCTTTTCTCTTTGACTGACACAAAAACAGCCCGGCCGTTTCTCCCTTGGCCGGGCTGCTATAAATACTCCCTTAAGTATGTGTCTGTTTTTATTCTTCCACGTTTCTTTTAAGAATTCCCAAGATCACGCAGCCAACGACCGCTCCTATTACAACTGCCGCCAGATACATTACCGGATTGCCAATAGTAGGCGGTACAAATAATCCGCCGTGAGGTGCTCTTAAAAGTACAGCCAAATGCCATGGACAGACCACCTGCAATGGCAGAACCGATGAGACAGGACGGGATTCACACGAAGAGGATCCTGGGCTGCAAACGGAATAGCTCCTTCTGTGATGAAAGAAAGTCCCATTACATAGTTTACAACACCGGACTGACGCTCTTTTTCCGTAAATTTTTTCTTAAAGAAAGTAGTACACAGTGCAATTGCCAATGGAGGCACCATACCGCCTGCCATTACCGCTGCCATTACTTCAAAGTTGCCTTCTGCCAGCTGTGCAGTTCCAAATACATAGGCTGCCTTGTTGAACGGACCGCCCATATCGATGGACATCATGCCGCCAAGGATCATACCTAAAACGACACGGCTGGTTCCGCCCATTCCATTTAAAGAAGTGGGTCAGTCCGTCATTGATCATGCCCATATATGGGTTGATAAAGGTGGTCACCACTGCTGCAAGGAAAATACCGATCACCGGATACAATAATACCGGTTTGATACCTTCCAGTGACTTTGGCAGTTTAGAAAACAGTTTTTCAGGTCCTAAGACAAAGATACCCCCTGCAAAACCTGCAAATAATGCGCCCAGGAAACCGGGCGTTTACATCTCCGCCTGCAGGATTTGCAAAAGTAGAACCCATTTTTTGCGATCAGACCTGCTACCAGACCCACAGCCAGACCTGGACGGTCTGCAATACTCATTGCAATGAAACCTGCAAGGATCGGAAGCATCATGCCAAATGCCTGCTCACCAATGGTCTTTAAGTAAGCTGCAAGAGGTGTATTCTTACCAAAAGTTAGATGGATCAATGGAATAATCATCCAGTAAAACGCCAGAGCGATCAGGATACCACCGCCAACAACCAGTGGAAGCATATGAGATACACCGTTCATCAGCTGCATGTAGATCTGTCTTCTATGCTGTCACTTTCTCCCTCAGAAGCTGCACCGGAAACATCTCCACTATAATGATAAACCGGTACTGTTCCGCTTACTGCCTGATTGATCAAACCTCTGCCTTGTGGATGCCATCTGCTACAGGAACCATGATCACCGGCTTTCCGTCAAAACGGGCCATTTCCACGTTCTTGTCTGCTGCAACTATGATCGCCTCTGCTGCTGCGATTTTCTTCTCTTTTGTCAGTACATTCTGGGCACCACCGGAGCCGTCTGTTTCAGCCTTCAAGGAAATCCCTAATTTCTTTCCAGTATTTTCCAGATTTTCCGCTGCCATGTAGGTATGGGCAATACCCGTCGGGCACGCAGTAACAGCCAGAACACGGTAATGGGCATTGACAGCAAACATTCTGATCTGACTGGTCAGCTTCCTTCTTTTCTATCTTCTTATCCTCTGCCCGTTTTCTGCTTCTTGCGTCTTTTCTTCCTCACCAAAAGCGTTCATTTTCTGCCTTGTCGATGATATCTAAAAACTCGTCTGCATCCTTTGCCCCTGATCAGACTCTCTTTAAAGCCGGATTCATAAGTAAGGTGACAGTCTGGATAACGCCTGCAAATGTACATCATCTCCTCTGCTGCCGGTGCTGCAATCATAAAGATCAGGGTTTGCCAGGAACCATCAAATGCCTCATAATCAACGCCCTCAGGAACCACCATAGCTGCCGGTCCTGGCTCTTTTACAGCATCTACCTTCGCATGTGGGATAGCGATTCTTCACCGGATACACTTCCATTTGCTTCTCTTGCTAAAATCTCTTTATACCCCTGTATACCGTTAAGCCGTCCTCAGCATCCATCAGTGAGATCAGTTTATCAATGGCCGCATTTTTTCTGCCACCTTTACGCCCAGCTCAATGCTTTCCTTTTTAACAGCTCTGTAATACGCATGCGTATACCTCCTTATAAATTTCAATCTGCTTTTTTCATTCTCATTTTGTAACCCCTAAAATTTCAAAAACAGGTATAAAATGCTTGCATTTTTAAAACTGTTTTTGAAATTTTATTTATGAATACGTTACACCTCCAAAATGCGTAGCATTTTGGAGGTTGGATCTGAACAGTTACCTCTATTTTTTACCATTTATCAGCTGTCCTAACAGCTCCATGATCAGTTCCTTTGTACCAATGCCATAGGAAAATGCCGTTGCACCGCCGCTGGCTGTTCCCAACTTCAAGGCATACTCATAATCTGCTTTTTTCCAGATAACCGGCTAAAAAAAGCCTGCCACCATGGAGTCACCGGCTCCTACAGAATTTTTCACAGTTCCCTTGCAGACTCCTTCCCTTATAAATATGTCCGTCCTCTGCCACCAGCAATGCACCATCTCCTGCCATGGAAACCAGAACATTCACAGCCCCTGTTTTGCAGTTCTTTTTCCCACACTCTATGATCTCATCTTCCGTCTTCAATTTTCTTCCAAACATCTGACCCAGTTCATGATTATTTGGCTTAATAAGAAATGGCTTTAACGGGAGCACATCTAACAACAGATCCTTTTCTGCATCTACGACTGTGCGGATGCCTCTTCCTTCCAGACGTCTCATGATCTCCTCATAAATGTGATGGCTGATCATAGAAGGAATACTTCCTGAAAGCACCAGTACATCCCCTTCTTTTAAACCGTCAGCTTCTTAAATAAGGCATCTACATCTTCAGGCCGGATATCCGGTCCCATGCCGTTGATCTCCGTCTCTTCGTCTGATTTCATCTTCACATTGATACGGGACATGCCCTTCTTTACATGAATGAAATCAGATGCAAAGCCCTGTTCTTTTGCCCGTTTTTCAATCTCCGCTCCTGTAAAACCTGCTACAAAGCCCAGTGCTGTACTCTCATAGCTCCAGGATTTGCTAAAAAGAGCGGATACGTTGATCCCTTTTCCCCCGCAGATCATGTTTTCTGATATGGTCCGGTTCACCTTACCTGAGTAAAATGATCCACAGAGATCACATAGTCCAGTGCCGGATTAAAAGTCACTGTGTAAATCATGTATCACTTCTCCTTATTTTTTAAGAAATTTTATTTCTTATCCTATAGCTTTACTATAATATGATTTTTATTTTTTTTCGTCAATAGCGTTCTTTGAGAAAAATATTTTCGCAAACTTTTTCAGCGTTTTAAACAAAAAAAAAGAACCGCAGTTTTTCCATAAAATGCGGTTCTCTTTTGTAAGATACTGTACTGCCCTGTGTTTGCTTATATTCTATTTTTTGTACCTATTTTTTCTTAATATCTATTCTCTTCTTTATTTTCTTCTTTCTTAGTATGCCTATCCCTGTTGCTTATCTGATGATATAGCTTTTCATGACGCCTGATATGCTCTACTGCATCTTTCTTTCCAGCCATAAGAAGAAGGTAGATGATCTCGATCACAGTAGTGACCGTCACTCTGGAAAACCAGAATTCTTCTGTAAGAAGTTTTTCCTGGTAGCAGTGATGATCTTTATAATCGCAGATCTGCGCCAGGGTGACTCCCTGTTATTGGTAATAAGTACCAGGGTACTTCCATTTTTCCTTCGCTCCCGCAGCCAGTGTTTCCAACCTTTTGGAGGATCGGAATTAGAAATGATCAAAACTACGTCCTCACGTCCCAGGTTAAGCATAGGCAGCCTGCGCTTCCCAGATATCCCCCCGCCACAGCCGGAATGCCCAGCTGATTAAACTTAAAAGCACCATCTAAAGGCTACCGGAATGGTATTTCCTACGGCTGCCAGCTGCACCATTCTTGCATGCTCCAGCTTATCAGTATGATCTCCAGATTTTTTAATGTCTATCATCTTTTATAGTCTCTGTCAGTTCTGCAATTTTATTCGCAAGAATATTCTTTTAAAGACTGTTCCAGATCTGTCCTGGTCAATATCATTGGTCACTTCCTGGCTCTGATGTTCCTCTTCTAAAATCTCCCTGGCAAGTGTCAGTTTCAGGTTCTGAAATCCCTTGAAACCGCATCTGCGGCAAAAATCTTGATACTGTAGCATCACTGGTACCACTGGCTTTTGCCAGCTCTCCCACAGTCATATCCACAGCCTGGTCTTTATGCTCCATAATATAATCTGCAATCTTCTTCTCTGCCTCAAAAAAAAAACTGTCATACGCTGAGCAGATCACGCCCAAAACGCTTCGTGCTTCGTTCATTTCTTACACCGCCATTCACATGTAAATTCATTTCTTAATAATAAATATACCATAACAAAAATAAAAATAAAAGAGAAGTTTATTAATATTTTGTGACTCCCCTTGTTTTTCAAAATTTACCGTGCTATAATTTTTCCACGATAAAAAACAAGACATATGAACATTCAAGAAAGGAAAACATGAAAAAAGATCGCGGATTTTTATACAAATACAGACATGCATGGCTGCTGTCCTATGCATTCATCTACCTCCCCTGGTTTATGTTCCTGGAGCGGACAGTGACCCGTGATTACCATATTATGCATGCGTCCTTAGACGACCTGGATCCCATTTAATGAATACTTCATCATACCATACCTTTTGTGGTTCCTCTACGTAGCAGGAACATTAGGTTTTCTTCCTGTTCGCAGCAAAGAAGATTACTACAAAATGTGTGCCTTTATTTTCCGGCATGACGCTGAGCTCTGATCATCTGTACCTTTCTTCCATAACGGAACTGATTTCCGCCCGGTGATCGACCCGAAAGAAGGCATATTTTCAGCGCAGCCATAGCTGCCTTTATAAAACAGACACCTGCACCAATGTCTTCCCAAGTATCCACGTCTACAATGCCGTAGGAACCCCACATTGCCATCAAGAAGCCAGATATTAGCAAAACATCTCTTCCTGCGGTTAGGGATCACTTTTCCTCACCATTTCCATCTGTCTGGCAACTATGTTCTTAAAACAACATTCTATTATTGACGTATGCGAGTGCTTTCTTAATGGCCCCTATGCCATCCATTACTTAGTATACGGATACGCAGCTGATACCGAAGACAAGAAGATAACAGAAAAGCGCTTGGTTAAACACCAAACGCTTTTTATTTTATATTGAGATAATCCCCCAGATTTTTATTTTCTCGATTGCCATGGGGGATTAATTAAACCCATAAAACTTCTGTGTTATCTTATACCCTAAAATCAGCAACTCTCTACCGCCTTCCCGGCAGATTGCATCCCTGCCCCAAAAATCCAAACCGCAGTCTCAGCCAAAAGCCAGATTCTCTTTTTCTTTAAAAACTCCCATATTTCCTTCTTCTTTTTCCATATTTTCCTCTGTTCCTGACTTGATCGCAAGCACAGAGCAAATGGTCATCATGATTTCCAGATAAGAAGTCATATAATGCTTCAGCTTTTCTGTTAGGGATTTTTGTTACATCATAATATCTAACATCAGCTTTGTCACCCGCAGCTGCGTGGTCTATCCTTCCGATCATTACCTGCTCATTTACAGACTGGTCCGATCTTCCAATAAAATAGCGGTAGAAATTCACATCCAGATAATACATGTTCTTTACATGGGAAGTGGCTGGTACACGAAAAATGTTATCCACATAGAAGGTATGCTTTGGCAGCTCAGTCCACACTCGACGCAGCAATTCTGTACAGTAAATAACAAGAATGCATCAGGATATACTGTCCTGTCATAAAGAACTTAACGTCCTTCCAGGTAAACACCTTATCCTTAGGAAAAGCAGTATGATAATTCATCACCTTTTTTCCGCTTTGCCCCTTCCTTTTCATAGACAAAGTTGGTAACCAGCATATCAATGGTCTCCTGACCATACACCAAACTTTCTCAGAGTTTTCCAGAACCTTCTGGTATGCCTCTTCATTGACCCAGTCATCACTGTCCACAACCTTGAAATAGAGACCGGTTGCATGTTTCAGACCGGTGTTGCACCGCCTGGCCATGTCCTCCATTTTCCTGATGGACTGCACGGCAGATCCCCCGGATATTTTCTCTCATACTCGTCTGCGATCTCTGGTGTACGGTCCTTCTGGTGATCCGTCATCTACGATAATGATCTCCACCTCATCACCGCCTGTAAGCAGTGTATTGATACAATGTTCCATATAAGCTTCTGAATTATAACACGGAATCGCAATGGATAATAACTTCACGTTTTTTCCTCCTTCTGGAATCTTTCTGTTGCCTGATTTTGCCTGTTATCTACACTTCATCATTATCTTAAAAATAGCTAATTAAAACCACATTTAAAAGCAACGCCGCCCCATTGCAGCCCCATGCATCACCACAACCATCCTGTATTTTCCAAAAGAACTGCTTTCATATCCCCAGGAAAGCAACAAGCCAAAAAACAAAACCATAAATTCCCTGGATCCAGTTCCCATGATACAGACCAAATGCAAGTGCTGATAAAAACGCAGCCGGAGTCACACCAAGCCATCTTCTAAAGACTGCATAAATCCTTCCTGAATATCCCTTCTTCCATAAAGGGGCTATAAGCAACGTTAACGCCAGATAAACTCCCACAGGATAATCCCCTCAGTATCTCTGCTGCAGCCCCATAAGACGCCTGTCTTAAAAATCCGGCCACGGGATCACGTACTGCACCCAGGATATTTCCCCAAAACAGCCTGCCACCGCTACCAAAACCTTTCCATCCGAACCTTCAGGCAAAATCCTCATTCTATTATACATGAATTCCTTTTTTTCATCACATACATGCAGTCAGTATATCACACACTTCCCTTTGCTATCAGCAATTTTTCTATAATAATGTATAGATACCAAGGCCAGGTCAATCCGATGCTTTTGCTATCCGCAAAAAACATAGAAGCCATTTTTTCGGATTACAATGTTTTTCATGCAAAGCACGTAGCAATTTATCATACCTTTAATAACATCGTATCATGATGTTAAAATATTTCCTGAAAAGTGAGGTAAGCATTATGGCAAAAAGAGGACGTCATGGCCATTGGCCATAAAGATATGGGAAACCAATCTTCCGGAACAGAAGGGAAGCCGTAAAGCGCACTGCAAAGTGATCGCAGACTTTTATTCAGGACGGCTGGCAGGTTGCCATCGTTCACAGCAACGCACCACAGGTAGGCATGATACATACAGCAATAGAATGAATTGACGGTAAACAGCACGACGGATACAGCTCCGCTCCTATGTCTGTATGCTCCGCTATGAGCCAGGGCTATATTGGTGTACGACACAGAACGGCATCCGCGCTGAACTGATCAAACGTGGCATTTTATAAACCATTAGCTTTGTTCTTACCCAGATTTTCTATTGACCCTTATGATGGGCATTTTACACTCCTGTAAAAAGTAGTAGCCGTGTAATGAGCGAAGAAGAAGCCAAAAGAAGAAGGGGCAAAGGGCAACCATGTAAAGCCGTAGAAGGCGGCTTCAGACGTATCGTAGCTTCTCCTCATCCAGTTGCCATTGTTGAGATCGACGCCATCAAAGCTTTAATGGACGCAGACCAGATCGTCATCGCCTGCGGAGGCGGCGGCATCCCGGTTATGGAACAGGGGATACAATCTTCGCGGTGCCAGCGCTATTATCGAAAAAGACCTTGCAACAGGCCTTTTAGCAAAAGAGATCGATGCTGATGTTATGATGATCCTTACAAGCGAATTTGACAATGTTACCTTAAACTTTGGAACTGATAAAGAAGCCTTTTATCCATCATATGACCATTGCTGAAGTCATAAAAGCAACATATATGGAAGAGGGACAGTTTGAATTTGTTTTCGCGAAGTCCATGCTATCCAAAAGGTTTCCGCATTCCATGTCTCGGAATCTTTCTGTGCTTGATTTTGTGAGATGATTTTTTGTCAGTTGTGCCCAAATTTCTGAGGCATTGTAAGAGAAAGTACTGTAGAAGAAATACACACTCAGAAGCCTGTAGCGTAGAAAAAGTACATCTTTTTCGTAAATAACTGTACTGCATCCTAAAATTACAAAGCACATGAAATCAGGCATTCAAAACCTGATTTCATGTGCTTTATAAGTCCACTGACTGCAGCTTCTTTTCTTAAGGTCTGATACACATCTGCATGTGAGGGATCTGCCTTAGGTGCAGACCTTCTCCCACACGCAAAACATGAATACGCAGCCATTTTTCAAAAGAAAAACAAAGGGATCCACAAATATTTTTTAATAAAACGCTTTTGGCATATCCACCAGTGTCAGATGCTCTTTTGCACGGTTCTCAAGGCTTGTCACAAAGAGCTCTTGCAGTGTCAAGGGCTGTAAAGTACATTTACACCTGTTTAATGGCATTACGGCGGATCACAAAACCGTCATGGCTTCTTTCTGCGCCCTGTGCTGGTATATCGATGATCAGATCGATCTGATGGTCCTAATACCAGGTCAAGGATGTTTGGGGACTCCTGCTCCAGTTTGCGGATCTCAAAGGCCTTTACTCCATGCTCATTAAGGTTCTTGCAGTTCCCCTTTGGTAGCAAAGATCTGGTAGCCTACATTTGCAAATCTGCGGGCAATATCACTGCCTCTTCCTGCTCATTCTCTCTGGATAGTCATGATCATGTTCTTGTACTTGGGCAGGCGGATGCCGGCGCCTTCAAACGCCTTGTAAAGAGCCTCGTTAAAGGTCTTAGCAATACCAGGCACTCACCGGTAGACTTCATCTCCGGTCCTAAGCTGATCTCGGCACCACGGATCTTCTCGAAGGAGAACACAGGCATCTTAACAGCAATATAATCAGCTGCCGGCTGCAGTCCCGGATTGTAGCCCCGTTCCTTTAATGGTATGGCCGCAAATGATCTGGGTTGCAAGAGGAACGATCGGGATACCGGTTACCTTGCTGATATAAGGTACGGTACGGGAAGAGCGGGGGTTAACCTCAATGACGTATACCTCATCGTCTACGATAAACTGGATATTGATCAGGCCCTTTACATGAAGGGCCTTAGCCAGTTTTTCGGTGTATTCCACAATGGTTGCCTCTACCGCTGCTGATATCCTGTGCCGGGTATACGGAGATACTGTCTCCGGAGTGGATACCGGTTCTCTCGATATGCTCCATGATACCGGGGATCAGGATATCGGTACCGTCGCATATGGCGTCGACCTCAATCTCCTTACCCATAATGTACCTATCTACCAGGATCGGATGCTCCTGGGCGATCTGGTTGATGATGCCGATAAATTCGTCAATATCTTCATCACAAATAGCGATCTGCATACCCTGACCGCCCAACACATAGGAAGGTCTGACAAGAACAGGATAGCCAAGGTCATTGGCTGCTTTCTTTGCCTCTTCTGCGGTAAAATACAGTATGTCCTGCCGGTCTCAGGGATGGCACTGCTCAGGATCTCATCAAAAGAGCTCACGGTCCTCGGCCGCATCGACATCCTCTGCCTTGGTACCAAGAATCGGAACACCCATCTTCATGAGGTATTCCGTCAACTTGATCGCGGTCTGTCCACCGAACTGAACAACTGCGCCGTCCGGCTTCTCAATGTCAACGATGCTTTCCACATCCTCCGGGGTTAACGGCTCGAAATACAGCTTGTCCGCGATATCGAAGTCGGTACTTACGGTCTCTCGGGTTGTTGTTAACAATAATGGTCTCATAGCCTTCTTGGCGAATGCCCAGGTGCTGTGTACGGAACAGAAATCGAACTCAATACCCTGGCCGATACGGATCGGGCCGGAGCCAAGAACCAGGACTTTCTTTTTCCTTCTGTCTTTTCAGCCTCGTTAAAGCCTTCCAAAACAGGAGTAATAATACGGGGTTTCTGCCGCGAACTCTGCTGCGCAGGTATCAACCATTTTGTATGCAGCGCGATGCCATTGTCATAACGCTGCTTCTTGATCTCTTCCTGAGGAATACCGGTAAGACGGGAAATTACATTATCAGGGAACTCAATGCGTTTTGCTTTCCTTTTAGTTCTGAGCTCCGGTTCACCTTCTGCCTTTAACTCATTCTCCATTTCCACCAGGATGGCCAGCTTATCGATGAACCAGTAGTCGATTTTGGTGATATTATGGATTTCTTCATAAGAAATACCGCGGCGCAGCGCCTCTGCGATCTTCCAGATACGGCGGTCATCGACTACGATGCAGCTCTTTCAGCCTCGTCATATAGGAAAGTCCGGTAAAGTCATAAGACATCAGGCAGTCAACATGCTGTCCAGAGAACGGATGGCTTTCATAAGGGCACCCTCGAAGTTGGTACAGATACTCATAACCTCACCGGTTGCCTTCATCTGGGTTCCAAGGGTACGCTTTGCGCTGATGAATTTATCGAACGGAAGTCTCGGCATCTTGACTACGCAGTAGTCTAACATTGGCTCGAAGCTTGCGTAGGTCTTCTTGGTCACGGCATTTTTGATCTCATCCAGTATATCCTAAAGCGATCTTTGCCGCTACCTTAGCGATTGGGTAGCCGGTAGCCTTGGAGGCCAGAGCGGAGGAACGGCTGACTCGTGGGTTTACCTCGATTACGCAGTACTCAAAGCTATGTTGGATGCAGGGCATACTGTACGTTACAGCCGCCGGTGATGCCCAGTTCACTGATGATATTTAATGCAGATGTACGAAGCATCTGATACTCTTTATCCCCCAGAGTCTGTGACGGAGCCACTACGATGCTGTCGCCGGTGTGAACGCCGACCGGGTCCAGGTTTTCCATGTTGCAGACGGTGATCACGTTGCCTGCGCTGTCGCGCATTACCTCGTACTCGATCTCCTTCCAGCCCGCAATACAACGCTCTACCAGTACCTGTCCCACACGGGACAGACGTAAGCCGTTCTCCAGGATCTCTTCCAGTTCTGCACCTGATTGTGTGCAATACCGCCTCCGGAACCTCCCAATGTATAAGCAGGACGAAGAACCACCGGGTAACCGATCTGCGCTGCTACTTCGACCATGTTTGTTCTTCTAACAATGTCAGAAGGAGCGAACCGGCTCGCCGATCTTCTCCATGGTCTCTTTAAACATTTCAGACGGTCCTCTGCTTTTTGATGGTCTGGTGTAGTACCAATGAGACGTACACGTTGGCTTCTCTAAGAAACCCGCATCTTCCAGTTCCATTGCAAGGTTTAAAGCCAGCCTGTCCTCCAAGGGTAGGTAAGATGCTGTCCGGCTTTTCTTTTTAAGATCAGCTGTCTCTACTACTTCTACGGTCAATGGCTCAATGTATACATGATCTGCAATGTTTTTTATCGGTCATGATGGTTGCCGGGTTGGAGTTTAAAGAACAACCTCGATGCCCTCTTCCTTTAAGGAACGGCAGGCCTGGGTTCCGGCGTAATCAAATTCCGCAGCCTGGCCGATGACGATCGGGCCAGAGCCAAGCACGAGTACTTTTTTGATATCAGGATTCTTCGGCATTAGTCATTTACCTCCATCATCTTTAAGAATCGGTCAAATAAATAGCTGGAATCCTGTGGTCCTGGGCAGGCTTCCGGGTGGTACTGCACGGTGAAAATGTTCTTTCCCGTGTATTTTAATCCCTCATTGGTTCCGTCGTTGACATTGACGAAGGCCGGAACAGCGATCTCTGGCTTTACAGTATTGTATCTACTGCGTAACCATGGTTCTGGGAAGAAATATAGACTCTTCCGGTCTCAGATCTTTTACCGGATGATTTCCACCTCTGTGACCGTATTTTTAATTTGTAGGTATCCATACCGTTGCAAGCGCCATGAGCTGATGTCCCAGACAGATGGCAAAGATCGGCACATCGGACTCGTACAGCTTGCGGATCTCTTTGATGATCTCAAGTATTCTCCTTCGGATCTCCCGGGCCGTTGGACAGCATGATGCCATCCGGGCTGCTGCTAAAATTTCTTCTGCAGGTGTATCTGCCGGATATACAGTAACCTCAGCCTCTTTCATTTAAGGAACGGGCAATGTTTTTCTTTGCGCCAAAGTCCATTAAAGCTACTTTCTTTTCCATTTCCCGGAAGAACGTATTTTCTTGGGTTGTGGTAGCCATAACAACACCTGCCACTGTATAGGCTTTCATACGGCTGATAGGCTCAGACAGGTCTGAATACTCTTTTGTCGTGATCATACCGTTCATTGTACCTTTTTCTCTTAATAACTTTGTCAGGGCTCTTGTATCGATACCACAGATACCGGGAATATCATTTTCTGCTAAGAAATTCTGAATTGTGTCTTCGCAACGGAAGTTGCTTGGGATCCTTGATAATTCTCTTACAATATAACCATCGGCCAGGGCTTTAAAGACTCCATATCCTGACGACAGATTCCATAATTACCAATCAGAGAGGATGGTCATAACAACGGCCTGTCCTGCGTATGACGGATCAGTCAATACTTCCAGATAACCGGTCATAGATGTGTTAAAAAAAACGATCTCGCTGATCACTTCACGCTGAGAACCAATACTGGTGCCAGTGACACAGTGCCGTCTTCCAATATAGGTATGCTTTCATAGGGGGAATACCTGTCCTTTCTTATGTTGTGTGTTGGGAGAAAGCCGTTTTTCCACGGATGTGATACAGCGTGGAAAGCATTTACGCGGCGCCATCTTCTTGAAAGTCTTCGTCTTTCAAGAAACATCGGATAGTCATCCGATGTACACATCCGGAAACAAAAACGGACTTACAAGCAAACTTAACATCCGTTTTTCATTTCGGATGTGTGCGCCGCTATGAATTTCTGCCCAAATTGTCAAAATTATAATATATATCATTTATTTTTTCAATGGATTTGAAGACTAAATTTTTTGCCTTATACTAATCTTTTTTGGCATCAAACTTGCTAAGTGATTTTTACAGAATATGTAAAATTCTTGACCTGGAGTATACCACAGGTGATAAACTAAAAAATTGACTAGATTTTGATGTTAAAAGTGTTAAAGGATTAACTATGAAAAAATTCCAGACTTAACTACACAGAAAAACAACTTCGCAAAATTTTAAAGAACAGCGGAACAGATTGGACCGTGAAAGCTGTGCTTCCAGTGATAATGCTATTTTACGAATATCCGCACCTGGGATATTTATCAAAAAAGCATATACTGTTTTCTGCTTTGTGGGTACAGAAGATGAGATCAATACCAAACCGATCATAGAAGATATTTTGAAAAAGAGGAAAACGGGCAGGTGTACCAAAATGTATCAACAAAGGGGGATCATGGAAGTATATGAGATCCATTCCATGGATGACCTTGCTCCTGGAAAATATGGCATATTGGAACCAGTCGATACATGTGAAAAAATCTCACCAAAAGAGATTGATCTGGCTCTTATCCCCTGCTTGTCCTGCGGTCGTGATGGACACCGTCTTGGATATGGCGGTGGGTACTATGACCGGTATTTAAACCAGGTAAAGGAAACTCTGGCCGTCCTACCTGAAGGGCCCTTATGTTGATGAGATCCCTACAGAAGACCATGATAAAAACATGGATTTTGTAATATGTGAAAGAAGGGATATTAAATATCCATTGCAAAAAACTAAGTCTTCTTAAGAATCTTAGTTTTTCGTCAAATTAACAGTAAAATGTGATATTTTTTTGTCTTTTCCTATACTATACTGAATGCATCTAAAATACCCAAAACAGGAGGCAGGCATATGAAAGACGGAAAAAGACTGGTCATTACCATCGGAAGACAATTTGGCAGCGGCGGCTGTAGGAACCAAACTGGCCCAGGAACTTGGACTGGATTTTATGACAAGAACATTCTGCGCATGAATTCTGACGAAAGCGGCATTGAAGAGAGTTTCTATTACCTTGCAGATGAAAAAGCTGGAAATAAGCTGCTGTACAAGATCATTAAAAGCCTTACTCCTGAAAAAGGCGCTCCTTCTTTGGTTCTGACCTGATATCTGCAGACAATCTGTTCCGCTTCCAGTCTGAAGTGATCCGGAAGCTGGCCGCTGAAGAAAACTGCATTATCATGGGCCGCTGCAGTGTTTTTTGTTTGCTTACCGACGGCGCAAAGGAGGTACAGAAACCGAATCCTTCTGTCTGCTTATGTGTCTCTCAGGCTGTCAGGAGGCTTCTGTGGTCTGGGCATTTGTGCCTGTGAATACATACAGATTTACTTTTCTGCGCCAGAATGCCATGTATGAGACATATTATGCAGGGCGGACGATGGAGACCGCACAGTTGCAGAGGGATGGGGGGGCGGCAGTGCTGCAAGCTGCAATGACGCTTATGTGATGACACGGTATCTGTGAAATCCCCTCGATCGGATCGGAGGTTTCTTATAGAGAGGGTCAGTTGGCGTCTTGATAAGGCGTTCTGCGTGTAAGTAGGAGGGTTAATGCATTTTTTCGGTAAGGGGGTGCATTTTACATGACAGTGGTCTTGAGGAGAAACCCTGAACTCTTTGTCTGATTGTATTATATTAGAATGTGCGCAAAAATAAGCAAATACATATATATAATGAAACCATAATTGAAGAAATGGTTCGAAGCAGATTTTGGGGATGTCAGAACAGGGAAAAGGCCGACCACCCGATCGGGTGGTCGGCCTTTGGCGGCAGCTATGAAGGGGGCAGCGAAGACGCAAAGAAGGAGCAACAAAATATAGAACTTTCATTGGGGGAACGCATAGCGCATCTTGGCTTGACGATATGCGTGGGGTGCCTTGCTCTCTGGTTCAAGCGAATGAGTTTATAAGTTCGGCAACGCAGCCGGGTGGAAGGGCCCCAGCAGGCGCCGGATGATGCCGTGCATCTGGGCGATGCTTAATGCCGCCAGTTGGTGATCTGGGCACATGGCAGTCCAGGCTGTGACGGATGCGGGACTGCATCTCCCGTTCGTTGACATACAGCCGCCGCAGTGGATGACCAGGGCGTAGAAGGAGAGAGATCCTGGGGAACTCCCGACCGGAGGTGAAGTGATGAGTCCAGGTCGCAGCCAGTGTACTGTTTCAGCCAGTTGGGA